>ERZ1292637.744-Hain-H14-01um-R3-744-length-16392-cov-5_pt1 | contig 16392 bp, 24 predicted proteins | sample MGYA00564405_ERZ1292637 | MGnify/ENA primary metagenome ERZ1292637 (study PRJEB36523, sample SAMEA6512645) | groundwater metagenome | collected 2019-01-09 | study: AquaDiva: Metagenomics assemblies of 32 groundwater samples | reverse complement strand
TGGCTGCTCATTCTGAGTCCAAGTAACGCATGATCCTGACCATACTGGCGGTGTTTCCTGCCTGTGTTCGGATCCCGTTTATAGTCGCATAAGAAATATTATGTCAATATAACAAGAATCTGTAAGTTGTTTATTATCAATAGTTTTGGGGCCCCTTTGCTGATTGAAAGGTCGAAAGGGGGTATGGAGCAAGGTCAATGATAGAAAAAAATTTAGGATAAGTGAGAGGCATGAGGGGAACTTTTGTTTTGCAAGTTGTCCGTGGAAAGGAGAAGTAATAAGTTAAAAAAGTAACACTATACGGCGAATAGTATAACCTTATGCGAATATTGTCCACTGGAAACGATGACAATTAAAATAAGGGAATCTAAAGGAGTTAGTTTCAATGGATAAGCGAAGCTGGCTTATGGGGAGACTAACTTGAGGGGAGAAGGGGGTTGTAAAAGTGGCTAGGCATTATCGTATTCATAGGGGTACTAATCATTCTCTTTAGAATCAATGAGATAGGGTAGGCTCTTGGGGATTGATTTTATGATTCACGTATTCGAGCGTCGGGGGAGTTATGGAATGGGGGGGAGCAGGTAAGGAAGGGGGAAAGGAGAAAGGAGGCAAAGGGCTAATGAAGAGTTATAGAGAAGTTAATTAAGAGTTATAGAGAAGTTATAGAATAAACAGGTTTAGTTACATAATAATTAGTGAATAGTTAATGAATAATGATAAGTTTATGGCACGTAGACGATTACAGAGAGAGGGGTGGCTTACCGTGGAACGCTACTGGAAACCCGGTAAGTATAGGGGAGACACTCAGGCAAAAAATTTTTTCTTGACAAATCCCTTTGCATTTGATATAACAAGACCATGAAGACTGGAAAGACCAATAATAACACAGATACAATCGAACCAAAAAGATCGAACGTAACAATGATTCATGTACGACTGGACCGTGCTGTACATTATCAGCTACGATTACAAGCATTGGTAGCTGAGGAGACACTACAGGAGTTGGCCTCACGAATTTTTACGGAATGGGTTAAGAAGGTGGAGGTGTCTAGCGGGGAGCCAACAATTAATGTCATTCCGGTCCCGGTGGACAATCAGGAAGGCGTTACAGGGGGAGGAGGAGAAAAAAAGAGGAAGGAGAACCAAAGGGGGTAAGGAACCTGGTTAAAACGATAGAAGAAGGAGGAAAGGGTTTGGTGGGGAAGATAGAAGAGAAAGTGGAGCAAACGAAAGGAACAACCAATACGATTAAAGGGGAGCCGAGTATTTGGCTAAAGGGATATTGTGAGCGGAAGTGGATGAAGATCAAGGAGGTGGAAAAGAAGCCCTGCAAGTGCGGGGGTCAGATTTGGCAGGTGGGAGCGGGGAGGGCGACGTTTAGGATTTGCGAGAACGGGGAATGCGCCAGCAACGAGCATTGGAAGTAGGGAAACAGGTCATGAAGAGAAGCAAAGCGCATCTCGGATGATGGGGCAGACAGATATGGGAGCAAGTAGAGAGGGGTTTGATTTGTTTACTAAGTCTGGACGCATTCATTTTTTGCGATCTATAAAGCGCCACAAGTTTCCTACTTATGTTTGGGTAGACACCTTGATTTGGTGCTGGGTTGCGGGACACGACCGTTACGACGCGAATAAAGAGCATGGAGACCCTGAATGGGCATGTAAAAGATGCCATCACTATTTATGAGGCCTAACATGAAACATCCAATCCAACCTCTCGAAAAGAAATACGGTGTGCTGCGCTTCAAAGAAAACGCCATTGTTCGGTATCTACTGGATCATGGAGCAAAGCATGGTTGCGGACTGAACGAAATCGCCGGCATGGATTTCCCAAAAGAGGATCATATCCAATTTGCACAGCTTATCGGATACAGTCTGAGTGGCTATAGCGAGCTCTCCTACGTAGATGATGATACGTATGGTACGGCTGAGAAGATGTTGGAAGGCAAGAGCGAGGACGCGGCGCGCATCGAACATCTCGAAAACGAACTCGCCGCGCTGCGAGAACAACTGCGCGCGCCGATGGCACGGCTGTTTGGGATACACCCGGACGACCTGACGCGCAATAGCTAACATGGAGGTGCGAATGAAAGATTACTATATCCTCAACGGCAAGACGGCCGTGCCTTGCGACCTCATGACATGGGGCCGCTGGTTCGAGAAGGCAGATCGCCAGGTAGCCAACGATACCCTTGGTGATGCGCGAGTGAGTACGGTCTTTCTTGGACTCGATCCCCAATACGGAGAGGGACCGCCGCTCCTCTTCGAGACGCTCGTATTCGGTGGAGCGCTCGACAGCGAGATGGAGCGTTACTCGACGTGGGAGGCGGCTGAAGAAGGCCATGCGGAGAGGGTGCGCCGTGTGACGGCTAACATATTGGAAGCCCTCTACAGACTGTAGATAGCTTCCATTTGTACATCTATAGGGAGTTTTGCAACGAGCATCGGAAATGAGCAGGGATGGGCATGGATTTTCAAGTTACGTAATAATTATTGAATTACGGCAGAGAAAAAATTCATGAAAGCAATCAGTTATTGAATCAAGTGGATTTATTTATTGAAAAGTTACTGAATCAAGGAAGATAGGCAGGCACGTAGACGATTACTGAAGGGGGATACCAGGATTTATTAACCAGGCTGAAGGGCGTCATTTTAGCACAGATTTTACTTGACAGGTTTCCAGGTGGTAAACAAAAGTTCAATAACTTTACGTAGACGATTACGGAGGTCCAGATGAGTTTGTATAATATGGTTAACGGTGTCAATATAGCGGTGTTTTTTGTTCTCCCGATGTTGGGCAAGCACCCGGACGCCTACCCTCGATTTCGAGATTGTTTTATGGAGCGGTGTCGTTTTGAACACCAAGAGAATTCATTAGCTATGGTTCCTATGGGAGAATCTGGCAAAGATATTATTTGTGTAGTTCTTCGTGTGGGTAATGGGAACAGAGCCTCTTATAAAGAGGAAATAAGTACGTTGAGGAAAAACCCTTATTATATAGAGGATTACGATGACGGTTTCGATGCGACGTTTGCTTCATTTATCTTTCGTGTGCCGGAACACTTCCTGGAGGATTATTGCAAGATAAAAGAAGATCGGCTTCGAGAGATTTCAAAGAGGTATCAAGCCTGTATTCGTGCAGTTTATCCCAAACTGAGCTCTCTATTAGATGACATATTTGGCTGCGGGAGTTAATCAAAGCGATAGAGGAAGAGACGAAGACGAAAAGGAAGGGATCAAGAAAGAGGAAAGCGAGAGGGGTCGAGGTGGCAACGAGTGAGGTTAAAGGGAACCTGGGCGAAGAAAAGGGGTTAGGGGTATTGACGTATGGAGAGGTCGAAAGGGACCGGGCATGTCCGGCGCGCGGCTGTGACGGTAAGCTGAAGTGGGTAGAAGAGGAGAAGGGCTGGCGGTGTGGAAATCTGAAGTGCAGCTATTCAGTTCGGTTATTAAAGAAATTGTAAGACCTGTCTGCGTGCCTGCCTGTGCGTACACGCAGACAGGTCTGAGGAGATCATCATGAGTGACTATCCAAAACCGATACCTCCACCTGAGTTTGTGCAACGACTCGTCAATGAATTGGGTGGCAGCATCGAAGAATGCGCGGCGCTTCCGGATGGCTCCGGCTTTGCGGTTGCTTCGCTGCCGTTGCCGAAGGACCATTGGCTTTATCGCGATTCCGAAAGTGGCGATCAGCCGCCGATGCCGATGCGCCGGGGCACGGAGGACCCGGAACGGAAGGTCCTCTGGGACCAGATGATAGCGGCGGCTCGTTATGCGATTCGAGTGTCTACCGACAACGGCAAAATAATAGATTTCGATCCGGATGCGTTAGCAGAAAACTTCGTGATCGGGATGTTAGGATATTGGACACCGTCCGGGTTGAGCGAGGTCGAGTAGGCCAATCCACCCATTCGGTTCACTGATGAACGTATCATCACGATAATCGAGGGGAGGCCGGATTGAGGGGAAAGGATATTATCATCTTTGTCATGCGCAAGCTGGGAGATTGTGAAAAAGAAGTGGGTCTATTATAACGAGATAGATGCCAAGGCGGCAGCATGGACGAGAGAGTTGATGAAGAAGGGTCTGATTACGGAAGGAGAAGTCGATGAGCGATCCATTGAAGATGTCCTACCAGCCGACGTTGCTGGGTTTGATAGATGTCATTTCTTCAGCGGCATTGCAGGCTGGGACTATGCACTCAACCAGGCCGGATACCAGCAATGGGATCGCATCGTATGGACGGGGTCATGTCCCTGTCAATCTTTCAGCCAGGCAGGCCAAAGAAAAGGGTTTACTGACGAGCGGCACTTATGGTCAGCGTGGTTCTGGCTCATCCAGCAGTGTAGACCTGATGTTATCTTTGGCGAACAGGTTGCGGGAAAGGACGGACGCGCTTGGCTCGACCTTGTTCAATCTGATCTGGAAGCAGAGTCGTATGCGGTCGGGGCGGTCGGTTTATGTGCTGCGGGCTTTGGTGCGCCGCACATCCGAGAGAGATTTTTCTTCGTGGCCGACACCGACAGTCAACGATGCCGTGGGATCAGGGATATGCAGGGACTGGGGACCGGATTTAGTGACAGTGGCGAGTTGGGCGACACCGACGGGAAGGGATTACAAGGACGGGGCTTGTCAGAAACAAATCCAGGAAGGGACGGTTCCAATAAACAGCGTGTTGGAACGCCAGGTTTTGTTAACGGATTCTGGAAAGACGCCGAATGGATTTACTGTCGGGATGGAAAGTACAGGCCGACTAAATCCAGCATTTTCCCGTTGGCTTCAGGCGTACCCGCCCGAGTGGGACGATTGCGCGGTTACGGCAATGCCATTAACACACAAGTCGCCATAGAGTTTATTCGTGCCTATATGGAGTGGGGAAATCATGCTCAACGCAGTAGCCTATAGCGACGGTAAGGATTCCACCGCGTTAGTCCTATGGATGAGGGAACAGCAGAGGCCATTTACCGCGGTCTTTTGCGACACGGGATGGGAGCATTCGGTCACCTAACCCGTCCGGGGACTCCTCGGTGACTTTGGAGTTGGATAACGGTTGAAGGAGGAACCATTTCATGAAAATAATCTTGGTGTTGTTAATTGGTTTTCTTGGCAGTCAAAGTAGTTTGGCGCAAACCAAACCATTGACGTTATTGTTCTTTCCACAAATAGCGGTAGGACGGACAGGGGATGGCGGAGAGTTTGTTACGTTGTTGGTGGTAAGTAATCCGAGCGTTTCGGAGGCACGTGGTAACATGGTTTTCACTAATGGGGCAGGTGGGCCATTGCGATTGCGCGCGCGCAGTTTAAGGACGGGGCAAGTCATCATGGCCTTCAGCATCGGGTTTACGTTAGGGCGGGACGTAACCGCGGTTTGGGAATTAAACTTGGATGGGGCCTTAACAACAGGGTATGCCATTGTAGGGACGAGTCGAGCAGCCGATGGCAATGGGGTAAAGATTGCAGGCACGGCAGTCTTTATTCTCAAAGATGGAGTCGGCAATGTGGTCAGTAGCGCCGGGGTAGGCTCGTCAGCCTTTACGTCTCGATTTTCAACGCCCGTCCTTATGCGGCAGTGGGATATGAATACCGGAGTAGCGGTTGTGAATTTTGATCGCAGGCCGAACACGCTGCGATTTGAATTGACGCGTGGAGGCCGCACCGTGGGCGATACGTCGATCACATTAGCCGCCTTTGGGCACACGGCGAAGTTTGTCGATGAGTTATTTGGTATGTCGTTGCCTTCGGAATTAGATATGGCGACGCTCAAGGTGACCACGCCAGACCCGTCAGGAGGCATGGTGGCGGTAGTCATTCAGTTGGTGGGGTCGCAAATGACCACGTTTCCAGTTATTGCCGAGGACATTTTTTCTTACAAGGCGGAAGATTTTTTCAGGTGGAGTGGGCAGTCAAACGAAACCTTGATTGAACAATAGACGATAAAAGGAGTTTTATGAAGCAATGGCCAGAAGAGGATAAAGTTCAGGATGAGATGGAAGCTGAACTGCGAGCTTGGATTAAAGAATCTCCAGCCATAATGGTAATTGTCCCATCCTCGGAAACAATAGAGACGCTACAGAAATTGCTAAAAGAGAATAAGGAACTGCGGACGGAAAACGAGCGGTTGAAATCAATTTCACTGCATGAGCGAGAACTGCCAACGATAGAGGAAATGAACGGACTGGTAGAGGATATGACCAAAGGCAAGACATTAAAGGAATTAAAGGAATACATGAACGAGATAAGAGGAAAAAGTTAGTGGGCACGTAGACGATTACGGAGATATAGACGATGACAATCAAACGCAAGTTATTGACAACGCTATCCGAATTAGAGAATCAAGTGATTGAACAGGCGGTATTTTTAGGACCGGGATTAAGAAGTTATTTAAGCGGTAAAGAATTATGGATGACATTCAGGAATGAAAAATTCATTGTTATTAAAGCCTATAGCATGGAATATGGAGAGCTGTTTACGGCCAAAGACCTGCCGAGTCCATTGGATTATTCGCGGGACAACCAAACGGAACTCATTCGATTGGGAATATTAGATCAAGTGGAAGTTGAATCCTTAGAACGGATTGCTCTGAAAGAACGGATGCGCCGGCAACGCTATGACGAGTATTTGCGATTGAAGAAGGAATTTGAAACCGCGTAGAATCATGCGATGGCCTATTGGGAAGGTGGTATTCTGAACAGGTGGAAAACCGTCTTCGAAATATTAATCCATCGTAACCAACTGTTCTCTGCCCGTTTTTGAGACGAAAGAATATGGGAGTGGTCGACACCATTAACTCTTCTGAAATAAAAGGTTTAAGTACTTCAGCCTGTAAAAAGAAGGGGAGGCCGTCGACATCCGACGATCTCAGATGCTACGTTGATTCTATGGGGCAGCGTTCTGTGGTGTCAAATTAGGTAATGCGTCTCTTTTCTTAGAGATTATGAGATTACCTAATCCATCCAGGTGGGTATTGAGGTTGAGCAGTTGACCAGGCTAGGAATTCGATGATGGTCACGTAGACGATTACGGAGGTTTTTAAATCTCATGTTGAAATATCTGGAAAAAACAAAAGATGCCGAAGGACGTACCGTTGCTCAGGCTATATTGCATAATGATGATAAGTTGATTATCACGTTTACGGATGGAACCTATTTGGCCTGGGAAGGGGACCGACCTGATGATTGGACGCCTCTCCATGAGATTTCTATTAATCCACTGAGGTTCATAATGTCTCAATGTGTTCGATGGGGTCTTCTTTCGGAAGAGGAATATTTACTGCTTAAAAAAGAAGTCCAGAAACAAAAAGCGGAGGCATGTGTGCGGGTAGAAGAGAAAAAAGCTCAAAACGAATATCAAGAATATAAGCGATTGAAGAAAAAGTTTGAGAGGACGTAAATGATTACGTAACCAAGGGGAAGAATGAAAATACAATATTGGCTAAGGTATGGTGTAAGCGAAGACGGCAAACCGCAGTTTATAAATGTTAGTGTTCTAACGACAGACTGTTATGAGGTGGAAGCTTGGTGTGGAAATTGCCGGGCAACATATAGATTAACTATTCCAAAAGACAAACCAATCGTGGAGTATCCATGCCCAAACTGTGGCTGTCTGGCTTTGGCTTTAAAGCTCGGTGGATTAATATGAGAGGGGAGAAGAGTTGGTGGATTGGTGCTGCGGGTGGGGTTGGAGGTTTTACGGCGGTGCTTACAGATTTGATACAAAAAGAGCAGGCGTCGGCTATTTTGGAAATCAGCGAGAGGGTGTCGAAGGTGGTGGTCATCCCGCCCTGGGTTGTTTTGATCCTGATTCCGGTGTTATCGGTTTTACTGTGCTATATCTTTGAGGTAGAGACGAGGACGCGCGCATTCTACACCGGAGCAAGTATTCTGTCGTTGCTTATGACTTCAGTACCCTACGAGATACCGGCTCCCTTGGCGGAAGGAGGGTTGTCAGGGGTTGGTGGGGTGGTTTATGCGGCGGACTCCGGATCGAGGGCGATTCAAGGTGAGATTCGTATTACACAGGCTGGTGGGGGTGAGATAAAGGAAGTCATGGTGGTGACGGTTTGGAAAGGGAAAGAGAAGATGGGGCAGGAAAGAACGAAAACCGGACGCTTGCGGTTTGGATTACCGCCAGGAACGTATCGTATTGAGGCTCAGGCCAAAGGCTTTGGAACAGTGGAAAGAGAATTTAAAGTCGGCGGTGATTCATGGAAACTGGTTTTGGAGATGAAACCGTCGAAAGTGCCAGATTTTATTCAGCGTGTGATTAAGCTGAGATAATGGGGAAACAGGGTTATATATCTACGGAACACACAGTATGGTGTGGCCGGTGTTCCTGTTTTAGACAGGCGGTCACTTCCACCAGGAAAGAGATGATGAAACTGTCCAGGAAATATGGATGGAGATTTACCGGAAGGACCGGTTGGATTTGTCCGCGGTGTATAGATCATGGGCCGTATGCACACGCCTGTTGGGGAGAAACACCTAAAAACTGTTTGTGATGGAAGCAGTAATTTAAAAGTCCGTAGACGATTACAGACCTATTATAGTACTATGTCAGAAACAATTAACAAAAGTCTGTTGGCGACGTTACGCCATGAAATAGAACAGTTGGAAAAGATCATAGATGAATACTTGGAAGAGGCTCTGGAAGATCAAGAGGATAATGCTTCCTCTGTTAATAAGGCTTTACACTATACAAAAAAACTCCTTGCCATGCGAGAGATAGAATCCCGTATTAAAAAGCTTCAAAAAACGCCGAAAATATGATTATTTTTGGAATTTATTGAGAAAGAATTCCTTAATTATAAGAAAGAACGATTAAAAACGGCTGCCGATTATGTTGGACGCTTAGATGTTTATGAAAGAGATTAAAGGCAATATTTGGAAGATGTATGATACTGGTCATACTATTGTCGTGCCGACAAATGGGTTTGGTCTGGAGAATGGACCCTACGTCATGGGAGGAAGAATTGCCGAACAAGCGGGAGAGAGATTTCCGAGTTTGCCTTTTGAGCTTGGACAAGCTATCCGTCAAGACGGAAACCACGTATTTTGGTTTTGGAAACTTCGGCTTATCACATTTCCAATCAAACGTATTTGGTGGGAAATAGCCGATATTGAAATTATCAACAGGTCCGCTCAAGAATTGAGCGATTTGTCGTTGGATGGAGTGATCTGGAAAGATCGTAAAAAGTTTCCGGTGATGGTTCCTCATGTGGGTTGTGGAAATGGAGAGTTGGAATGGGAGCTGGTAAAGCCGATTCTTGAAAAGCATCTTGATGATCGATTTACAGCAGTTAGTTTAAATGAAACGAAAATACCTGAAATATTGGACTATCTGAGTAAAGAAATAAGGTCCGAAGGAAAATAGATTATGGCGTTAAGCAATTGGGATACGTTGGTCTTGGATCACAAAGGAAACCCAAGTCGGGGCGATTTGATTTCTCCTATGGGGATCACTGTAGAGGTCCATAAAAATTGGCTTTATCTACGAGACCCGCAAGCGTGGCGGCCAGGCCAGTTTGTTGAACCGACCGTAATGGAAATTCAAGAGGGTTCCATTCATTATCTTGATGTGCATGTTTTTGCGCGACGAGGTCCGGCTTATGGAATTTATTTTTCCGTGTGGACGGGTTATGAGGGTAAAGAAGGATTTTCCGCAATGGCAGGTATCGGTTGCTCTGGTTATGTGGAAGAGAAGTACGTTGGTGTCTTGCCGGAATACATTCAGTATTTGCAAGCCCTGCTACGAGAAGAAGATGTGCCGGAAGTATTGAAGACATTGGATTTCTCTCATGCTTTGCGTTTTAACCAGGGAGACGCTTATTTTACGGATAGGTTGAATAAAGACGTGCCTGCTACCAGGCCAGGTAAGGCGGAGCCTACGATTTTGTCGGAAGTTATTAAAAATTATGAATGAATCGAAAACGTGGGTTGTGAATCTTCGTCATACCAATGAGTACGATGTGTACATTGGCCGAGCCGTTCCCCGACGTGGATTGAAAGCAAGTTTTTGGGCGAACCCGTTCAAAGTCGAAAAGGATATGTCCGGCAAAGAGGTAATGATCGCTTATCGGCAATACGTGACGGCACGTCCGTCCATGTTGGAAAAATTGGAAGAACTTCGTGGAAAGGTATTGGCCTGCTGGTGCAAGCCGAAACCCTGTCACGGCGATATTTTGGTGGAGTTGATCGAATCCATCGAAAGAGATTCAATATGTTGACCAATTTAGGTTAATAAAATGAAATTCGTTTCATCTTTATGTGTGGTCGGGTTCTGGACGACCGCGCGGTTTTTTCTTCTTTTAACCGTGCTGAGCGGTTGCGCGCGCGTGCCCGTGGAAGTCAGGCAGGCAATGGAAAAACAGACACGAGAATTGCAAGAGATTCAATTGAAATACCATGAAGCAGTTGACATCCTTTTCGCGCAGATAAAAAAATTACAGAATTTTATTCTGGTGGAAAAAGAAAAAGAGTTTAAACGCCGATATGCGCGTGGCCCAAAAGTAGTGAAATTGGTTGATGGAATGGAAGCGGTGATTTATAATTCGGAAGACGGCAAGCCGTTTTCTCAGTCCAATAATGCCGATGTGGATTTAATCGCTGTTTCCACCAGTGTTATTATCTCGGAGTGGTTCATGCGGCAAAGGGAAGAAGCGGAAACAAGTCGCAGCAAAGCTAAAGAAGAATTCATGAAGCTGGAAGACCATATCCGAATAGCACAAAAGATTAATGAGGCGGTGACCGAATATTTGGATTCGCTGATTAATCTGCGGGGAGCGCAGAACGAATTGGCGAACGCTTTGGTTAGAAAAATAGGAATGATTCCGAGCAGTGGTCCTTTGCAGCCGTTATTGGTTCAATTATTGGTCCCGGAAACCGGCGAGCTTGAATCGCAATTGCGAGGAAAAAAATGAGCGATCCGATTCTCTTGATTGAAGCGCAAATAAAACTCCAAAATATACGGTTAAAACTGGAACTCGATCAGACAGCCACTGATTTGACGGAACTTTTAAGTATCCGTGTGCCGAACTTTACGCAAATTACAACGCCACAGGAATTAGAGGCTTTGATTGACGCTGTGAAAAATGGAACGGCTGGCAATACGAAATTAAGTCGATTTATAGAAATTGCTGAAAAAATTCTGTCCAAGATTTAGGCGGTCGGAACCTGTCCCTCCCCTCACTTTAGTCCAATCCAGGTTCCGACCGCAAATTATGGAATCGTATGGAATTTGAAATCGCCAGGAAACCAATAAGCCAAGGACGATTCTTGATCGTTATTCCATTGACCTTTGGCCGGGCGCGTCTGTGCGTTACGAACCCTCAAAACAATGCTTTAGACGATGGTTGGTGATACGAAACACCGGGCCAGGCGGTCCGTGCAATGTACCAGTGGAATCCTGACGAAAAAAAAGAACCGGAAGGTTGGTTTCGCCATCCGAGAAGTGGAAGGCGACGGCCTGAAGGAAATGTAGATCGAGAGTATATATTATGGTAAGCACACATCGAGTTGAAGTAATTCGCATTCAAGAAATCGAAAAGCATCCCAATGCTGATAAATTGGGTATCGTGCGGATTTTTGGCTATACGGTCTGTGTTCGTTTAGGTGATTTCCAAGAAGGAGATTTAGTGGCTTATATTGTTCCCGATTCGATAGTACCAGATAGCCCGTTGTTTTCTTTTTTGGACGGCCATTATCGGATCAGGGTTAAACGATTGCGCGGAATTATGTCGCAAGGTCTTTTAATCAAAGCTCCAGATGGAGCAAAGGAAGGTGATGACGTGGCGGAAATTCTTGGCGTCACACGTTACGAGCCGCCTTTGCCTGGGGCGAGTGGTGGGGAAGCGGAAAAGCCACCACGGGGAATTTATCCTGTTTATGATGTTGAATCCTGGTATCGGTATAAACATCTTCTGGTTCCCGGTGAGGAAGTAATTATTACCGAGAAAATCCACGGTGCAAACGGCATATTTCTGTGGCAAGATGGCCGTATGTATTGTGGTAGTCGAACGGAATGGAAAAAAGAAAATAAAAATAATCTTTGGTGGCAGGCGTTGCGGCAATCCTCCTGGCTGGAAAATTTCTGCCGGGATCATTCCGATATTTGTGTTTATGGAGAAGTTTTCGGTCAGGTCCAAGATTTAAAATATGGAACCAGGGATGGAGAAATATTGTTTCGTACCTTTGATCTGTGTCGGAATGGACAATGGATAAATTTTAAGGAAGTTTGCGAGATTTTTTCAGTGAACGTAGGCGCATCTCCTTGGGTTCCCATTATTGCTAAAGAACCGTATGATGAGGAAAAAATAAAGAAGTTCATGGATGGTCCATCGCATATTCCCGGAGCGCAACATATTCGGGAAGGAATTGTAATTCGTCCCGTGGAAGAAAGAACCGATTCTGAGATTGGTCGTGTGCAATTGAAAGTAGTTTCCAATCAATATTTGGAAAGATCATGAGTTGGCCGCAGGCTAAAGTTTGGATCAAAAATTCATCCTCGATCCCACGCTGGATGCAAGGACGCATGGCGGATTTGGTGAAAATCCAATATTATAAAGGAAATCTTGCTGTCAAAGTTCGTGTGCGTTTGGATGAACAAGAAATCCTGTTAGATGCAAACGATGTAGTAGAGAAAAAAAAATGAAGAATAAGATCATTATGCTGTTATCATCAAAAGAAGCAGTATCTATGTTATTTCGACAAACAGACGTAAAAATCCCGAATCGTAAAACATATTTTGGATACCAATGTGCGATCTGTTGGAGAACGGGAAGAAACTTGGTTTCCATACCGCATAAAAATTCTTGTTGGCTTGGAAATATATGGAAATTGCTTGTATGATGTTTGGCTGGACGGAAACATTGCTCTTGTTTTATTGATTATGTTAAGATAATTATTTCAAGGAGGTCAAAAATGAAAAATTTTATTATCAGTGCTTTGCTTATTCTTGCTTTAACTGCAATTGGTTCTGGTCAAGAATTCGGCGTGGCTTTCCGTGGCAATGCTTTTAAAGGAGCGTTGAATCCCGGCTTGTCTCTCTCCCCAGGCTATAAGATCAATTCGTACTTTACCATAACGTCCCGGCTTTCCGTACAGCCGGAACGGGAAACACTGCGAATCAGCCAATGGTCATTAGCCGGTGGATTGGAAGAGAACTTCAACCCGAAAAATAAGGTCGTAGTTTTTGCTGTCCAGGCCCCCGGTGTGCTGCTGACTCGGCGGCGAGCCTTTGACTATCAACGAGATTTCGTTTCTTACTTTGGCGGGGGCGTGAAGTTTCCGGCGGGATTTGCGTCCAAGTTCAAACTGGAAGCCGGAAATGAAGTGACTCGCATCGACGGTCGATGGAATCAACGCTTCTATTGGGAAGTCGGATTTGTTTTTCACTTCTAGGAGTAGACTGGTGCACCGGAGTTTCTACCCTGGCAAAAGGTTGGAATTGAGACCTGGGTTCGAGTCCCAGACATGGCTTCGGCTGTGGACGTAACTCGCTGGTAAGACGCAATTCTAACCTTTTGTTTTTGAGAACCACCATAGGATTTCCTCCCAAGGGGGCCTTTACCGCCAAGCAAAAAGGCCCCCACTCCCTCATTGCTTGACAATACTCGTAATTCGTTATATTATTATACTATGCGAGTAAGAAAGCGGCATTTGGAAGCGAAAGACCCGACACGCAATGTTTTGTATAGATTGCGGATGCAGAAAATCTTGACCCAGTTGGATTTGTGTGAGAAAACCGTTCGCAAGGCAGGAGATAAAGAACTGAAAATTTGGCAGGCGTCTTATTCTCTGTTGGAGACGGAAAGTCGTCCGGTTCGACGGTCGGATTACGATAACTTGTACCGATGGATTGGAAACAATTTGTTGCATGACTTGACTGAAGCAGATTGGAACGAATTGAAAGAATATCTGGAGTCCCGTTCGCAAGCAGAACGGCCAGGTAAGAAAAAAAAAGAATTAGCTGAGGTTGCCTGACTCCGCGTGCGCGTTGTGTCCCCCTCATCCTCTGTGCAGCGCGCACGCTCCTTTCCGTAAACGATTACAGACATTTTTTGTTATTACATTATAATTTGCTTGAATCAAATCTTTGAATCCCGTAAAGTAAAGATGGAGGTTCAATTTGTCGGATATATGTACTGCAACGGCTCCTAACGTGGTAACGCTTCCATGTGGAATCCCCTTCCAACGGGAGCAAGGAATGCTCTGTACGAATCCCGCCTTAAACCAGTGTAATCATCGACGGGACTCCGCTTTAGTTGAAAACATTAAATCCGCCGGCCAAGCCGTTCTCTCCGAACCAAAAAACCGCAGAATACATCACGCATTAACACACCACACGAATACTCGCGGTGAAAAGTTGGATTTTCAGGATAAGCATTACCTTATCGCACTTTATCAGGATTGGTCTCCAGAAATAACCGTTATGAAAGCCGCGCAGGTGGGTGTTTCCGAATTTGAGGTCGTTTCTATTTTTGAGGGAGCTATTGAACGAAGAGAAGCTTCCTTGATGATCTTTCCTACCGAAGTCGATCATCGCGACCGTTTCGTAGATGACCGTATCGACCCGCCGATTGCCCGTTCTCCGTTCTATCGTGCTCAGATGCGAATGGAAGGCATGAAGGAAAAAGATAAAAAATCTTTGAAGTGGTTTGGTGGGACGTTTCTTTACTTCCAGGGATCGAATAAGGAATTTACGTCGGTATCGGTCGAAACGCTTGTCTACGACGATTTTGATTTCCTCAACCAAGATCATTTGCCTTCGGCGGAATCCCGGCAAGGGTTTATTCCTTTTGGAGCGCGCCGGTCAATCAAAGGCTCTACGCCGTCGAGCACAGATGAGCGGATTCACGCCGAATATCTACAGACAGACCAAAAATCCTACCTGATTAAATGCTCATCCTGCAACCAATGGCAGGCACATGATTTCTTTACGCATATAGTCCAACAAATCGCGGATGATAAATACCAGCTTTTGGACCAGGAATGGACTCCGGACCATGAGCGGGATATTTATGTATTCTGTGGGAAATGCCAACGTCCAATGCCGCGGGTGATTGATGGAGGGGATTGGTGGAAACATCAGCACGCGGAATGGGTTCCTAAGAAGCCAAGCATTAAAGGAAAATCCGGCTATCATATATCCAAGATGATTAGTCCGTATACACGATTGCGAGACCTTTGGAAAAAATTGACCGAAAAATGCTTGTATAGCGAAGCCGAAATGAAAACGCTATATAATTATGATCTGGGTTTACCCTATACGCTCAAAGGCGGTGGTGTTTCCGAATCATTGCTTCAGGAATTATCCCAACTCCGGCCTTACCGAATGCCTGATATGTGCGTGGGGGATGTCATTGCCGGTATTGACGTACAGGACCAGAGCGTGCGAGTGGTGGCCGCCGAGGTCATGGAAGGTGATATTCCTTTACGGGTGGTTTATGTGGGACCCCTCTTATGGGATCAAATCGCTCCGATATTGATTGGTCGGTATCATTGTCAAGCCTATGTGATGGACTTTCGACCGGAAGCACAGAAAGCAAGGGAACTCCGAGATAAGATGCAAAAGACGCATCATTGCCAAGCTTGGTTGTGTTGGTATGCCACCCACGAAATGAAGGATGCGGCTTGGGAAGAAGATGCCAGTACATGGAAGATTAAAGCGGATCGCACACAAACGATGGATGAGACCTTCAAGTGGCTGAATCTGAAAAAATTGGCAATTCCAGCGGATTATAAAGACCTTCCTCGGTATGCCGAACGAGAAAGGGATAAGTTTGCGTTTCAGGTGATGAAACCCAAACGGGTATCGGCCAAGCGCAAGAATTCCAAGGGAGCCGAGATAGATGTTGTGGATTGGGAAGGTAAACCGGATGATTACTACCAGGCGATCAATTACTTGCGGATGTGTTACGAGATTGTGCATCCTTCTGGAAAGGGGCTATGGGGAGTAACGGTTTCTCGGAAAGAAGATCAAAAGAAACGAGAGGAACGGCGGATTATCACGTCTAAGTATGGGGGGTTGATGTTTCCGCATTGAAGTTTCCGTATAACATAAGGAATAATCTATGAATATTTATGTTTGAAAAACAAATGCGGAGTATCCGAATTACCACGCATCGGACGTTGGACCGGCTTCTGAAAGCCACATTTCCATCGTACCTTAATCATCGGTACGCAGAAGCCTCTAAGACGATTGGCGTTGGTGTGGACTCGGACGATCACCAATTCACGAGACTCTCATCCGGGCGCAAATATGATGTGACTCCAATGGCCGGGATTTCGCATCGGCGACATCTGGAAATCGCTCGCTGGTTGATGCGAACCAAGTCCTTCGCATGGGAACTTTTGCAAACGAAAAAAGCGTTTCTCATTGGAGAAGGGTTTCA
>ERZ1292637.739-Hain-H14-01um-R3-739-length-16433-cov-5_pt1 | contig 16433 bp, 29 predicted proteins | sample MGYA00564405_ERZ1292637 | MGnify/ENA primary metagenome ERZ1292637 (study PRJEB36523, sample SAMEA6512645) | groundwater metagenome | collected 2019-01-09 | study: AquaDiva: Metagenomics assemblies of 32 groundwater samples | reverse complement strand
TACTATCATCCGACATAGATAATGCAGCTACAGAGTGGAAGCGGGCAAGCAGAGCTTTCGCTGCTTTAGGACCAATACCGGGGATGGCACATAGTATAGATAGAGCGGGGGAGGGCTGTTCGCGGGCCTTCTTGGAAGAGGCTGGGATGCGCTCAACTGGGCCTTTAGTCAGCATCTCATGGAAGCCAAGCATCCAGGTCACGGATTCAGATAGGCTGCCGGTATGCTGCCAACTCATACCGCGGAGATGCAGGCCGGCGAGGAAGTTGTGGATGGTTAGGAAAGGCCACTTGGTTTGCATGCCTCGGACTGATAGGAGTAGCTTACCCTCGACACGATTGTAGGTTAGGTCGCCTTCAACTAACAGGTAGCAGTAGTCATAGGATTCCTTGACGCCAGTGAGCTGGGTTTCGAGCCGGCCCGAGGCAAGACTACCTACCATGTCAGAGACAGTCTTGCGCTCGATGCCGATGAGCGGTGCGTCGGCACGTTCTGGTGATATGACGAAGTCAGCGAACTTTAGTAGGAGTACCTCGTAGGTAATGCCAGCTAACTCACACGCTGACATGATGGATCTCTTGATAGACTCTGGCTCGCGCTTGTCGATCAGAATCATGGAGACTACTCCCGGTTCAAGGTCCACTTTAATTCTTTGATCGCATACTTTCGGGCGTCGATATCTCTAGTGAGCCAGCTATCATTCTTGAGATGTGGTGGGGCGAGGCGTAGCTTCTCTTCAAAGTCGGCCAGCTCCTTCTCCAGCTCACCTAATCGGTTGACAATGTCGTTATAGGGCCTGGTTTGGGGTCCGAGTGGTTGGGCTGGCTGGGCTGGCACGTAGTTTGGGATGAAGGCAGGGTGTGCTGGTACAGGTGGGGTAGTGTTCTGTTGCTGGGGGTAGATACCATTGAAGTAGGCGTTACATATCCTATCGAGCATATCGGAGTAATAACGATAATACCACTCTTTGGAGTTCATTCGATCCATCCTTGTCGAAATGCATGGGCTATGAGATGTACTCGACTGCTGAGTTCCAAATCACTCTCCATTCTAGCGATGTAGTTGTAAACTGTAGTCCTAGCCAACCCAATCTCGTCAGCGATTTGTTGGGCTTTCTTCCCATCAGCAAATCCTTGTAGGATCATGCGTTGATGGTCCGGCAGCCTGAACACTTTCACTCCAGTAATCCCTCACGGAATGCAATGGCAATGGCATGTGGGCTGTTCAGTGCTCCTAGCTTCACGAAGATACGAGTTTTAGAAGCACCAATCGTTCGCTTTGTAGTACCTAGCTGGTTGCCAATCTCTTTGTTGGTCAGACCATCAGCAGTCAAACGAAGTATATCAAGGTAGCGTTGGTTCATTTTAACCATGTCTACATACTCTCGATCAGCTCAATCAGGGTAGGGTAGTCAAGCTTGCCTGACTCAAGCCCTGTGAGGTTGCCATTGGCTGAGCACTTGCGGATCTTGTAAACTCGCTGCCTCTCCAACTTGCCCTTCACATAACGGTCTTCAACAGCTACCTCGGTGACTACGGAGGAGAGGAAGAGGGTTTCGTCTTTACAGTCAATCTCTTGGAGGGTGGTCTTGACTCTATTACCCTTTTCGTTTTCGGTCCAGACATTCTTGGAACGAGCGGCGGCGAAGAGGTTGACACCCCTATTCTTAGCTTCCATGAATAGGGCCTGGTACTTGTTGTTGACGCCACCGTAATTCCAGGCCGACTTGGTACGACCATCGGCATCCATTGGGACATAGGCGTAGCGGAGTAAATCCCAGAGTTGCGTGACAGAGTCGAGCATGACTGAACCGTACACACCAGTTGACTTACCTAGACGTTCTAGCTTGGTCAGGGCCTCGTAGTACTCTTTAAGAAATCTGTCAGCCAATTCTTTAGCTCTTAGCCATTCACCAAGCGGCGGGACCATGAAGGTTCGCTTGAAGATGTTCTGTCCCTGAAACTGTCGCATTGTCTCGTTCATGTTGAGGTCAAAGTCGAAGGCGAAGATGGGCTTGGGGAAGGTCATGCCGAGGTGAGTCTTACCGACGCCTGCTGGTCCCCAGGCTAGGATGGCGAGAGGGTCGCCAGGGGACCAGGCTTTGAGTAGGGACTCGTCGGATTCGCCAAGGATGTCTCTAATCTCAGAATCGGTCGGTTTGTTCATCTGGGATGTGGCTCCTATTAAATGAGTTTTCCAGGTCGTCTATGCATTTGTGGTAACCGTCTTTATAGCCACGGTCGTACTCGACTTTCCTCATAGTTACCTTGGCTTCCCTCTGTCCATCGTCAAACCCTAAGTTGTAGCCGTCTTTGTGATGTAGTTTCATCAGCCCTTCGAACTCATCACCTCTAAGCCAAGCTGGGCTATCTACACGCCACTTGTCCAGTAACCACCGGATATTAACGGCGATACGGATCAGTATGTTCAGGCCAATCAAGCTACAGCGGTAGGCTCGATATACAGGATCTCGATAGACAACCCCGCAATACCATGGTAGGCTGTAACCCCACAGAATCTCACTGTCATCTACTAGGAATGTTAGTTTCATTCAACCTCCATATAGGGGAATGCCCCTAATCTCTCGCCCCCACCACCGGGGCAGTGAGTGTCCTTGAGAGGGCAGTTCTTGCACTCCCAATTGACGTGCTCGGTCAAGGGGATGCTGTCGATTGATTGGGCTGTTTCGATGAGCACACGTCGTCGGTTAAGTTCTCGTCGCCACCTTTCCAACTCCCCATCGTTGAATTCCAAGTCGTAGCAACGATGGACTGGCTGAACGTTTCGATAGTCGCCCACGAGATGAAAGATATGTAACCTTGCCTTGTTAACGCCAAGCAGAGCACAGTATCCACCGACTTGGTCAACATAATTGTTCATGTCCTCGATGGTTTTCTTGCTGGAGTAGCGAGTGGTCTTGTACTCGACGATTACGGCATTGTGTCTGCCAAGCGACTCTATATCATGGTAAGGGATGATGTTAGTGATCTCATCGGGGGTGAGGTGAATACCATCGATGACGAAGGTTTCTTCGCCCGCCCCCTCGATGAGATTGTGATAGCTCTTACCCAGCGAGGTGATAAGGGTGAAGGCATCATCCTCTTCCCCAAGCCCATAGGTTCCCTTCCACCAAGTCTTTCGACTGCATTGGAGAAGATCAGATAGGTGCAGCCCTTCTCTTGGTGGGCGAGTGTCACGGATGCGTTGCATGAGATCGGCTGCTGCTTGGGGATTTAGAGATGCCCTCATCTTTTTACTTCACCTTGACGAATACATTATCGTCGTCCAGGCTGAACACTCCCTGAGCAACGAGTTGACCAGCAATCTTCCTGTTGACCAGGTCGTTATACAGACTGAGGTCACGGAGTACCTTCTCGAAGTCTGGCACCTTCTTAAGCTCACGGACTATTCCTAGGGTATCGTCTGATTTTCCAACAAGGAAGTCGGCGATTGCATCTTCCTGGCCCAGAAGGTCGATCAATGTATCGGTGTTCTTAGCCTCACCGATCATACTTGGCTGCACGGCCGGCTTGCCAGCGTCACTGGCAGCTTTCCTCTCGATGGCCTTCTTAATAGCAGCGGCCTTCAGGGCTGGCAGATTGGCTGGGATAGTGTTCTTCCAGTCAGCGGGAGGGGCACCGACAGCCCAGACCGGGTGGCGCTTGATCGAATCCTTGAACTTGCCGAGGATGTCGAACATTGGACTCTTGCGGTCGATGCCGGCCCACACCATCGGGAACTTAAGCTCATCAGGGCTAGCCCAGGTGAAGTCACTACCCATGACTTCCTTGCTCGCTTTTTCCAGCGCCTTCATCGCCAGGCCGTAGAGGCTGTTGGTGCGCTTGGAATAGCGGTAGATCACTAACAAATTGCCATCAGTCGACTCGATCACGGTATTCAACGGCTCGACGTGTAGGACCAGCGACTCCTGCTCTTTGGTGGAGCCATCCTCGTTCTGGAAGACTGAGCTGTCCCAGTCCCAGTCAACGATCTTGCCTACGAACGGCTCGCGTGGTGGGAAGTCATCGTCACCGAGAGTGTCGAGGCCCTTGAATCCGCCCTTGTTGGATGTGTTCTGAGTAACCACGATTGCTTAGTCCTTTTCTTATTTATTGGTGTAGTTGTCTTCGTGCCCGTAGTGCTTCTTGTATCGTCGCATTGACCTGACATCATCTACGTGGAATAGGTTACCAATCGGTGTTTTTAGTGCTGGCAGCAACCCCTTATTGCGGTAATAGTGGATTGTCTGAACGGTTACACGAAACAAGCGTGATACTTCACAAGTAGATAGGTAGAACTCCATCTGCTCGTCGGTGACCCTGCCCACTGTTAATTGTCAGGGTACTTTGACACGAGGTCGTCGATTCTATCGCGAAGATCAGTTACGTTTTTGGTAAGCTCATCGGCAAGGACAAGCCAGTACACAGCCATGCTATTCGAGTGACTGCTGGGGTCATACACCAAGTCAGTCATATCAACTAGCATGGCTAGAATTTTCTGGCACCTAGTAACTCGCCTTTCAATGTCGAATAGGTCCACCTCAACTCCTCTACTTGACTGCCAAACTGTACGCTGTTTTGAAGCTACGAATCTTGACCTGTGCGCGGGCTCCGAACAGGGCCGACTTCTTTACTGCTACGCTACCTCCTTTTCCATCTCGGTAATCCTCAGCCTCGACAACAGCCTGCCACCCAGCCCAAGGAGTATTGGACAACTTGGGATGCTCGTCATTGAACTTGTCGAGGAGGGTGCGGGCATCGTCGCGCTGCCGGATAACGTTGGTCCAGTCACTGTCGAGTAATTTGACGGCACGGTCAGCGCGGTCGGTGATGGTGGCAATCTCCTCTGGGGTGAGCTGCAGCTTGGCCAGTTGACCGGAAGCAATAGCCCTGGCGACCCGGTCGCTGTTGTCGGTGGGCTTAGGGTCGGGGTAGGCGCTGGCCAGGATATCGTTGATCTGATCGTCGACTAGTTGCTTTAGTGTCATCCTGTTGAATGATTCTACCACACCTGCCTGAGAGCGGCGCAGATCATCCATTAGACTGGTGTAAAACTTGAGGTCGAGGGTGACATCCTTGTCGTGGCGCAGGGCGATGGAGGTGGTGGCCTGGGAGATGCCCATGACTAGGGTGTTCTGGCAAACGACTCGGACTGGCGTGAACAGGATGCGAAGGGCTTCCTTGCCAGCTTTATTATCAGTCACCACAAAATATTGGTGGACGCGGTCACCGCCGTTGATCTCAATCTCGCCGGCGTTGAGGGTGAGGAAGATCGTCTCGCCGTGACCGAGGGCACCGATGGTCTCGACGGGCCAGGTCTCGGTCAGCGGGTCAAGCATCTTACCGATGTCCCTGTTCTGGACAAGGGAGTAGCTGTCATTGACAGTGCCGAAAGCACGGTACTTGTCATCGTCGGGCAAGGGCTGGCGCAGGACTACTACTTGATCCAAACCGCATTCCTTGAGTGACTTCAAGCCATTGGCTGTCTTGACATAGAGTGGAAACTTGCCAACCTTGTAATCCAGCTTGGACCTGCTGACGGCTTCAGTGGCGGTGATGGGATCGGTGAATGTGGTGCCAAGGCCATGCCAGGCTGGCTCGCGCAGGCTGAGGAAGCGATCTCCGAAGATTCCGTGGGCCATTGTACTACTCTCCTTTATTTTCTTCTACGGTATAGATAGAGCCAAAATTGGGAAAGGAGATCTTTGTGCCAGGCACTAACTTAGCTTGTCTCTCAAGTAACTTCATAAAAACAGTGGGCTCAGGCTTCGGTGGAGGTGGGCGATCTACCCAGACCAAAGTGTAGGTATTGCAGTTGTCCCAGTCATCGTTACTTCCACTGTGTGTGTGCAAACCTTTGTGGCCTAACTCAAGCTGGCACCTGACTGAGCACTCACCACAACCAGTCAAGTCTATGTAGGATTCACACTCGTTGTCGTCCAAGCTAATCTCCTTCTTCTTCGTGCCGCTGTAGTGCATCCATCGCGTCTTGCACTGCCACACCTAGACCATTGAGCAGAACCCTGTACTTATCTGTGTCGGACAGCACCCCCATTGCGATTACTACTCTGGCGGTTGATAGGAGCATGCGGAGGGAATGGATGTTGATCATGACTTCATCTGGGCGTTTAGCACTAAGGATTGGTATTCCACCCTCTGTGTAATTACTCACCACTACCAGCCTCACGAGACAGGACTAAGGCTTCCTCATCAGCCATATCATATCTGGATGCATGCTCATGTCGACCATAGCACCAGTGGTTTAACTGGTTCAGTTTGATACCAGTTACCTCGAAGGACTCTAGCATAAGATCGGCATACCCAGCCTCATAGCCCTCGACGACTACACGCATGGTCGGCGGATAAGCCTTTAGGTTTTCGATCAACTCGCTGACGGTCATTTCTCAGTAACCTCCTTTCCTTGCCAATGCTGCGTCTCTCAACTGGCTGACGATGAAGTCTGTGTCCGACTCTTCGCGCAATGCTTCCTTCCACCAGGTGGGCAACATCTGATTGACCGCGTTCCTGAACCAGGTAAAGTTGGCGTCGAGGATGTAATTTGTGCATCGGTCGTCGGCAGATCTCATACCTCTCCCTGTTGATTGAACTAATGAGCACGCTGTCGTCCACATGTACCACTTCTGCCCCTTTATATTGGGAAGCCCGTCAGGGCCTAGCTTCATCCTCCTTTCTACTTGACTGTCAGCCTTGTTGGGGAACGGCAGCTTCATAATGATGTTAAAACGACACAGATCATATGGTAAGTCAACCCCGGTGGTAAAGCTGGGACTGACCAGGACTAGCGGTTGACTGCTGGACTTGAAGTAGTCGAGAACATCAGCCCTGTCCTTGGTGCTATGAGTGACGAGGCGGTCTTTGTATTTAGATTCAGCCACTAAGAATCTGGCCAGGTCGTAATTGGCGGTGTGGATCAGGCCCTTTTCGTTAGGATGGTCGGATAGTACCTTGTCGACTGCACGGACCAGGGATCTCCTAGCTGTGTCGGACATGCTATGGTTGACTTTGACGATTGGTCGGTAGATGATTGGGCGTCGTTCCTTGGGGAAGGTGCTGGGCATGCGATAGAACGCCACCTTGTCGGGGTTGACACCTAGACCTTGGCAGAATAGCTCGGCGTCTAGGATAGTGGCGGACATCAAGATGACTTTTCCACCCTGCTTGGATACGTGGTCGAAGATGCAGCTTTGTCCAAACTTATCGACCCAGGTAGGTCGTAGTACCCAGGTCTTGCCCATCTCGTCGATCAACCAGTCTTCATCGACCGAGTTTGTGATGGTGGCTGCTTTCTTGAATAGGGATCGAACGTTTAGAATGCGCTGGATTTCTGACGGGGTGAGACGGTCGAAGTGATAACTGGCGGATGCCTCGTCACCGAGGTCATCTATCACGTCGCTGGCCCAGCGTTTCCAAGCGTGGTAGTCAGAGGTAACCGGGCAGGAGTGCAGGAGTCTGCGTGCTGACCATTGTGATACTTCTACCTGGACGAACTTGCGTAGGTTGTCTTCGAGTAGGTGAGCCTCGTCTAGGAAGAGTGCATCTAGACCTGAGAAGCGACCTAGGTTGTTGGCTGACAATAACCAGTATGAGTAGTTGTGGATTGAGATCGGCGCCGATATGCCCTCTGCCACTTGGTTGTAGTAGGGGCATTCATCGTGGCGCTTGCAGTTTCTTGGGCCAGCGACTGTACAGGGGCCTTCATCGGCATTGGTGTCCTGAACTAGGCAGGGAAAGTTAGCTCGGCCCTTGACGGTTTTAAGACTGGGGTGGTCTTTTAAATACTGGATCTGGAGCTGAATCGTTGAACAGACAATGGCAGACTTACTTGCCTGTAGGAATCTAGAGATCCCGACTGCGATTCCACTTTTGCCCGCGCCTGTCGGGCCTTCGATCAGGATGATGTCTTTGGTTTCTGTGCCAGCTCGTAGGATGATCTCTTCCTGGTACTTGCGCCAATCTGGGAAGGGGAGGTCAAGATCGGAGGGCTTCATTACCTTCCTCTAGAGCAGCATACATCTGAACGAACACGTCGTTTGGCAGTAGGCCTGACCTGTTAGCATAGGGCTCAACCGCGTCTAGGGCTGAGTATAGTATAGTGATTTGTGCTCGCGCTGCTCGCAGATTGGCGAGCATGTCGACATACATCACCCCAAAGGCCCACGAGCCACAATCACACCGTGGCTCCGCGATGTCCTCGTCATGGACCTCGCACCAGCCAGCGTGATTGCCATGGAGGGTATCGGCCCGTAGAAGGTCCGCATCACTCAACCGCGCCGTCTCAACCACCTGTCACCCCCTTCTCGCCCGCGGCGACCGACAGGGCAGCAGCGGCAATCCTCCACGGCAAACGATGATCGTTCCATGACCAGACAGGCCGAACCCAACCTTCTGGTTCTAGGTGATTGGCTTGCCACCAATTGTGCTCGTCCGCGTATTCTGCCAACGCCGATCGAGCCGCCCACAGGTCGGCGATGAGGCGGCAGACGGAGCCGCTGTCGACTATGGCGAATATCCGCGCCTGCCGGTACAGCGCCGCCAGCTCCGCCTCGCTCAGGGGCACGCTCATCGGCACGATCCGTCGTTCACTCACCTTCGGCGCCCCTGGCAATGCTGGTTGAATCGGCTCGCTTCTGGTCCGCGAGCGCCTGCCGGTACAATGTCGGGTGCGCCTGTTTGAAGTGCAGCGACCACTCGGCCAGAGCTAGAAACCATGCGGTCGCGTCTGGTCGCCACGGGCAATGCGTGCAACGCCATCGTTCCTGGGCCGCGCTCGACTGTTGGCGCCGGATGCGCAGGGTCTCGGCAGGGGATGCTGCGTTCGTGTCGCTCATTCCGTCTCTCCTTTAGCCACGTCCCCGGCGGCGGCCAGGGCGGCGACTGCCACGCACCGACCACACCTCTCGTCACGATCGAGTCTGTTCGTGTCGTACCGCTCGGGGTGTGCCGCCACATGCAGCCGTAGATGCAGGCAGTCCACAAAGTCCTCATCCCAGCCGCAGCCCTTGGTGCGTGTGAAACGACAGGGCTCGCGCGCTATCTGCCCCAGAGCCACCGCCAGCGCCCCCGCCCGCTCCAGGGCCGCGTACCACTCCAATTCCAGGCTCCGGGAGACCGTCTCCCAACGCTTCTCGGCATCCACTGTCCGCGCCTCAGCATCAACAGCACGTGTCACCTGTGATCGCGCCCGCCGCTCCGCCTCCGTCAGGCGAGCAACGAGGGTGTCCCGCTCAGCAACCAATTCATCGACTCGCTGGCTCGTCCCCTCCGGTCGATAGCCACAACCGTTCGGGTGGACGATACTCTTTGTCCTGGCCCCGTCGACAAATACCTCCAGATACGCGCCTTCGCTCCCAACGATTTCGGCCCATCGCCCGTCCTCAAGTCTGACCCGGACATCCAGGTAAGCGGGAACCCGGTAGTAATCTCGGATGTAGGCCAACCCGGATTTGCTCACGTCGCCTCCGACGGCCGGTCCATCGCCCTATCATCAGCCAATCGCGCTTCCTCGGCTTGCTCATTGGTCAGACCATCATATAGCCTGCCCATCCCATCAAGTGCCCAGACTGTGCCGTCGGCTTCTGGTAATTGTATACCGAGCCTAATGAGCGCACTAGTATGCTGGTTCAGGCTAAGAACTGCGTAAGTTGATCGTCCACTAACATAACGCCTCGCCATCCAGTGGATGCCACAGATAATCTCGATGAGCTCTTTCTCAAGGTCGGTCATCAATCACTCCACTTCTTCAATTGTGCCTTCGAGCCACAGGTTGACCCAATATCTCAGGTCATCTTTGGGCATATCCGAACTTGTGATAATCGCGTGGATAAACGTCTCTTGCTGCCAGTCCTGGACTCGTGCATCTCCAAGTGATAGACCCCGCGATGCGGCCCAGGTTTTCAGTGCCTCAATGATTGGATCGTTGACGCATGGGGCACCTACCGTGAGTGGTATGGGTAACGTTGTCAGGTATCCGACAAAGTCAAACAGAGCACCAGCAATACGGTCACCACAGCCAATCAATTCATTACTATTATCTGTCATTCTCCCTCTTCAATTGTGTCTTCTGGCTCCGGTGACATCGGGATATCAACGACCAGCCCTCTACTCCCCAGCTTGTCTATCATGTCAGTGAATGCACTATCGTTGCGTATCATCCTCTCGACATACCTGGCCGTGACTGGGTCGTCGTCAATCAGGACTTTGTAATTAGCGATGAAGGCCATGACTTTCTTGTAGCCGTCGGCGTATTCTCTGTCTTTGATACGCCCTTCGAGCAAGTCTCGGGTCTTCTCGAAGCCGTCCTTCCAATCATCTCGCACTTTCCTATCAGCGTCGACGGCAGCATTGGCTAGGTAGGCTTGGTGTGCCGACCTTAACATCGTGCAATCTTCCGGGTTATCCAGCACTACACTGTAACCGAGGGCGTAGAAGGTGATGGCGTTCCTGGCCGCGTCAGCCTGAGTTCTAGGTAGGCCGGGGTACTTGTGGCCGAACTCTACCAATTTTTCGAAGAGCTTCAAGGTCGCCTCGGGGACTCTGAAGCTGATGGTGTGGGACATCTTCTCGCCGGGGATGGACTTGTGGGCTAGGAGGTACTCGTCCTTCCAGATCTGGCGGGCTAGATTGTTGTTGGGTGTCGGTAGGTGAGTGACATTACCACCATCGTTACCATTAGTAGTGGGCTGGGGGAGCTTCTTGAATCCAGACTTAGCCATACAATACCTCACAAACTGGGGATTCTTCAATCATACCACAGGCTTCCTTTCCCTGATCGTGATCGTGTAGTCTGGGTAGTTAGACTTGACATAATCGACCGCTTGCTCTTTTGACCAGGGCGTGCCGGGGTGGCGGACAGTGTGCGGGGTGTACCAGCCTGACTTATTGAGGTGGACCTCCCAGGTGCCGTTTCGGTAGAAGACGATTGCTTCACCCAATACCTTCGATCCTCCTGGGTAACTCGATTCCTTCTGTCCAGGCGTGGAAGTTAACGTATGTATAGAACTCTGGTACTGGGTCGCCGAAGTGCTTGGCTATTCTAGTTGCTAGGACAATCCATCGACTACGAGTAGGCAGTAGGTAGGATTGGAATGGGCTACCGATCTCATCAATGCATAGTCGGAGTATTTCGCGTAGGAAAACTCGATCACTCTTGTTCACTTAAGGCCCACTAAAAGTTCTACTCGCCACTGCTAGAAACATTCTCGACCCTTTCATCGTCTAGGCAGTCTTCAGACCACCAGTAATTACATCTATTGCATATACGAGTCAACCACTCTTCCTCCATAAAACCAACTTCAGGAACGCGAGTGTACCTGACTAAGATGACATCGTGCTTGCATTTGGGGCAGGTGGCGCTAGGGTCGAATGGTTTCACTCTACCACCTTTCTAGGTGCGAACACCAACTTCGCATCCCACATGTCATTGGGGTCACGGTAGTATCTTATGCTCTTGATTTGGTAGCGCGTCTTTCCATCGGGGGTTTCTCTATTGGGCAGGAGTAGATAATCACCAGTCCTTAGTCCTATACCCCACCCAAGGACATTGGCAGTTAGCCCACCATCGACTGACTGCCACGTATAGTCGTGCCCCCAGTAACGCTGTGTGTAGTCGTGTGTATTCACTCTTGACTCCCAGGATATCCGCCAGTTGCTGGGTACTGGGTGGAGATGGCCATCAACAAGCGAGTGGCAGCGCCAACTAAGTGCTTGTCGCTAGTGTCGCCGGCGAGGTGGGCGAAGATGTGTGCCAGGGCGTGATTGAGGTGCTCACCAGAGTCGACTAGTGTGTAGTTCTCGGCACCGTATTTCTCGGCACCATAGGCTCGGCGCTCGGCTACTTCGAAGAGTGCTCGGGCCATCGGGCCACGGAGTAGATCGAATCGGTAGGGAGTCTTAGCACCCTTGCCACCCTTAGAATTCTCGCCAGTCTCGGCGTCGGGGTTGATGCCACGTAGTTGTTGCAGGACTTCTCTTTTATAGCGGAGATCAGCATAATCCACCTCATTCATCTTCTGGCCCCCATTTAACCCCTATTAGGTATGAAATCACCATGGCTACTGCTAGAAATAACCACGAAATGCTATTCTCAGTTGCTCGATAGTAGCCTGAGTAAGTGCCACAGAGGTATAGTAGTGCTAGGCCAAGGCCAAACAGAATCGCATTCACTTTGTCTCCATGTGAAATGTGTCAAAGTAGGTGTCTGTTATCACAGCATTTACTTCATGCCCACTCCTATCTGCAAATCCATCCAACTCATATACCTCAGCTCGCCTCAATCCACAGTTCCAGGCTAAGTGCTCAGCGATCTTCTCTTGGGTGTCCAGGTCATAAGAATGTGCTGCCCACTCCTTATCTTTGTGTAAGGCGAGGATCTCATCACTGATGTCTATCTTAATGACTGTTGTGATTTCGATTTCAAACCTGGCCATCACTTGCATTCCGACCACGTCTTGCCAGTACCCGCCGATAACTTGAGCGGGATCGGCCAATCCACAACCGCCATCCCAATCTGTAACGCAAATTCCTGCACCATCTCAACTTCCTCTTCCGGGCATTCGAACACTTCCTCATCATGCACCGCCAGGATTAATTTGGAGCGGAGGTTACGGCGTTCTTTCTCTTGCCATGTCCTTGTCATTGCGATTTTGAAGATGTCGGCTGCTGTTCCTTGGATGATGGCGTTGACGGCTTCACGACAAGCAGCCTCACGCAACCATCGTTTGGAAGAGAATGCATCTAGGTAGAGCATCTTGCGCCCGAAGTATGATTGCACATAACCATGATTGAGTACGTACCATTTGGTCTGGTCGATCCATTCAACAATCTTGGGTCGTGTGCCCAGGATGGCTAGTTGCAGTGTGGTCGCTTGCTTGGGGTCGAGGCCGTTCTTGACTAGGAATTCCCCCAGTCCTACTTCAGTCTGTCCATACGCTGCACCGTATACAACGTTCTTGATTATGTCGCGCGTCTTGATTGCTTGTGGGTCTTCCTCCTTCTTATACCTTCTGTAGAAGTCATCGTAGTCTACGCCAAGGTAGGTAGCGGCGATGTCAGAATGTATGTCCCGACCAGCGGCGATAGCGGAGATGGACTTATCATCATTGGCAAGGCAGGCCATGATTTTGAACTCAACTTGTGCCTGGTCGATTGCTAACAGTAGATGGTTGTCTGGCGCGATGAAGGCTTTGCGGATACCCTTGATGATGTCGACGACGAAGGGCGGGGTCGATTCATCGGTGCGACGTGGGATGTTCTGGAGGTTCGGTCGACTGCTGGATAATCGCCCAGTCTCGACGACAGTGTTATTGAAGGATGTGTGGACACGGCTCTCTGAGTCTAGCATCTTTGGCAGAGCGTCGACGTAGGTTGACTTCAGCTTTTGGAGTCGCTTCCACTCAGACAAGATTGATATGATTGGACTTTGGGTTTTCAATGGTTCTAGAGCTTCACGTTTGGTCGAGCGCCCATGCTTTTTGTGTTCAGGCAATCCGAGGGTATCGAAGACGAAGGTGGCGAGTTGTGTGTTGGACTTGAGATTGAACTCTGAGCCGTTGATGTGATAGAGGGTGTCAGCGAGAGTAACCATCCTCTCTTCGATCTTGAGAGATAGGGTATGGAGCTGGCCAGTGTCGATGAGGACACCAGTCTGCTCCATCTCTACAAGGCACGGAAGAAAGGGTAGATCGACGTTGTGGTAGATGTAGGCCGGTCCAAACTCCATGACAGCTAGTTCACCCTCGGGTCGAATTGCCCGCCCTTACCATCATCCCACACGGCAGTTCTGGCCTGATCGAGTGCATTGAATCTCGGTGCAATCTCCACAGCGAACTGGAAGACTAGGTTGTAAAACTCATGGATTAGTTCGTAGTCATTGAGATCTTTCAGTGCTACTAAGGTTTCGCTGGCCGCGCCTAAGCAAGCGCCTAGTGCTGCTTCTGTAAGATAGGGTTCAGAGCTATCGTCGAGGTATTTCTTGACTAGCTCCATGGTCTTTTCGAATGGGTCCATCACTTAATCTCCTTCACTACTATCGCCGTGTCGAGCCACCATCATATGGTATGCCATGCTTGTTCTTGATCATCTGTTGTAGTCCTGTCTCGACTTTGAATGGTCGCCTGCCAGTACCTTTGAATGGTTTGGATGGTAGGAATACTAGAGTTCTGCCGTCGCTGTCATATTGAAGGTATTCTCGATCTCGACCTGGGATGTTGCGTTCGAACTCGACTAGTCCGTCCTGGCCAATGACTATAGTGATGACTTCATCGAGGGTAAGTAAGGTACGACCCAGCTCGGTGTTGTGAATCTTTATGGTGCCAAGCTCTTCTCCTATCCTCACGTCACGTAATGTGAATGTGTCAGATTCTTCGATGTGGGCCGATTGGTATCGCATGGTTAATCTCTCGCTAACGTTTATTCCTGTCTTTGAGCCTATCACATTCACGGCAATAGCGTCCGGCCGACTTGGTCGCCCAATCGTCGTGACCATGCACACATAAGGTTTTGCGGTGGTTGATAGCGGTTGGGCCATTACCTCGTAGGGTGTTTTCTTTACGTGTGATTGGTTCAAGGTGGGCTGGGTTTACACAACGACGGTTGCGGCATAGGTGATCCAAGACCATGTCAGGTTCTATCAGGCCAACGAAGAGTTGGTAGCTGACACGGTGGGCTCGGAGTCTTCGTGGTTTATGGTCGGCTGTGCCGGGGACTGTGCAGATGCCATAGCCATCCTGGTCGATGCGGTCACGCCACCACCAGCAACCGTTTTCGTCGGCGTAGGTAGAGATGCGGGAGAGGAAGAAGTCGGACTTAGGAAGTACCAGGTATGGCACTCTTAACCTTCTGTGTAAGTTGGGTAGGTCACGAATGCCCACCAACAACCACCTTGCTGGTGATATGAGATTTGGAAATGCTCTGGGAGAATGTGATAGCCATCAAACTTAGCAAGGAAACTGTTGACTTTGTTTATAATCTCGATGGGCGATCCGTTATTGCTATAGAATCGTTCGACACGCACACCCTTTGTGGGTGCATGAATGGTATTAGCACTCACAGATCTAACTCCTTTGAGAATTTCATGTATAATCGCCGAGTTAAGTCGGGGTCTTGCGCGCTGTACTCGACTAGCTTAGCACGTTGGATGTCAGCGATCTTAGTACCCTTGGGCCGGATCTCATCAAGTCGTATGACACGCAAGCCAAGTTCATTGCTAGCTAGTGACTTCAACGCTAGCGGGGATTTGTTTAGGTTGTACGCCATGATGATGGTGTCTTCCACTATACCCCAAGGGATGTCAATGCCATAGCTGTTGAGTACAGGAATGTCAGCCTTAGCATTGTGGAAGACTACTCTGTTGGCGGCGGTAATGAGATCTTGCAGGAAGAGCAGCCCACCGTTCTGTCCAAAGTACTCGGACCAGTCGGATAAGATGACACACCAACCTTCACCATCTCGCCAGGAGAAGGAGTAGCAGACCAGGGTTCCATCTTCCTCATATTCAGTATCTATGGCGACGATGCCCTGACCGTTGTCGAGGAAGTCTTGCCCCAACTGCTCCATAGTCAGGCTATTAGTGCTGCTGACTGGCTCGAAGCATCGATACTTGCGGGTTTGGTCAACTATTTCCTTTGTGCCGAGTAATTCAGCAAGTCGCTCGATGTCACGAACGAAGCCAGAAAGGAAACGAGGGCTTCGTAAAGCGGCGGCAGGATGGTAACAAGCGAGAACACGAGTAGGATTATCCATCCCACCCAAAGATAGATCCTCACGGCGACGGGCATCTTCAACTCCTAAAGCACCGTACTTAGCTTTCTTGCCCGACCCGAATAGAGCTCTGAGTGCTGTCTCGCCCAAGGCGACGATAACTTCTGGCTTGACGACAGCAATCTCCATCTTCAACCAGGATGAACAAGCGGTCAACTCTGAGACTTTTGGCTTGCGATTCTTGGGTGGGTGAGACTTAACGCTGTTGGTGATGTAACAGGTTGTGGGGTTGATGCCATTAGCTTCGAGGGTGTCGCGGAGTAGCTGGCCTGACTTGCCGATGAAGGGCCGACCTTGCTGATCTTCTAATTCTCCAGGTGCCTCACCCAACAGCATGACTTTTGCAGGGATTGGGCCTTCACCACGAACGACATTGGTACGGCCCTCTGCCAGGCTACATCGTCGGCAGAGGTGAATGAAGGGGGTTGGATCACTTACCATTAGTAGACACTATCTGACGACCCTTGATATCTGTCCAGCTAGCAACAGCCCCTTCTAATGATGTGTACCCGTGCCAACCTTCATGCCCGTCAGCTAACTCACACTGCCACTCACCGTACCTTGATGGGCAAGGCGTAGTCGGCATGACGGCGATGAAGTCGCTCCAATAGAAAGCTGTGTGACCGTCTAGAGTAGCAACGTGTGAGCCGCTGTGAT
>ERZ1292637.733-Hain-H14-01um-R3-733-length-16487-cov-5_pt1 | contig 16487 bp, 16 predicted proteins | sample MGYA00564405_ERZ1292637 | MGnify/ENA primary metagenome ERZ1292637 (study PRJEB36523, sample SAMEA6512645) | groundwater metagenome | collected 2019-01-09 | study: AquaDiva: Metagenomics assemblies of 32 groundwater samples | reverse complement strand
ATTGACGATTTCTCTTATATCTGAAGATGCTGATTTGGTAGTAGTAGTAGTAGTGGTGGTAGTGGTTGTGTTGATAGATGGTAAATTTGGTTTCGAATAAGCTATTATGTAACCATACTGCGTCCATATTTTCTTTTGAGCCAATTTTTGAGTGTCTAACAATATACAGAATCGATGAAATTCGCTATTCTCCACGGTTACAAGATATCTTGTTACAGGTGATGATTCAGAATTGTCGCTCCTTATCGATACTTGAAATACACCATACGATAGATTGATCACAGAGTATAAACTACTTTCGTCTAATCTAAAGAATCTATCTTTTCTTATTATAGGATTGATACCTATTCGTTTTCTATTACTCCTTTTGTTTTGTTGTTGTTGTCGTGGTGATGTTGATCGATCTCTATTCCTACCTCTCTGATTCTCTTCTTCCTCCTCGTTATTGCTACCCTCTTCTTCTGTCAATGTACCGCCACCACCATCATTGTCTTCTTCGTCATCCTCCTCCTCATCATCGTATTCACCCTCTCCTTCTCTTCTCCTTTCTTCTGGTGTTACTTCTTCGTATTCATCGTCGTTATTTTCTGAAAAGAGTTCAGCTAGTAAATTTTTTACTATGTCCATTTTGATGTTGACAACCAACAGTATTTATGATGTTATTGTGAATTTTGATTGATTCTTTAACTTATATACAAATAAGAGAGTAAAAAAATAATAAAATTTAATGGGACATTAGAACACGTTGCTTGTATCGATAAGAATCATCACCATCAATCATATTATTGCTGCTACTACTGTCTTCGTCGATATCAGTATCATCTTCGTATTCGATTCCACTATTATGGCTTTGATAAATATGTTTGATTTGTATAATATTATTACTACCGATAAATGACGCTGAAGCTGTTGCTGCATCATCAATATCATCGATTATAATACGCGTAATATTAGATGCATGAAATATACATGAACCAATAATAGTAACAATAAAAACTATTAGGTATAAATTCAGATGTTTCTTTTTTATAAAAGGTCTGTCCTTATACGGATAAGACGAATACATCTTCATGTTTTGATACTGCTGCTGCTACTTTACAATCGAACCACCGCAAAACACTATAAATAATGACACAATGCAATGCATGTTTCAGAGAAATTACCATACTTCAAGAGATTGTATGGAAAGTGATTTATTTCGAATGTCCTAATTTTAAAGTAGATTCTACATGTAAAACTCTTTATTTCCACACGGATTGTTTCGAAGCTTTGTGTGTATGTGCAAAGACAGGAAATGAAAACGAAAAAAAGATAACCGCATGTAATGCATGTGGAACTTCCATAGTGATCAGTATAAACAATGAGAGGCATTCATCCGTTATCAAAAATAGAAAATCCATTCGAAAGGAAGAAATAATTCGAAAGAGAGGAACTGTGAAAGATATTTTAGAAAAGACATCTAACAAGGTTATCAGATTCTGTACCACTTACCTATGCGGTATATATTCCACCAGGAATTATGGAGGGTCATCTTTTGATGGATATAATTATTCGAATGTTTCCATGCGTGACGATGAAGAGGATGCCAAAAAGGAATCCATTTCAGATCGTTATGCTGCAACAATCGCCAAAACCCCACAAGAAGGAGAATCAATAAATTCTTCTGAATATGTCGATGATGACGATAGTTACTTGCTTATTACAAAGTACCTCCTCTATCTTCAAGCAGATCTACAGATGAACCTTTACCACGAAAAGAACAATAAAAGAGTCAATAACGAAGAAGATGATGAATTTATCACAGTACCTGATTCGATCAAGTATAAACCTTGTTCTAATATGCTAGGATTCGTGATTTCTAGATTCCATAAGAAATTTCGCAAAGAATGGATAGATTATAACATCTTTGTCGATATATCCAATAAGGAAACTCTAAACCTAGATTATGCAATGATGGCAGTGGTTAAAACCAAATAAATGACCGATTCCATTTTATCCAAACTGTTGTTGTTGTTGTTGTTGCTGCTGCTGCTGCTGCTGCTGCTGAGGATCTGTCTTGTTGAAAAACAGTGCTCTCTCGAAAAAAAGTTCGTTACCGTTCTGTTGAATAGGCGATATTGGTGGCGAGTTTTCAGATATCAACAACATATTGATATAACTGTCGAATAAATAGGGTTGGTGCCGAAATTCGTTAGAAGTCATCTCATTTGTCGTACAACCACTCTTTTGTCTCTTCATGAGGGCTCTGTAGTGTCTATCGCACATTTCGTACTTTTTCGATATTATCTTAGTTCCTTGGCACCCACTCACGGAGCACCTGGACACCGATTTGCTAAAGTGTTTTCTACATAAACCATTTCTGAATGCCATTCCATTACATTTTTCCATCACTCCAAAAGCTTTGCACGTATTGGTCATTCTTAATTTGGTGTAGTGACTATAACACAGGTTATTTCTTCTGATCTTTCCTTTACATCCTTCCATTGTACATTTCCTTTTCGATCTTAAAAGATTGTACACCTTTTGATAATGTTTCTGGCAGTATTTATTGCTAGTTATGATGCTGCTATCTACGATGGTAACCGTATTTATCGTTGTTGTTGTTTTTAATTCACTTGTTATAGTAGCGTCGTCATTACCATCGTAATAGTCATCCAAAATGCTGCTTATATCACTACTGCTATCTTCGTAGTAATCACTGCTACTGCTGATATTGCTGCTACAATCACTTTCTGTATCGGTTGTTGTATCGTCGTCTTCGTCGTCATCATCATCATTTTGTGTATTCTTTTTAAGTGTTGTAACACTGTAAGTTCCAACATCGTTACATCCACCCTCATAACAACACCTCTTCTCTGCTGGATGTATTATTATTGATGGTTGATCCACTACCGATTCGTCTTTTTTAGATTCATGAATCACAGTGCTCATCTTCTATTACACTACGACTAGTCGATACTCGTCATCATTAACAATCGAAGAAGACGATGTCATGTTATTATTATCGTTGTTGCTATTTATAGACCATTAAAAATTCTTTGAAACAAAAAAAAAAGATCTCGAAAATATGTACTATATTTTCTATAATTGTCATTTACGCAAACGCGCCGCAACTCGTAATTATTTTCGAAGAAGCAGAAGATGAAAATAATAATAAACTAATTACAAAAAATATAGTTTTATTCATTCATTTTTGCCCTCTTCCTCTGTTTCACCGCCTCCACCGCTGCCATATATACTTGTTCTTATCTGGCAGAGTCGTTCGTACTTTATGTCAGATTTATTTTGGATTGATTCATCTAATAAAGGTCGAAGTGCATAGATAAATTTACTATCTAGTTCAGATAAGAATATATGATTTTGGTTGTTGGAGGTTGAAGTGGTGATAGCAGATGTCTCTTTTTTACTTGTTGGCCATGCACTCCAAACGAAATATATTCCACATGCTATTACTACCATTCGAGATAATATCGAAGTTTGTTTGCTGTACATAACAGAGCTTACTCCAACCCAAAAGATGATCCACACGAAAACTCTGAATAGTCCCATTACTGTTATTCACTATCGTAATCGTATTCGTGATAATAGCTTCTGTCCAACAATTTGACCACTCTGGAGAAATAATCGTTCGGTGTTACCACAGTCTGTCGATATTTTTTCCTTTGTTCCGGTAAAACATCGTCGAAAGATGCCTCTAATCCAACTATCAATCTCGTTGTGCTATTTCCACTATTGATATACATATTTTCCACAATTTCATCTATCAAGGAATTCGTTATGTCTAATTTTAGTACATAGTACGAATCTTGTTCTTTGTCTTTCTTCCTTCCAGTGTCAGATTCTATCATAATATGTGTAGGTACGAATCCCTTGTTTCTGTAGAACTTCTGAGTATCATCGACCTGTTTACTGTCACTCCAACTTTGTGAGCTTACTGATAGTACTATTGTATCGTGTCCTTGTTTGTGTGCTTGAAGGATCATGAAATTGAGCATGAAACTACCTATACCTTTCACCTTCGATATTATTTGAGTGTGACTGCATATGATATCCAACCATATATGCTTTCCAAATAAGTTACTTTTCGAGTAGCTTTTATAATTTATAAATCCATATATGGTACCCAATGTACCAGCGTTTTCGTCGGTTTCATCGATCATTTCGTATAGAGCAAAACACACATTCGATGTAATTTCATCTAAAAGATCAACTCCTTTGTCTTCTACTTTACTGGGTTGTACTACTTTGTCGTAAATATTCAAACTATCTCTGAATTTATCGATACCATTCCATCCATCTGGAACAGATATGAATGTCTTCAGTAAGTATGGTTGTCCCTTTTTCTTGTGGGATTCGATAGCATATTCTCTGTATTGAATAGTAGTATTGACTTTATTGTTAACTATGTAGTACTTTCTGAATTTTTTTGTATAGTTATGATAAGCTAGCTGTATCGCACTGAATGCATAATCTTTAAGCACCATGATCTCTTTACAAGTTTCCGATATAGCTCTCTTTAATGGATTAGTGTCATCCACTTTATCGTGAGCTGGAACCTCATCATTTATATCCAAAGGTGGCATAGCACTATCGAAATCTCTGTTCGATTTGGTTATCTGATTCCATCTATAGATCACGTTACGTTTACTCTTTAATGCTTCCTTGACGATAGGGAAATTATCGTTATTTACCACCAATTCGGAAACCAGGGAATAAAGTATGTTATTGAGATTCACTCTGGTCATTATTTCTGACAATCTTTGGTTGAGTTCTTCATTTGTTTCACCGCCTCCATCTAATCTTATCGTAAGTAGGTAATACCTGAGAAGAGAGTATTCTACAAGTCTTTTATGTCGATTCGAAGTAACACCAAAATAAGAATCTTCATTGTGTGACGGAGAATGATCTACTAAAGGCAATAAAAGACGATGGTAATCTGTGATGTCGTCTTTCTCATCAAATACTACGTGATGTAATTGAGACATTGCTAGTGCTTCTTCTTTTTTTTACAATTACAAGAATTCAGACAGCATTTATACTGACTAGATATCAAAAATAAGTTTTTTATTATTCATCTTCGCTTTTATAGTCTATTACTTGTATACTACTACTATTCTCTTGAAAGAAGAAATTGTTCAAATTATCATTCTTTGGCAATCTATATTTAGAATCCAATACTTCTTCGACATTAACGTATTTGCTCAAATGGAATGCGACCTTATCTTGTAATGCTTCTTTGATAAGATCTATTTCATTCCAAAATTCCAAAAATTTATTCACGTCTTTCTCGTAGCCCTCTCTGATGTAATTATCGAATGTTACGAATTTGTAATATTCGTTATGTGAAACCAGAGAAGCGTCTACTTCTGGTTTGTCTCCTATAGTTGTAGCATTTTCGGCGAAGTATTCTTTGATTGGGTTGTAATTCTTATCATCTTCTTTATATCTAACATTCTCGATATTATTCAAAAGGGAGACTATAGCATAATCTATCTTCAGTAAACAATGTAATATGTATTGACCTATTCCAGGATATCTCCATAAGGTAGTGGTAAAATATTCCGCTCGTTCATCTAATTGAATTCCCTTCTTTGTTGTGAAAATTAAGTCCTTCATCTCGTAAATATCTCCAGATTTGAATTGTGTTAGAACTTTGGCTGCAGGGTAAAGATTCGCAGACGTATATCCTGCATCTGGATCTGTGTTCTTGAATATTCTGATTAGAAAATCTTTTGTTGGCCTGTTTTTATCTTCAGTTGTTGGTATTGAAGTAGCGAATCGTGCTAAATCTACTTTGACACTTTCTTTTTGGGTTATGGTTACAGTGTACCCTCTTGCAGCTTTGTTTACATCCTTTTCATTGATGAATGTTTCGTCTCTATGAGCCATCAAAAGCGATTGAAAATTATATAGAGCAATAACCAATTTCCTGGATAATTCTACTGCATCTCGAAAGAGTTTTCCTGCATCGTTTGTCTCAGCCATACCAGTTGATTTAATATCCATAAGATCCTTGGATCTCTGTTTGACATTCGAAATGTGTTCTACGATATTTTTCTCTAGTATGGTGATTCCCTTGATCTGAACGCTATAATTGTCATTGTCCTCGGTGATCGATTTGATGGGCCACTGTTTTATGGTACCTTCGCTCTGTTCTACGTTCCATATCCTATTTACCGATTCTATCCACGAACTGTTGTGTTGTGTCATAACGCTCTTCACTCCATCGATAAATTCTTGGTACGAAACGCTTTGAAGAGGAGATCCCTGTAAGACGATGTCTTCTGTTTCTTCTTTTTTATCTTCGTCTGCCATCCTTTGTCTCTCAGCCTCTTCTTCCTGTTCTTTTAGAATTCTAGCTGCTTCTTGCTGTCCTCTTAGAATACTAGCTGCTTCCTCTTCTCTTCTTAGTTGTTCTTGTCTCAGTTTTTCATTCTCGTCTTGTACTCTTTGTTGCTCTAAAATCCTTTTCTCTTCTTCTTCTCGTGATTTCTTTTGTCTCTCTTGTTCTTTTCTCTCTTCCTCTTCGTCTGCTTTTCGTGCTCTTTCTGTTGCTTCGAATAATGCCTTTTCTTCATCTTCTTCTTGTTTTCTTTTTCTTTCTTCTTCCTTTCTTATTCTTTCATCCTCTACATCTCTCCTCTCCTGTTCCTCTTTTTCTCTCTTTTCCTGTCTTTCTCTCTCTTCCTTTTCTCTGATAATCTTATCATTCAATTCTTGTGCTTGCTTCATGTTCTTTTGTCTTTGTAACTCATTTTTTATGTCCTGTTCTTCTTGTTGTTTTTTTGCTTCTTCTTTTCTTTTCGCTTCTTCTATGTCTCTTTGTCTCTTGTTCTCTTCTTCTTCTTCTTCTTTTTGAAAATATTTTTCAGCGTCGATATTCCATTTACGAATAGATATAGATGCTCTTTTATCGAATTGACGTCTCACTGGACTATACAAAATGTTCAATACATGTCCCATCGAAATTTGGGTATTGCTTTCAAATAGTTTCTTAAGCTGATTACCAATACTTGCCCATTCCTTTGCGACTTCTTCGTTAGGAGTTTGTTGATCGTGTACAAATTTAAGTGTTGCATCTCTTAATAAATCACTCCATACCGAATTATGATTATTACTGCTGATATCGAGCGATGCGCAATCGAATAGAGGTATCTGTTCAAACAATACGGATCTTGCGATTGAATCATATTCTACCGCGTGTGCTTTTTGTACGGCATCTTTTATGCCCTCTTTTAATAAATCTTGCATTGTGAAGCGATTAAGAAGAAGAAGAGTAACAATAGAAACAAAAAAGAAGAAAACTAACACTCAGTGTCAAATATCAATTTTTTTAATATCAAACACTTCTATGCAATGATTTATATACAAAGTATTTTGTCGCAATTAAGTAGCTATCACGAATACTTTCGTGCTCAGTGTCTATTATTTTCAGCTCCTCGCCTGCGTATTTGATACTTGTTCTGTCGATCGAATAAATTATTCCTTTATCATTGAGGTGGCTTTTTATTACAGAGATTATGTCATAGAAAGTAATTTCTGTTAACTTCTGTACAGAATCTTTGATGGCTGGTTTATTCGATTGTAGAAAACTATCAGTCATTTGTGGAGTAGTAGGCGTCAAAGAGATTATATCGTGCATAATTTTGGACATGATCAAATGTTTCATGATAACTTCATCGAAGAATCTTCTCATTGCTTCTTTGCTTTCATCCGCGTTTAATTCGCCGGTTATCCATTCGAGTGTATTGGTAATTTTACATACACTATATCCAGCATTAGTATGTGGAGTTATCACCGGTGAATTCATCGAAAAGTTTTTGTTGCTAGGTGGCATATACTTCGATATTATGGACTTGGACTTGTCGACACATGCAGCCTGTACCATCCATTGACGATATTCTATCATCTCTTTGTTCGTTTTTTGTTTTTCATCTTCACTGCCACCACCACCACCACCATCTTTATCCACATGGACTATCGACTTCTTAGGGTAAGATTCTGAATATAATCCAGAAGGTAGAGTCTTCAATGGTAAGCTCTGTTTCACACTCTCGAATGGAGCGAGTAGGTACACATCGACAGAAGTCATCTTAGTTCGTTCACACTGATTGATACCCACTAGACAACTTTAAATACTATACTTTATTTGGTTGAACATTTTTTGTTAGTTAATTCTGCTGGAGTAGATCCACGAATTTATTGTCGATATCATCTGTAATCTCTTTGAGTGATTTGAGGTATTCTATCTTTTTAGTTAACTGTGACTGCTTTTGCCTTTCCTCGTTATTGTTGCCACCGTAATCACTATCGTTTCCATCTTGTTCATATTGTTCATCGAGTATTCGCACTCTTTCCCTCATAGAACTAATCCACAAATGTAGTCCATCATCATCTTGTGTACTTAATACACTCGATATTGAATTCAACATTTCATCTATTTTATCGTATGTCTCCTTTATCAGTATATCTATATTCGTCTCTGCAATATCAACAGTATCATCATCATCATCTTCTCCATCATTCAATTTATTGTGTTGTTGACAGTCTCTCAGTGTTTGTAATACGATATCATATCTCTGTTTCAGATTATTCATATCACTTTCCAATTTAAGATTCGTTTCGTGGTATCTCTTCAATTTTTGTGAGATCTCTTCCAACTGTAGTTCTTGTGTTTTATGTATAAAACGAGCATCACGTAATTCATTCTTTAGATTCGATATTTCTTTGATTTTATCGGTATAATCTAGCCTGGCATTACTTATGTTGATATCAAGTTTTTGTTCGAATGAAACTAGGTAGTTTTCTAGATTATTCAAGAAAGGAGTTATTTCCTTTTGTTTATCCATATCTTTAAGTACATCGATATTCTGCGATATGTATCTTATGAACAGTTTATTTGCTGTACAGGATAATGCAGTGATATCAACCGATTTGTTTGACAATAAATATGGTGATGATGATAACCTCTTTATATTGGATATATACGAAAGTATCGACTTTATGATTAAAAAATTTCGATAATACTTTACGGTTTGTGTGTTATTTTGATCATGTTGATAGTAATGATCGTTGGGTAATATGACGAATAATTCCCTTATATCGCTGTAACCTTCACGAGTCATTTCAACAACCAACAAACTATATTTTTGTGTTCGCATATTAATCAACAAAAAAAAGAATTGAAATTAATGTTTTCTCTTCTTCGTACTGTTGTTGTTGTTGTTGTTGTTGTTGTTGTTTTCTTCTTTGTCGTTGTTGTCGTTATTGTGTTTCTTATCGATACTATTTAATATCTTTTCGAATTCTTTGCACTCTGTTTTATTTATTGGTGTTAATGTTATTGTCGATGATATACCAGCAAGTATTTGAAGAGCTAAATTCAATTTCTTTTCCACCAATTCTATCCTTTCATTCATTTCATTCCAGATTTGTTGTTTCTCCGTAATATAAGAAACTCGTTTTTCCTTATACATCGATTTAAGATTCACATCGAATTGAATATGATATGCCACGAACATGGGAGTTTGTTTTTGTTTTGGTATCATCCTCTTCATCTCATTCGATAATTTTGTGCATATTTCGTACGGATTATTGTATCTTAAAACCCATTCTGGTAGGAGTTCTAATACTTCGGCGAGAACTACCAAAGGAATTACTTGCGTGACTTTTGTATTCAATTTACCGGCAACTGCAATTCCTTTTTCGGCTGTTGCATGGACTTCTACCTTTTTCGATAGTTTTTCCTTTTTTACTTCAATTTTTGTGAATGGAATTATTGCTTCGGGTGGATGCTGACGACTTCCACATTTACTCGAAAATAGATTCATCAATTCGTTTTCTATTTCTCCCTTTCGAAAGAATACGGAATTCTTGAAACATTTTCCTAATTCGTAAACCGTAATTCCATAGGTAGTTCTAGGGTATTTCATAACACAATAAAATGGATCATTTCTTTCCTCTGTTGATTCTAATCTTTCGTTTATCATAGACTTTGGTAATCCTCTAAAATTTCGATCGTATCTGCTCTCCAATGATGTCATATAAGCCTTTCTGTAATTGTAACAAGTATCGATACACCTTTTTTTGACAAAAGTGTTATAGAAATCGATGGGTATTCTTATGATTTCTCCTTTTCCTTTTCCTTTTCCTTTAGTTGAATCAGTTGTTACTCCCTCTTTTTCATCATAATCGTCGTCGTCGTTGTTGCTGTTGCTGTTGTTGCTATTGACCAAATATTTCTTTCTTTTCTTTCTTTTCTTTTCTTTTTCCTCTTCATCCGGATGAAACGGTTTGGACATCTGAAGATATAAGCAGGTTTCCTCTTTATTGTTATTATTATTATTGGTAGTGATATCGTCATCACTATCGCTATCACTGTCGCTATCTCTTTTACATACGAAAGAGTTCGCTATAGGTACACTAGATCTAGGCATTTTTTACAGAAAATTTTGCAACTACGGTGTATATACTCTTTCTTTTTAAACGAGACTTGGTGGTATTGTGAAGTGAGTGAACGAACGAACTGTGAAACGTAGAGGAAAAACAACCGTTCAGAGAAACTGTGTTCTAATTTTAGATTATTTTTGCTAATATTTGTCGACAAACTATATCTAATCGATAATGAACAAAAGAAAGTTTGTACACGAAACCACCACTACTACAGCTACCACCACTTCCGTTCTGATATTCGGTTACACTGGAAATGCTGCAAGTACTATAGTTGATTATCTCGATACATATTATTCTCTCATTTATATGAAAGATGTCGAAGAAGAAGAGAGACAAAAAATATCGAGCAGCAGCAGCAGTACAAAAGAGGGTAAAGAAGAGGAAGATAAATCAGATTTGATAGTACAACAGCAACTTCGATTAAAATTGTTGAAAACCAGATACTCTGAAGGAGGATGTTCTGTACCAAAAAATGAATCTATCGACGAAAAAGAAGAGAGATTAGGAGATTTGATGTGTAGTTTAATGCAAACGAATAAAGCAAAAGTGAGGATATTACAAGACACCCCTCACCAACGTGGAGGAAACAACTGTTACATATCACTCGATACAATAGGAAGTATTACAAGCGAACCATTAAAACAGAATGACGAAAATCCTTTTGGTAAATATAACTGCGAAACTTTCAATCATATCCCCACTGTAGTAGATCACAAAGGTGGTAGGGATGGTATGACTAAGATGCATAGAAAGTTATTCGAAAAATTAGGTGATGTATTAGGATTCGAAGTTCCAGTAACTATGGTAGATCCACCGAACTATCATCTCATCAACTTTTACAACAAAAACTAGATTGTATTTGTGTATAGCTTCGACATTGATGGTACCATCGTGTCGTTTGAGAATAGAAAAATGGCACGATTCTATTTTATTCTTTTGATTTCTGTTTTATTGCTTGTTCCATCTCAGATTCAGTGTGAAGAAGAAGAAGAAAATGAAGGATACCCTGTATTACAACAACAGAAACACTCTCACTACTATCGGCGTCCACCTTCATCAGTAGAAGTCTCATCGATGTACCAAGAAGAGAATTTGAAGTTGTTTGTCGACGATAAAATAGATTATCATATGAAAGAAAACAACAGCGTATTGGCATGGAGTCATCTAGCTATAAAGATGTATTCGGAGAGTAATCAACCTCTATGGGAAGCCATTAGATATCACGCTATATTACACGATAGTATCGATAAAGCATTGTCGAGTACAGGTTGTAGAAACAAGAACAAGAAGCATGTAGAAAATATCAGTAGTTGTTCGAAACAGATATTGGATATGGTGATAGGTCATTCGGCACACATGGTACTCACTGCATTGTTTCCTGGTAGTAACGAAGATGTGAAAGCTATGATGAAAGATACTTATTCGAAGGCACTCACTAAAAGTGGTGGGAGTGGGAACAATAACAATAATCAACAGGAAAATCTCGATATGAAACATGCTAGGTACCTGGGAGAGACAGCTGCTTCTCAGGTTCTTTACGATAGGTACCTTAAAGATGGTTCATTGGGATTCATAGACTACAATTCAGTGATGGGTATGGAAGGTAGATGGAGCGATATTTCCATTTATTGTAAAAGCGATGACACCGAAGAAGACTGCAGTAAACAACAGCAGAGTACACCACCTTTGAATCGATTCGTGAATTCTCGTACTTACTCTTACGATAATGGTGTTAATATCACAAAATCGATACTGGAGACTATGGTTGGAGGTGGACCTCCTTCCATCACAGATAATTCTTATTCTTACTATCACACCGAAGTTATGAAGTTGGGCGGTAGTACCGTGAATCGAACCGAAGATGAAATGCTTATCATTCGATTCCATGATTCGTTCATGAGAAGGGGTACCGCTTTATCCATGTGGGTGGAAATAGCATCGAGGAAGATATTGGAAAGGCACAAGGACACTGCAACCGCAACAGCATATCAATACATGACCATGATATTCGATACATCCTCTCTAATGAATCTGATAACCAGATCTCTTTATGATACATTGGTGATGACATCGAAGATGAAGACCATGTACGATACATGGAGACCTGTAACTGCCATAAACAAAGGAGTCACAGGAAATCCAACCGTACCACCTAAAAATGAGAACTGGAGACCCACTCAGAATATGTTATTCGATTATAGTTACGATCAGGAATACCCTTCTCTTTACTCCGCATGTACATCATCGTTCACGAATGTTATGAAAGTTTACTTTGGAAGTTCTACTGGTGGTGGTGGTGGAGAGGACGAGGATGAAATAACTATTCAAAGAGAAGACGATGTATATAGAACATATTCGAACTTGAACGAACTAAAAAATGAATGTAGTAAATTGGGTATATTAACTGGAGCTCATTTTGGATTCTCTACAAAATCTGGTGAAAGATTGGGAGAAAGTGTATCAAACAACGTTTACAAGTTATTTTGTAGAGGTAATTACTGTACTTCGTCTGCTTTAAACAAAGGAGGATGAAGAATCAATCGAAAAAGTTATTAAATATTTTCTCTTTATCTTCTATCGACAATTCTTCGTTTACTATTGGTGCTGGCGTTGGAGGTGGTGGTGTTGGTTGTGATTGTTTCTTTTGATGTTGAACGAAGAATAATCTCGGTCTTTTAAATAATGGTGGTGGTGGTGAATATGGTTGACTCGTGTTTTTATCGACAGAGAGAGTGCTACCGCTGCTTACACAACAACACTGATCGGTGGTATCTTTCGTGGAAAATTTGTTGTACATATACATCATGTACGTGTATGACGAAGCTTCTGCGTGTAGAACTACTATGTATCTCGAGCAGCAATCCTTGACAGCAAAAGTAGTTATATTCTTGGGTGTAGTTGGATTCGATAAGCTGAATAGAATGCACATTCCAGAACATGACTTGCAGTCACTTCCGCGCCAGCATTTACCTATGATGGCTTTATGTGGTATTTTTTCGAAGTAATCATCATTCTTGGTAGCTCTGCTGTTGCTACTACTCGGAGTAAAAGAATAAGAAGTAACGGTTGTTTCGGTAGAGGTTGTGGTGGTGGTAGTAGTATCGATAGTCGTTGTTGTAATTTCGCTATTATTCTTGTTATCCTTCTTACATTCTTCTTGATGGACGATGTGAGTGTATATTTTATTCTTCTTGGTTCTTTTCTTGTGTTTTAGTTGACTATTTTTCACTTCGTTTAAAGTCTCCTTCGAACATCCTTCTAATTTATGTCCTTTCATAACTTCTAGGACTTTCTGCTTCGTTGTGTATACTAACACGGTCATTTTTAGAATAACAACAAGTGGGAGAGGAAAGTAATATAGGCAGTGATGTGAGAGATTGAATGAAGTAGAATGAATGGAAAATCGATAAATAATATTAATTAAAAAAAATATATAGTAAACGACCGACCGACAACACTTAGACAAAAAAAATGTAAAGAAATGATTCTTTTTAATAGCGAGTGGTGATAATGTACAAAGGTAAGAATTGAGTGTGAGTTAATTTGTTTCTCCTCTTATTCTTCGAGCCAAACGCATGTCCTTTGGCATAACGGTAACTCTCTTTGCATGAATGGCACATAAGTTACTGTCTTCGAATAGTCCAATAATGTAGCATTCGGCAGCTTCTTGAAGAGCGAGAATGGCATTCGCTTGCCACCTATATTCTCCATCAAAAAGATTATGAGCTATTTCTCTCACCAAGCGCGAGAATGGAAGTTTTTTGATCAATAAATCACAGCTCTTCTGGTACTTTCGAATTTCTTTCAATGCGACGGTGCCTGGTCGAAAGCGGTGAGGTCTCTTTAATCCTCCTCCTACCGAAGTGATGGGTCTGTTCCTTGGAGCCTTAGCAGCTACAGTCTTGCGTGGAGCTTTACCTCCTGTTGATTTTCGAGCGTTTTGTTTGGTTCGAGCCATGGTGTGTATGAGTGTTGTTTGGTTGTGTGTGTGTGTGTGAAATAATGGCAGATAATCGACGACTTGTTTGATTTATACGTGTTCTAAATTTAGAAATCGACATCTTTAAGATATTTTATTCCAAACTTAGCTCATTCTCTGAATTTCCAAATTTAGAACGAAGACCCCTTCAACAATATATCAGAGAATCGACCAGTTGATTAGTTTCGTTATAAACACACATTCGATCAATAACAGCACCATCACAAACAATGTCTAACCAAGAACAAAAAATCTTCCTTTTACAAGCAAAGACTCGCGCTGCAATGAATGAAATAAAAAGTGTCTATTTACAGTCCCCACACTCCAACAAAAAAGAATTTAGAAAACATATGAACTGCCTGGTGAATGCTATAATCGAACAGATATCTTATTGTGCTGGATTTGAAGAAGAAGAAAATTCTACCACACCACAACCATCGAAGCCAATACTGCCCGAAGAAAAAATCGAAAGTAAAGAGTTTACTACTATCTCTGCCGCCGCCACCGTCGTCGCTGCTTCCACTACGAGAAAACGCAAGGAAACCGAAAAGGAACAATCTGAGTGCACCACCACTACACCACGAACCAATAAAGTTACTACTTCAAAGTATTTTCGGTAGTACAGAGTGTAATAAAAAAACATTTATTTAATCAATTCAATTTTTGTCGTTTGTTGTTGCTTTCGATTTCATCCACTCCAATTGTTATATTGGATTTCAATTCTTTTAGAACCTCTATCAGAAAGTTTGATAGACTACCTTCTATATCTGCTGTTTTTATTGAATCCTCAAAGTATTTCAAACACGGGTAATCTTGCATATTACCAGGAGTCATACATAAGTCTGAGACGTCTACTTCGAACACGAATGTTGTATCTAATATGAATGGGACGTAATAGTCATCCAGAACACGTGGATTGTCGATTACATTCGTGAATTTCAATAGATCTTCTTCGTAAACTATAAGTCTCGTCATGTCTGGAAAGCCATTGATAACAACAGCTTTTCCTTCTTTCTTTTTTGAAAGGCATGCAATCGCTCTATTAGTTTTATCAGGGCTAGGGTCTATAAACGATCCACCTGCCAGGTAATCCACAGCACAAATCCATCGACTGGTATAGTCTTTGTTTATTTTCTTGAATTTTAAAGAAGCTTTTATAAATTCTTTAATGCTGCATTTCTGTGGAAAGAAACGAGGAACCTGCAATCCGTCTCTTTGCATCCAAAGTAAATAATTCTCCTTCAATAATCGATTATTGAAGGTCTGCCTCCATAATTTACATACTCTTGTTAGGTAAGATAAATTCGAAACAGAACAGGATGACGATAGTATCATAGATATAATTTCTAAAGGAAGTGCTTCGTTGATATCGATATTCGACATTATGGCGGTGGTGTAGTAGAAGAAGAAGTGAAAGCAAAGTAAAATTCGTGATACTGAAATTGTTTATTCTGAATTTATCATTGTTATTCACATACATAAACAATGGTAAGTTAAGAATAAACAATAAAATAATTTAATGGAAATTAGATCATCGAAAAAAAATAGGTAAATACTTTACGGTGTACTTTGTCCTTTTCATTGTTTTTTTGTATAAGAAAAACGGCTCCATAAGACATAACATGGCTTCTTATCAATGAGTGCAATTAAGACATCTCTGTCGCGCGTGTCTACAAAACCTACTCCTATTTGCTGTATTGCTCCATACTCTTTAATCGGACATCCAGTTCCTGTATAATATCCAGAGAACCCAGTTCTCTTTATTTCATGACCAGTAAATCCACCACCACCACCTATATTCGGTAGATTGTCACCACACATCGTACCTATGATTTTGTAAGCAGATGGATCCAAACATTCTAGAAATTCTTTTTCTGTCAATCCTATATCATCGATGATAACGATCGAATAATTATATAAGTGTGATTTCGACCATTTATCACATGGCGGTGTCCTCTCGCATGTTATTCTCGAACCGTTGTACGAGACCGTGTAAGAAAATTTATCTTCAGGTTCGTTTTCACATTATTTTTTATTGGAGTTGGTATCTGGTTTG
>ERZ1292637.731-Hain-H14-01um-R3-731-length-16549-cov-5_pt1 | contig 16549 bp, 25 predicted proteins | sample MGYA00564405_ERZ1292637 | MGnify/ENA primary metagenome ERZ1292637 (study PRJEB36523, sample SAMEA6512645) | groundwater metagenome | collected 2019-01-09 | study: AquaDiva: Metagenomics assemblies of 32 groundwater samples | reverse complement strand
AAACACGCCAGCTGCCGCTCAAGAGAGCCTGAGCATTTGCCATGGGACACTCCCTCCCTGGGTGCAAAGCGCACAAATGGCGCGCCTGGGAAAACATGCAAACCGTGGTATGTCTACGACAATGGTAGCACGCGAGAGGAGAAGAGTGACTAGGGGGAAAGGGTCAGCGGACAGGGACGTGAAAGTTAGGCTCGAAATATACTTGCAGTGCCTGGTGGAGACGCCATTTGTGGACATCAAGAAAAGGGTATGGAAGATTGTGAATAGAGTGCCACCGGACATCGAGGCTTTCATTGGACACCTTCCGTGTGCCACTCAAGACGGTCGCCAGAAAGGTGATGTTCGTATAATGAATTGCACCATCCTCGTATTGTGCGATAGCTCCCTTGATCGGGTCAGAGTCTATACTGGTCAGTTGATGCAGTTGTATACGATATCCGCTTTCTTCTTCGCATTCACGAATCGCACAGGCTGCAATGCTTTCTCCAGCCTCTTGAGCACCTCCAAGAAACCCCCAATGTTGGTTATCAGCTCGTTGATGGACCAGTACTATCCAAGGAAACGCACTGAGGTCTTCAACCACGATCACCGTCGTACTCGGTAGTAGTGCCTTTGGCCACTGACGCACGGGTTGTCCAAGACTATCGCGAAACGTCTCCAGCTGCGTCTGGTGCGCGTCATGAGCCAACGAAAATCCTTCAGGCAGTAAGTATTCAGGATTCATACCACAATTCCCCCGCTCGTAAATTGGCCCTCCCCGTGCACGTCGATCGTACAACCGCCATCGGCCTCCTGTCGTACCCCATGCCCATAAAGCAACAGCCGTACGCAGTTGCCATCATCCATTGCATAGACATCCTGGCTAACGGTCTTGTTGGGCCATGCCGTCCGCACATGCGCCGTCAGGGCTTCTCGATCGACTGGATAATGAATCTGGCCATCCGCACGCTTGTCGTCGATCAGGTTCACCAGTACCACGCGCCCCAACTGCCCCAGCGTCGTCAAGAGCCCCAGTTGCTCAGCAGGCGGCAGATGCTCGATGACGTCCATGCACCAGACGACGTGGGCATACGGCATCTGTATCTCGCCGCGGAGCACCACGACCTTCGCATCATAGCCCCACTGCTGCAGCCGCCAGTTGCAGAAGGCGAGTGAGCGCCCTTCGAGGTCTGCGAACGTGACGTGATGGCCATAGTGCAGGAACGTCATGCCGTCGTGGCCGGTGCCGCAGCCAAAATCGAGGATCTCGAGTGGCCCGAGACCGAGCTGCAGCACCAAGGCATGAAACTTGCGTTTCCAGCCATGCAGGAAATAGGCAATGCCCTGATAGCAGAGGATAGAACTCTCTCTATAAAATGTCGGAATATCTGGATAGCGCGCCGCTTCTTCGAAGATTTTTGTGTCTTCATCTGTACACCACTCGTAGCGAAAAGCATCACCCAAGAAGATTTTTAGCTCGCTCCACAAAGGATGCCAGGGAGGAGGATTGCCGTAAGACCGTCGTAGGTCACTCATACTATTCCCCCCATTGTTCTTGAACCACCCTCAGTAATTCCTCCTGGAGCTTTTCTGCGTTAGGACCTTGTAAGGCCACAATGATAGAGCCTTGAGGAAAATGTACAAAGCCAAAGACAAGTTCTTCAGACTCAAGGGTGATTTCTGGAGTTATATCCTTATGATTTCTATATATCGCAACCTTTTTCACGGTGTCAGCCTTCCCTCGATAAAATGCAGCAATGCATCCTCGGTCATTGGTAGAAATCCTTGATGTATAAGTACACACCGTACCCGCCAGGCGCAAAACCCTCCCCATAAGGAGAGCCAGCGATTCTCACCATAGGCAGGTGCGCGATGCCATAATCGTGCCATAACCGTGAGGATCCTGGTGTCCAGGACAATGCGATGCGTTGCGCGCAGGTCATTGTCGAGAAAATTGATCCCGGCCAGAATAATCGGCTTCTCCTGGGAAAAAATAAATGCATCGAGTTTTCCCTGTAACCAGGCCTTGGATGCAGGAGACACATCTACACAGGTTTCGCCCGTATCATCCAAGTATAATGCATCCAAGTCCTGATACACGAACGCTGGGAAACGGTCTTCCAGGGTACGCAAGACTGTTGTCTTGCCGACACCAGCGCCGCCAGAAATAAAGAGCCATACTCCTTGCATGCTTAGGCGTCCCACGTACCTGAGGTTTCGATGACAATTGCACTGGTGGAATCTGAAACCGTTTTGTGCAATATGGACAAGAACACGGCCCTATTTGAGTTACACAATACGTGCATCCGTTTTGTCGGTAAACGTTTTGCCTGCAAGTACCAAAGCCCATTTTACGTGATAGGCTCCGTTGCTACAACAATACTCTGCACTGCTCGCTCCGCTCGTACCACCGCTTCCTCTCGTGTCATCCCTATTGCAATGACGCAGCCGGCGCGCTGTGTATGGTTCGTCGTCGCGGCAATCGCATCGCCAACCTTGAGCGGCATATCTACAAAGTGTACACCAGGCAATGTATGCACCGTATCAAGCCCCTGCACCTTGCACACGCGCCCTGGTGCCGAGAAGACGTAGCGAATCGCGGTGCCGTGCGGCCGACTCGCCATGCACTCATGCCGAGTCACTGGCTCTCCTGTCGCTAATTTGATGGCGATACCGATCACATCAATACCTACTGCCACTGGTACTTGGACGCTTGACATGTAGCCACCACTCAGCCGTGCGGCCATCTCAATCACCTGCGGGCCTTCAGGAGTCAGCACGATATCGCCCTTCGCTATGCCCTCTGTAATACCCAGCGCCCGCGCGGCCTGCTCCGCCACGTCACGGACGGCTTGCTGCTCGGCTGGATTGAGAAGGCTCGGTTGCTGGCCACCATCTTCAATGACGTGCGGCGCAAACTCGTCAAGACGGCTGTAATTGCGGTCGATAAAGCCAACCGTCTCGCACCAGCCATCATGTACAATCGTCTCCGTGGAAATCTGCGGCCCATCCAACCACTGTTCCAGCATCACACGTCCCCTGGGCGACTGTGACTGGCTGTACTCAAATGCCCAGGCAAGATCTACATCACGCATCAGCCGCAGCACGCCTCTGGCACCGCGACTGTCCACAGGCTTCAGAACGAGTGGTGCACCATCCCATGGCGCAACCAACGTACGCAATTCCTCACAATTGGGGAAACGCGCAGATGCTACAGCAGCAAACCAGGGAATCGGCACTCCCGCTTCCAGGAAACGCAGTTTCATGGCAAATTTGTCGCTCGTCAGGTGCGCGGTCTCGATACTGATTCCCGGCAACTCCAGTGCTGCGGCAACCGCGGCGACCGTCTGCGGCACATCGGCGGCAAGAGCGATCACGCCGTGAATCGGCCCCATACGCCGGACGTATTCTAGGGCATAGGAGACCGTTTCTTCGACAGCATAGGTAGAGACGAAGATTGCTTCATCGACATAGGCAAAACCGGGGGCCTGCGCGTTGCCATCCGTAGCGACGAGGTGATACCCAAGCGTGCGGGCGCGCCGCAACGCCGGGATTGCTTCGCGGCCAGCGCCGAGGATGAGGAGGGTAGTCATGATTGGAGCACCTCGTTCATTTTCTCTCGTATGCCACAATCGACTCCACAACATCTTTCATCATAGCATAAAGCTCCAGCGTTGTTTGGCGAGGAAGAAGGATAGTTACATCAATAGAAAGCACTGGGTTCTTCCCATCAGGATCGGCCATGACGTGCCCTACACGCAACGTGTCCTCATAGACTCCTAAAACATACTGAAAGATTGAACCATAATAGGTGTGATGCTCGATGGAAAAACGCGCTGGTAAGTCTCCTGTCATCAGAGGCTTCTTTTCTATTGTTTCCTGCTCCGCAGCATCCGGAATAACCGCTTTTTTCCTAGCCACAGTACATGCCTCCGTTACAATTTATCGTTGTCCCAGTGATATACGCCGCCTCATCACTACACAAGAATGCTACAATACTCGCCACCTCATCCGGTGTCGCAATGCGTCCAAGCGGGATACTCGCCACTTTCGCTTGCCCTGCCGGCGTTGCCAGCTCGTCGGCTACCATTCCTGTTGCCACGAGACCAGGAGCCACTGCGTTGACCGTAATGCCATCGCGTCCGTAGAGCCGTGCGAGGGAACGCGTCAGACTTTGCAGACCACTCTTACTCGCGGCATAGTGCGTTTGGTTAAAACCACCGATCTGCCCACCGATCGACACGAGGTTTACGATGCGTCCCCACTGCTGCCGTTGCATCAGCGGAATCACCTCTTGGCAGAGTCGAAATGGCCCCTGAAGATTGACATGCATCATCGTCGACCAATCGGTATTCGTTAACGTAAGAAACGGTTTTTCTTGTGCTAGGGCTGCATTGTTTACCAAGATATCGATCGTATCTAAGATGACTCGTGTCCAACGTACAACTGTTTCAATTCTCCCGTCGTCTTCCAGGGCCATTTGTACCGCCCACGCCTGTCCACCCGCTTGCTCAATAGTATCAACGACCGCTTCCGCTTGCTCACGCCGTACGTGATACGTCAGCACTACATGCGCCCCGGCCTCGGCCAGCGCCAGCGCGATGCTGCGCCCGATGCCGCGCGAGCCGCCCGTGACGAGCGCCGTTTTGCCGAGAAGCGACATACTTATCTCCGCACTCTATCATCATAACAGCAATGTATTTCTAGCATCTCTCTATAAAGACACTCCATTGCTATCGAATCTGATTGTTCTATTGCATAGTGAATACGTTGCAACAGACTTTCTTCCCTTTGCGCACAAGCCATTGCTGATGTGTTGGCGAAACGATGACGATTTATCAATGTCTTCAACCATTGTAGTTCTTTAGAAAAAGTATCCTGTAACACTGGTGCAGGATTTTGCTCTATCGGTTTAAGAGAGACGAAAACCGTCGAGACAATAAACGACATATTTCTCTCCTTACACCAAGAACCGCCGGTGACGAGGGCCGTTTTGCTGAAAAGTGATATATGTTAGCCTTCCGTATTCCTTGGTGCATCAGGTAGTGGCATCTGTGTGCGCAAGATCAATGCCATTACCGTCTCTCCGTTCGGCAGCAGAGTGCGGCCCGGATGCACACGACACAATAAATTCGTACATCCTCGTTCTTCATAAAGACAGTGACATGTCGGGCAAAATTTCCCAGGGCCGCGCTCATGCCGCACGTCACGAGGCTGCCCAAACAGGCCACACCGCCCTGCCGTACAGCCATGCTCTTGCACCTGACAATGACAGGTGGCACATGTCGTGATCCGTTCCCAGTCCGTTTCCATGGCACACCTTCTTACACCGGTAACGTTGTGCGCACGGGATCACGCCCATCCCAGTCACGAGCAGCCGCAGCGATGCCAGCGAAGAGTTCAGCACGGCCGTGGGCGAGATCGATAATCTCTATGACCGTCCCCACTTCATCACCCCCTACGAAGCGACAGTGCGGTCTCCTGTGACATTGGCAGATGACGTCTGGCCGCAGATAGGCAAACGGTCCACGTGCGCCGCCTGTCCCTTGTTGCACAACCCAATACCCCGCAGCAAGCGTTTGGCCAATGGTACGCGCAAAATCATAGGTTCCATACCCGAGATGTTGGACCCCAGCGTTTTCATAAACCGTCTCACCATAGGAATCACAATCTTGTTGAAAATCCCGGTACATAGATGGCGCATCATTCCGTTGTTGGATCAACTCTATTTGCATGGCGCCACTGTTCGCTAGCGCCAAGGAGAAGTCGACGGCTGACGGCTTCCCTATATACGTAAAGTCCGGTACGGCGAGCCGCTCGATGTAGAACCACGGCCCCACACCGAGCGCCGTCGCCCAGTACTGCATCACCGCTTCAATGTTATTCACTACGTAGCCAATCTGGATCAAGTCGCCAAAGATTCTACTCATGTTCTCGTCCTTCTTTTATAGAGACTATCGATCTCGCCTGCGGCCGTTGTTGTTTCCGTTTTTTGTCCTGCTTGTAACAGCACTTCTCTCGGTACTGGCGCACCCCATCGCGCCACGATGCGTTCCACGATCTGCTGCGGTGCCATATTTGCCCACGCACTACACTCCTCCTTGCTTCCCGCCGGTACAAAAAGCCCAGCCGTACCAATACGCAGATGTGAGGTATGCGAGATCCTGAGACTTTCTACAATATCAGCTAAACCACCATTCTCGACACCTTCTTCGATGCTCACGAAGCGCGGACAGACGAAGGGCATCAGCATCATACGTAACTCCTCACGAGGAAAAGGCTTGAGCCGTCCGATACAGACAACCCCAAAGTCTTCCTGGTGCTGCTCCTGCATGAGCCGACATACTGCCAACGCCGTCGCAAACGTGTTGCCCAGACAAAAAATCGTGCCATCGTTGCCCGTATGTGTTATCGCATAGCCATTGTATCGTACCCCGATATCCGGTTCTGGCTCCGTTACCGGCTCATATGGCATCAGCAGCGCCATCGGTCCCTGGGGCTGTGCCAGGCGCTGCGTCAGCGTCTCTGTGAGGTCCAGCGTATCCATAGCGTAGCGAAGCTGCAGATTCGGGAAGCTGCGGAGGATGGAAATATCCCAGAGACCGTGGTGGGTCGCTCCGTCAAAACCAGCGAAGCCTGAACGCACGCAAAGAAACGTTACCGGCACATTCATGTAGCACACGTCATGGAGTACCTGGTCATAGGCACGTTGTAGGAACGTGCTCTGGATACAGACGACTGGCTTCTGACCACCGAGCGCCAACCCAGCAGCCATCGAGACGGCATGCTGCTCGGCCATACCTACGTCGATGACCCGATCAGGAAACTGTGCCTGAAGCGGCTCCAGGCCAGACGCATAGGGCGTCCCTGGCGTCAGTACCGTGATTGCCTCGTCAAGGGACATGATGCGCGCAAGTTCGTCAGCCGCCACAGTTGCATAGGTGCGGCCGGCGACCGTAGGCGAGGCACCAGCGCCAGTGACTGGATCGAAGGGCATAGAAAAATGCATCTTGAAAGGATGCGTAGCGGCGCAGGGGAGGCCACGACCTTTCTCGGTCTTGATGTGGAATACAGCAGGTAAAACTCTCTTTGCATCTTGTTGGATATACCTCAGTTGCGCAACCACCTTCGCAATATCATGCCCAGTATCATTTCTCCACGGATCGCCACACTCATAGTAGCGAAAACCAAGCGACTTAAAGAAGAAACTATATTGCGCCCTACTATACTCGCCAGCCCTTGTAGAAGCTAGTCCTCCCACCGTTGGGGGTATGCTCATGCCATTATTATTCAGCACCACGAGCACCGGCAAGTCCGTCCCCGCAAGATAGTTCAGCGCTTCCCACGTGAGCCCCTCCCCAAGCGTCCCGTCGCCGACGATCGCGACGACGCGGTGCTGGTTCCCAGCCGCTCGCATCGCATGCGCCAGTCCAACCGCCGTCGAGATACCCGTACCCGCATGCGTAGCATCTATGATGTCGTGCGGGCTGTCAATGCGCTGCAAGAAGCGGCTCATGCCACTGAAACTATTCAAACTAGGGAACTGCGCCGCGCGACCAGTGAGAATGCGATGTGTATAGCCCTGGTGACCGGTATCGAAGAGAAGTTTGTCATGGGGCGAGTCAAAGACGTAGTGAAGTGCAATGGTCAGCTCTACCACGCCAAGGTTCGCCCCGATGTGACCGCCCGTGTGTGATACGGTGTCGATGAGGAAGGTACGGATGTCCGCCGCTAATCCAGGTAACGCGTCCAGCGGCATCTGCTTTAAGTACGCAGACGTCAAGGTGAGTAAATCGGTCATGTGGGATTCCTTAGAGTGTGCTTATTTTTCAAAAGACCACAAGGTTTCTAATGCCGCTTCAATAGCACCCATCCCTGGTGGCCTACTTGGAACGGGAATACTGCTGAGTAATACTCTTAGATCATCGAGAGCTATTTCCATCATATAGACCGTTTCATGTAATGGATCCCCTTTTATGGGGGAAAGTATCGCGTCTTTTCGCATCTGAACCCGTGCCAAAAAATCGCTGTTGTATTCATGAAATGAAGAGAATCCTAATCGCCGTGCATACTCTTCCGCATTTTCTTGTTTCTGCATTTCATACACTCCACAGTTCCCCGTACCCCTCGTTACCCACATGCATCCGATTTAGCGCGTACACCTCGGGATGTTCCGCCAAAAACCCCAGTACCTCCCCCATCGTGAAGTGCCAGTCCGGCCGCCACAACGCCTCGTAGACCGCCGTCACAAGCTGGTAGTCTTCGGGATAGTCGACCGTCCAGCGATGGTGCCCATAGTCGGCAGTCGCAAAGCACCGCTCGACCGTAAACGCCTCTGGATGCCTCCAGGCATAGGGCGACACATGCTCACGATCACTCGGCCGCCGCGCCAGGCTCCAGAGCCGTTGCAAGGCATCACGTGAGTAACATTCCACGTCCAAGCCATCAGGGAATCCAAAGAGCCCAGTACTCTGTGGCAGGATCCCCAGAATACCTGCCCCGGTCGCAAGCCCGGCAAGACCCGCATCTACGTCGGCCTGAATGGCAATCACCAGATCAATCAGGCACACATCGATGCAGGGACAATCGGCGGTAATGCGCACCACTCTCTCCGCCTCATAGAAACATGCTGCTCGATAGTAGCGGTCCAGCACATCTTCCGTACTCCCTCGAAAACAGGCAATTCCCTGGTCAGCACAACACGCCACAATCGCATTATCCTGAGAAAGCTGCGTCGTCGCCACTACAACAAGATCTACCCCTGCTGCTGCCGCAACACGCTCCACGATGTGCACCAACATCGGCTTACTACAGAGCGGCAGCAGTACTTTGCCAGGCAATCGTGAGGATCCCATGCGCGCCTGGACGATCGCAATGTTCCTCATGCTTCCTTACCCTCAAACTTCAGGGTGTGTCCTCCCTGGAATCTTCGCCCTGAAGGGCGAAGAGGACGTCACCAGTGTTTTTCTATATTTGTTTCATGATCCATCTGAATAATAACCCTTGGAGGTGAATATATCGTATGTCCTTTGACGATATATCTGCGGCTACTTATATCTGCTACTACTCTCCATCCCATTTCAACAATGATACTCATGTCACAACGATTGGCCTTCGTCACATACCCTTCAGGCATATCTGCAAGCGCAGCCAATTGTTGACGGCAACCAACCGTGCTATCATAAATAGCCTTTTGATGGCCTTGATAAGCCATGAGCCCAATAGAACCAATCACACAAACAAGCAAGATAATCGCCACGAACCATTCACTATTCTTCCGTATTACTTCTGGAAACTTTGCCATCACCCACCCACCCCATCCGCGTCTCGCGCAACGGCCGTAACCCGTCACTTGGATCCCGGCGCCACGCGATATCAGCCCGCTCACTCGGCGCTGGCTGCTTAATCCCGTCACCATCCGCCCGTTCACCGTCACGAATAAGCTGGATCACTGGTATAATCTGCTCCGGGAGCCAGCAGTGTCCAGTACGAAACTCGTCGCCGCTTCCGTCCAAATCCAAGTGAAACTCGACCACATTTGCATGCCAGCGCAACACAGCGCGCAGAATCACCGCAGGCGACACTGTATGATCGGACCAGCCCACGTCCCACTCTCGTCGATACCGCCAACTCGCCGGAATCGCCATCATGCCCAACGTCGCCAAGGCGGCGAGGTTCGCTTCATCGACCGGCGTCGGATACGCAGAGCTGCAATGGAGCACGGTTAGACGCGCGCAACCTGCCATAAGAAGGGTCGTCACCGCATGCTGGACTTCTGGTAACGTCGCCATGCCAGTCGAGAGGATCACGGGCTTTCCCGTCTGTGCACAAGCAACTAAGAGCGCATCCCACAGGAGTTCATAACTGGCGATCTTGAATATATCCACGTAGGGCAGTAACTCGACGACTGTCTCAAGATGAAAAGGTGTACAGGCAAAAAGGAGCCCACGCGCCTGGCACCGTTCCGCGATCGCTGGTAAGAATGCGACCGGTAGTTCCCAGGTTTTGCGTGCCCGGTGCATGGCGCTCGTGACGAGAATCTCTGGGGCAAACATCTGGTCAATGCGAAAGAGTTGGAATTTCACCGCATCGCAACCGATGTCAGCGGCGACATCAATGAACTGCAAGCACCTGGCGAGATCTTGGTGATGATTAGAGGATACCTCGGCAATGAATTGGACATGGTTCTTACTTATTGGCATGTTATTTCTTGCTTTTTGTAGAATAGTTCTAAACGTGACAGAGCATGGCTAATGCCAGCTCTTGAAAACGATCTATCAAGCACATAAAATAGGACAATGGCTCGTTCTGCTTGGAAATAGTTATCATAGTTTGCAGTGGAAATGGTAGTAAAAATATGGTCAGAATCTTTTATCATTTGTTCCATAGATTCTTGAGCATACTCCATAACGCCTCCTAGCTTCGTTCCAACATGTCACGTACCTGGCGAGACTGCACCTCGGCGAGCATCGCATACACCTTGCGTTCCCATACCTCGTCTTCGTTTTGCGTATCGTCAGGAATCCATTGCTCATCCATCGAAGGACGTTGTTGCTCGGGTCTGCGCGCAGCCTCAGACCCTTCATTGTACGGCTGTCTCACCAGTACCATTACACGGTCCACATACCGTGCTTTGTGCCATAGAAAGCTCCATGTCCAAAGTACGAGCGTCAGCGGAATCCACCAGTGGACGGTGGCAAGGAACGCGAACGTGGCACAGATGCCGATAATGATGCCACCAGCGAGAAAGCCGCTCAGAATCGCATGCCATTGGGTCTGGCGCGGGGTCATAGTGCCTCCTTGCGCGCGATACAAACAATCTCGCGCCCGATACGGTGCTGCAGATTCACCCGGTACTCTGCTTCTACCTGCGACCATTTTCCTTTATGCACCATGTCTAATTCCCACTGCATCCGTGCCGTGTGTACCTGTCGCCCAATCACATCATTGCCAATATAGTTCTGTCCATGGAATAACGCCTGGTCAATTGGATACGTGCCACGCATGTCGAGAATCGTGAAACCTGCCCGGCGGACGCACAATTGTAGGGTCTTCGGCGTCCAGTAAAACAAATGTTGCGGCGGAGCTAGCCACCAGGGCTTGATATGTAACTGCTCACGAGCCAGAAGCTGAATCGATGAATAGTCGTTAGGCACTTCCACCATTAGCACACCGCCTGGCTCTAGAAGATCATAGCAGCGAAGGAGGAAGTCTTCAGGACAAGCTTGATGCTCTAGTACTTCGTAGGCCGTGATAATATGAAAACTTTGCCGTATATCTTGATCGTATTCATAATCATCATCTGAATCACCATCAGTACAGCTTTCAAGCGTGCCATGATAAAGAATATGCTCCCGAATCCGCGCGAGTTCACAGACTGCCTTATTCGGTTCGATCCCATGTGTCTCCATGAACAGACTTTTCCCAACATCGAGCGACACCGCCGGCCCACAGCCAATGTCCAGCAGGCGTAACCCACGCGCTTTCGTCCACGACCCACAGCGAATTAACTGGCGACACTCTTTCAGTAACGGCCTCCACACGCAAGATTTCCACCAGTCTCGGTCGCATTCCGTCCGCACTAAATACTCCGGCTTATCTTTGTCATAAAAAGTCGTAGCATAATACTGTGCCAGCGCTTCTGCTGACGGCAATGGTGTGACATGGATAGCCACACAAGGCTCGCACCGCAGTACCTCGTAGACTTGCTGCATCCCTGAAGTTTCAACGCTCGGGCCTATCACGGTATCGAGGAGATGGCCTGCGTGATGGGCACCTGCTGGGCTCGTCCAGATGTGCCAGGGATAATAGCGATCCATGTCGCCGCCCCACTCCGGCCAGCTTGGTTCCTGCATTGCCATCTGAAAATCCTCGTACACTACCACCGCCCTTTCATGATCTTGCCAACCATCGCACTGACCGTCCGCAAGTCATGCCGCAAGCGTGGACACCGACAGAGGAAGCGTTTCTGGTGTCCGCAATACTCACCGAACGCCGCGACAACATCCTTTCCATAGCACTGTATGTCATATAACACAAGCTGTATCCACGCCTCCACAGACCCTCCTTATTCCTCCGCCATCAATTCCATGTCCCAGTCCGCGTATCCCACACCCCACTGCCGAAGCGACGCCCGCCGTAACAACGGTTCGTCATAGGCACTCGCCCGCTGTGTCGTGGCGTTCCGACACCCCGGGCATAGCCGCGTCTCCGGCGTCGTAAAAAAGCGCACCGTACACTCGATGCCAAGGCAGTCCCGCAACTTGACGTTGGACGCCAATACACCAGGCAATGCCAGCGCGGCGCTTACGCGGGCACTGAAACTAGAGCCGGGAAAGAGCTTGTAGATCGTCACCCAATGCACCAACCCATTCGATGCCACACATTCTCGGTCCGTTGGCAAGCGTCCATGATACTGGACCCAGATACCCAGGAGCATAGCCGCGGAAAGCGGCGACATGGGATGTGGACAGGCCATCATGGGCTCCTTATCGCACCAAAGCAAGAATGGCATCGGCAACCCGCTCCACGCCGTGCCCGTCGAGCTTCTCGACGGCGCTTGCTGCCGACGGCCTTCGTAAGGTCCACGCCATTTGGATCACACGACAGAATTGTTTAGAGCGGTTGGCATGGGTACGGATGTCAGCAGCATAGACCGCCGCACAGTGTCGCTGGAGCCAGAATGCGTTGCGATCATCGTCCTCGTTGCGCGCAAGGACGACACAGGGAGTCTGATAGTACAGCGCCTCGTACACCACCTGCCCAAATGTTGTCACTACTAAAGACGCCTCCGCAAGATGTGCTCGCGTAAACGAAGCAACCAGCGGTACATTTTTTCGATACACACGCTTTATCATAAGTCGGTCATACGCTGCATGTGACCCAATCAAAAAACACAATTCCGCATCAATCTCAAGGTCTGTGGTCCAATTGTACATCTGCTGCAACATCCCATCCGGATCACTCCCCCCGGCGCACAGCACAATCTGTTGCTCACGCTCTGTATAGGGCAGTGGCGCACCCTCCGTCACATCCTCTGGCAGCATCACGTAGTCCCAACCATGTAGCACACGGCCCGGGAAGTCCGCTTCAAGACGCACTATCGTCGTAAGTGCGGTATGGGCATTAGGGAGAATGACGAGATCCACAAGATCAACGAGGTCTAGCCCAAGAATCTTGTCAAACACAACTATTTTTGAATCCATAGCACGCCAGGAAAAATAGTCCGACGCTGGAATATCGGCTGCTGTATCAACAATATGCACACCGTCCCTGACTGAATATGCACGACAGGCATGTTCACCGATCCAACACTGTGATGGAGCGACAAATGCAGCAAGCGCGGGGGTCTGCGTTACAAACGCCACCTCTGCCCCCTGTGCTGCAAGCGCCTGCGCCAGGACTCGCATTCTTACTCCATGCCCTAACCCGTGCACGCCGCCGATGTCAACCCTAATGAGAATACGTGGCATCGCGTTAAGCCCTCACGTTCAAGACAGCGCCAATGATCGGTACTTCAAGCGCATCATTGATAGGCCGTTGTTCATGTACCACTTCATAGATTGTCTGAAACGCACCGCAGGCCGCATGCATGATGGCATCTACGATCGTCGCATTCCAACAGCACATCGAAAACAGCGGCACGTTACACAAGACGCCGCGCTTGATCATTTCCTGAAGCCATAACGTATAGAGTTCCGGCGCCGTCACTACCCCTGGCACGTCCCGCCACTTGAGCGTCATACGCGCATAATCGCCGTAGAGGTCGACAGGTAACTCCATCTGCGTAATGATATACCGCAGGCGCTGTACCAACGCCTCCCCGTGGTGCTGTAACTGCACCAGTGCATCGGTCTCACGCAACACCGTCAACGTCGCTTTTGCCGCGGCGAACGCCGTCGCTTCCCCGGCGAAGGTCGTCGATAAAAAGACCTTGCCGTTCTCAAACGCTTGCATCAGCGTTCGTGGTCCGGTCAACGCTGCCAGCGGGAAACCGTTCGCGATGGCTTTGCTATGCGTGGAGAGGTCTGGCACGATACCGTAATACGAGAGAGCGCCGCCGAGACCGAGGCGAAAACCCGTGACGATGTTGTCAAGAATGAACAATCCATGATGACTGACCGCTTGCACCTGGTAATTCGCCAGTACCTGACGCGTGTCGTCACGAGACGTCCCTGGGGCTTCTGACGGGACCTCGACCATGATACCTGCGAGGTCATGATCACAACTGGCGAGGATGTCCATCAGCGTCTCAAAATCACGCCATGGAACCTGGTGATTGTACATTGCAAGCTGCGCGAGAACCCCCCCGGCTTTATCGGTCGTAATGAGATAATCGCTGTAGCCGCCACTATAGCCGATGTAAATCATGTGCCGATGCCCAGTCACATGCCGCGCCAAGCGCACCGCGGCTTCCGTGACGTCCTTGCCGTTGCGCCCGAAGCGACATTGCTCTGCACCAGGAATGATGGTGCAAAGGATCTCAGCCACTTCGATTTCAAGGCGTGTCATAAGACTGGTACTCGCGATACCATTCAGTATCTGGCCATGTACAGCCTGGTCTACTCTGATGTCATGATAGCCAAGGAGGACTGGCCCCAGGGCCGCTATCGTATCTACGTAGATCTGCCCATCAGCACAAGTCACATACGGTCCGGCACCAGTCTCCAGCACCAACGGCGAGATCCCCGCAGCGAATCGCGATGGATGCTTCGAGAGCGTTGCGGGACCGCCGGCGAGTACCTGTTTACCACGGTGCCAGAGAGCTTCGCATTCAGGATGCTGGATCATCGTCGCTCCCACCATGCCATAACCCCACGCAATGTCTCAGGATGAATCTTCGTCACACGCCGTCGCACCTGGACAATCTCCAACGACTCAGACATACTTTGCACCACGCCACACGCCACTAGATACGCGGCACAGAGCGCTGGCGACCGTGATATGCCGAGACGGCAGTGGATGAACACGGCGCGACGACTCCTGCGTAAGAGTGTCGAAAGTGTGAGGATCTGTTCTTCCCACAACGCCCATTCAAGAAACACCTCATCAGGCATCGGCGCATGGAAACAGAGAACAACCGTCTCTGACAGACGCTCAGAGAGGTTCATCACCCCATCAAACGGTCCATCCGCCACAAGCATCTGTGCCTCGTCAAACGTGCCGCAGGCGAGGCGGCCAAGGATCCAGTCCATTGCAACGTCTTTCCGGTTAATAACCAAATAACCATCGCGTGACACTCCGCTGCCACTGAAGTGGCGCGGCTTCTTGGACTGTTGAAGCTGATCTCAGTCCAAGCTACAGACATTGCTGTCTGGCCTGTGTCCCTGCATCTAAGCGTTCTCCGCTTACCCCAGGGGGCAACCGGTCCACTATGCTTTGGGAGATCATCCAAACCAGCACTAGCTGGATACGTACAGTTGATATTTTACGCGGCAACTGGTTCTTTGCCGCAACCGCCTATATCAAAGAGCTGGACAAAGTGTTCCTAGTTAATTGGAACCTATGCAACGAAGAAAAGTCGGCTAAAGCCACGAAAGCTCCTATCCGCTACCGTTCAAACGGTGCGGCTTGCGGAGGGCGAAAACCCATCGCGTCAGCCGCGGAAAGAAGATCGAGAGCGCACAGGTCTCTCGTGCTCGCATCAGCCCTTCCCAATCACAATAGTGATATCCTGGCCATGTCGCAGGATCGGATGTTTCTCCATCAGAGAGAAAACTACTAACAGCACGTTGTCGAAACGCAAGCTTGTCTTCTTCCGTGACGAGAGCATGATAGGCAAGACGTTTCTTCGTCATCCTAGAGACTCTCAAGACATTCGATAGCACGCTCCTGAGCTTGGAGCAACGGAATCTGATGCTTGGCACTCAGATACTTCGTCAGCATGGTTACAGTATCGGAATACATATCTTCACTCCTATAGACTTGCCAATCGCTGTCGTAAATCCTCGACCCCAAGCTGCCAGCGCCACGTATCCGACCGATACGGCACCCGATGCTCCGGAGCGATCGTACCATACATCATATCTGTCGGGGGCATGGCCCATAATGCCCGCTCATCCGCTGCACCCCATCCCTGCATCAGTGGCGGAATCACGTAACAGACGAGGGTGTTATCAGACGGCCCGTACCAGTAACACCGTTCCTGCTCATCATCGGTTAGAAGGTATTCGGCGAGCTTCTCGCCCGGGCGTTTGCCAACAATGTGAGGGGGACTGAGGGAATCGCCCAGCGCTGCAAGAAGATCTAGCATCTTAAACGCGGGCAGGTATGGCACGACTATACCACCCCGCAAGCCGTGCATCGCCGTCCAGAGCACTAGGCGTACTGCCTCCTCGATTGACATCCAAAAGCGGGACATCCGCTCATCGGTCAACAACAATGGTTTGCCATCGGATAATGCCTCACGCCATGCCTTCACTACAGACCCACGTGCGCCCATGATGTTCCCGTAGCGGACCACACATGATCGAGTCCCATGTGGACTATAGTGGTTCGATTGCATGGTCAATCGTTCAGCGGCCATCTTTGAAGCCCCGTAGAGGTTTACTGGAAAGACAGATTTATCACT
>ERZ1292637.729-Hain-H14-01um-R3-729-length-16605-cov-6_pt1 | contig 16605 bp, 24 predicted proteins | sample MGYA00564405_ERZ1292637 | MGnify/ENA primary metagenome ERZ1292637 (study PRJEB36523, sample SAMEA6512645) | groundwater metagenome | collected 2019-01-09 | study: AquaDiva: Metagenomics assemblies of 32 groundwater samples | reverse complement strand
TTAAAGGAAAAACTTGCTGCTGATTCATCTCTAAAGTTAGTAAGAATAGCACTGTTTTCTCTTACTTCAGTTGCTCCAGCACCTCCGCCGCCACCACCCGTAGCATCAGATGCACAATCCCAATCATTAGCTCCAGTTCGTTTGAGAATCTGGCCATTAGAACAAGTGGCACCATCGGGTTGAATCTCTCCAAAAAATCTAAGATCCCCAGATACTGAAGCGTAGCCACCTACTTCAAAGTTACCAGACGTTGAAGCATCATTTCCAAATCTAACATTCCAAGTAGAAACAACAGGTTGAACTTGAAAAGAAACAAACTTCCATAAATCAGAACCACCAACAAGAAGACCATCAGAATTGGTTTTTATAAAATAACTTCCTGTGAGCAATCCAACTCCTAACAAAGTAAATAAAAGTTTTTTTAGATTAGTTTTCAAAATAAAAATTTATTTTATCTCCAGAAACAGTCGAATCTATCCAAAGTAAATTCATATTATTGACATTAAATATTTCTGACTGTGTAGCAAATAAAGCTATTCCTCTTCTACCAGATAAGGCTGCAACAACATTAGCTCCACCCACAACAAGAGTACCCGTATTACTTTCATGGGCTTGTATTCTAACTTTGCTGCAAGCTTGTGCAGATAACTGAACTCTTGTTCCGGCAGTTGTTACTGTTGTGGTTCCGTCACCAACGGCAGAGGCCGCCCCTTCAATAGGGACAATCTGATTACCGCTTTCATCAACAATAGCAACTGTAAGCGGATCAGCATTTGTTAAATCTAACTGATCTAAAGTTAATAAATCTCCACTGGCAATGACTCTAGTCGTCTGCTTAGCCAAAGTTAATTACTCATGGATAATCCTAATAATCCCTGAAATACAGGAATCATTTGTTTTTCCTCTACCCTTTTTCTCGGATGATGGGCATGGCACAAAGTAATGCCATTATTAATTTCATAACGTAACTCTGGATGTTTAGACCAACCCAAAATATGATGGGCCTCCATCCTACCCTCACAATCTTGATTTGAAATTTTACATTTCCAATTGTCTCTATCTTTTACTGTTTTACTCCATTCTCTATGGAGTTGTCCTCCTCTTTCCCGACTATCATCTTTCAAAAGCATTCTGTTTTCTATCCACCGATAATGATTTTTTCCAGTCACTGAAGGAATTAGCACACCTTCTTTAGCTCTAGAAATTTTCTGCCTTGTTTCTTCGGTTTGATATAATCTATGCGCTTTTGATAAAGCCATCCTATGTTCTTTCGAAACTGGTCTATCTTTAAAAAATCTACTAATTTTCTTTTTGTGTTCCTCACTAATTATTTTCCCCCTATGCGCGTTCCCTATTTTTATTCTTGTTTCTTCAGAAACTACATGACCTTTCATCCCCGCCGATAACTTTTTTTTGTATTCAGGATCAGAGTTTCTTAATTTACTGGCACATTTAAGACATCTTCCTGATCTTCCTCCAACCTTAATCCGCCAAAGAGACCTCTTTATTATTTCTTTTTCTTTCCCACAGTCGATACAAATTGTCTTAACTTTATTAGCCATATTTTAATTTTTTACCAACTAAAACCTGCCTCTTGATATTTTCTTTTTAACGATTCCTCACGACGATCTACTTCATTTTTCTTGCTTATAAACACAGCAATAGTGTTTAATATTTTTTGATATTCTTCTTTAATACTTTCGAGTTTAAACTTAAAGTCATCCAGTTCATTTTTGGTTTGTTCTAAATCTTTTAACTTATTTACTTTTTCTTTATTGACTAAATCAAGTTGATTCTCAGATTCTTTTTCTAAGTTTTTTAACTTTATAAAAGTTTCTTCTACAAGCTGTTGATTAGAGTTAATGATTTTTTCTTTATCTTTATTAAGATTATCAATATTAGAACTTAACTCACTAATATTATTGTTAAACTCCGATACTTTACCTTCTAACTTAATTATATCTTTAGATAAATTATCTTTTTTAATATCAAGATTTGATAAATCACTATTTAGTTTATGTATCTCCTCAAGAAGAACTCCTTTATCGTCATTTAACAATTTATTTTCATTCTCTCTTTTAATTCGGTCATCTTCAATTAATTTTAAATTATTCTTGTTAAGTTCCACAACTTCTAAATACAATTGATCTTCTTGTTTTATCTTATCATGTAACTCATTTATTTTAGATTCAGTTGTTGTTTTTTCTGTTTTTAAGTTTAGTTCTAAGTTAATAAGTTCTTCTTTTTTACTTTCAATTTCATTAACTAAGGGTTGTAAATCTTTTTTTAATTTATTTTTTAGTTCCTCATTAGCTTGTTCAATTTTAATAACTTCAGCCAAACTATCTTTCTTTCTCAATTCTAAACCTTCCAAATCTCTGGCTACTTGTTCTTTTCTATCCATATAATCTTTTAATTCTTGTTGCTGACTTTTAATTAAATCCAAAATACCCCCCAACATTCCAGCTTCGGGTGTATTTTTTAATAATTCCTCTGCTTCGGGATTTAATTCCTTAATTTCTTTACGAGGTGTTATTCTAGCCATTATTGATTAGTCGTTGAAAGGCCTACAACCGTAACTGTTCCCGCAATCACATTGGTTGAGTGAACAGAAAGCCAATCTAACACATTAGTATTAACTTCTATATTTCTTACGTTATTTCCCGATAAATCAATTCCGGTATCCCCATCAATAGAAGCATTATCCTCAAGATCAATAACATCTACATAGTCCCAGTGATTACTCGTTGCCTGTCTTACTCCACTCGCCACAGTAAAATCAGGACGAGTATCGCCAATAAAACCTTTAACAAAAATCTTCATATTACAATTTTCCGATCCTCTGATTGATAAAGCAACTATATTATAATCCGTAATTCTAATGCCGGCATGAACAGAAGTTGCCGCAGAGGTTATTAGATCATTACGTTCTGCTATTCTTCTTCCCATTTTTTGAGTTAAAAAGTTTCACCAGTAGCGGAGCACTTTTAGCTCGGCTACTGTGAGAAACTATTCAACAATTATACAGCTTCTAAATACGTAGTCCCATCATCTTTCCAGAGCTTGTAATATTTCTTTCCGTTCACTTCGACCTCTTCTTTTTTTAATACTCCTTCTGGAAGTTTGACTTCTTGAACAATCTGCATAGGTTCTTGAACAACTTGCATAGGTTCTGGCTCAGAAACTCCTGAAACTAGCTCCGGTTCAAGAACAACTGGCACATTAGATTTTTCAGCCTTTTCTGTTTTTAGTTTCTTAGATTTTTTCAATACTTTTTTAGCCATTAAAGTAAAGTTCCGGCTACTGGCTCCGTATCAGCTCGGAAGTAATTTCTTCCAACCAATATATAACCACCGCGAGCTCCTGTGCCAACAACCTGGTCTTCGTTCACTCTAACCGGAGTTGATCCAGATCTTATACCAAGAACGTTCCCAACAACTATTGCCGTAGTGCCTGTCGCAAAATTAACAGCTACAGTAGATGCAAGAGTGGTATTTAAGATCGTATTATTTTCTATTCTCAAATTACCGGCTGCTGTGGTCGTAACCTCAATAGCCCCAGCGCTAACTTTATAATTACCAATAAAATGACTATTTTTAATTATAATATCGTCACCACCAACAATTCTAACTGCAGACGTAGTTCCCCCCAACTGGCTTCCAATGAAATCACAACCGTCTATTAACATATTATCAGCATTAGCATCGGTTAAGATAGCATTAACACATTGACCGCTAGCATCGGCGGTTATAAAATCACAATTTCTAAATGTACAACTCGCAGCATTAATATCTAGTGGTGCAACAAGAGCATCAATTCCAGTCAAATCAAATCTAATATTCTCAAAAGATACCCCCGCGGCATCAACATTTAAATCCGCAGTCGTAGCTGTAGTGAATGTGAATGTTGGTTTTTGATCACCTTCACCCAAGCCGATAATACTGACATGTGTATTATTAATATCTATATCAGCAGCAGCAGTAATGTTCTCTGTATAACCCGGAGCAATAAAGATAATATCGTCTCCACCCGTTTCAGTACTATTTAACGCAGACTGAAGGTCAGTGAAGACTCTGGTTTTGCCCTCTGGACCAACTGGAAACATTTCTGATAATTCTTCCCAGTTAGCATGAGAACTTCCTAAAAGAAAAAATTGTTTACCTGTATGAGGACGATGTGAAGCCAATGAATTGGCTATAAGTCTCCCATACGAATGATTCATATTAAACGGCATTTTTTACTTTTGTCAAGAGATGCCTCCACCTCCTAGAAGGAATAATTAGATTATTCCTTCATACACCTCTTCACAAATTAATTACTAACCCACTTTGGCAAGAGAGGGATATTTCTATCCCTCTCTACCAAAGTTAACTACTAAGCATCTGATACGTTTGAACCAATAACTCCTTTCGGACTTACGGTTGCAATTCCATATCTAGCACCTGCGGAATAAGTCCAGTTCCAATTATGTACATCCTCGCCATTGTTACCAATAGCCGGGACTTTCAAGAACGGAGCATCCCAAACTCCCAGGTATCCCTGCCAGCCATTCAGTCTCTGGCCAGCCGCTGCCAAAAACCACCAGCGCCTCTTTGCAGAGTTATATGCGCCAGCAGCAGTGGTAGCCAAGTTGGGAAGAACAACGTGCTGAAATCTCCCCATATAGACGTTTTTCACGCCCTCTTGCACCGCATCAACATCAGCTGTTGACTCAAGAACCTGTCTGATTGTCCTAAATGTTGACGGATCATCGCCTGACACAATCTTATTAAAGACCATGTTGCGTTTCTCGCCAAAATTAGAATATACCTGCGTAGCAGCAATCAATAAAGCAGATTCAAGAGCGGTCTCTGAAAACGCCGGGTTTCCAGTTACAATGTTATTAAACGTTGTAGAGCTGAAAGCCAACGTATGAGCCGCACTTAACAAAGCCAAACCATCACCGACAGTCGTAGTAACTGAGTCGCCATTCTTGTCGGTATAAGAAGTGGCGTTAGAAAAGGTGAATCTATGAGTTAAATCAAGATCCATTCTGTTATCACAGAACTCGGCCAGATTGGTAATATAAGTCCCAACTTCCGCAGAACGATTATCCCGTCTCATTTCGTAAGTAATATCAACCTCTTTAGAAACCGTTTTTGCGGTCATCGTTACATTATACCCAACACCGACTTTCGCCTTTTTAGAGTTACCGCCCTCAACTTTATTATCGGCATAGGTCTCAACATCTACTTCGTCATATCTTTTAGACGAGCCGTTGCCTTGACCTACAAAATCCTCAATATAAAGCTGTCTGGCGTTCCTCTGAATATGCTCTCTAACGGCAACCCACTCATGTCTTACCAAATCTGTAAACTCAGGAAAGGTTGCATTTGAGAGTAACGCGCCTTGTGCACCTGCAGCCATGTTTTTATAATTCTATACTAAGCTAATTAAGCCAACCTTTAGTTCGCTTTATTTGCATAGACATAGTTACCGTTAAATTTCACTAACACCTTCGAAGCACTTATAAAGCCGACCACCGTAACTACTTTATAAGTTGTATTTCCAACATCAACATTCTGAGCCGTTCCTGCAGTAACTTTCGTTAAATCGAACTGTCTTCCTACGTTGCCCTGAGTAGCTGTTCCCGTAACGTCCGCCTCAAAAACATCCTCTTCACCAGGAACTATTACCGGCACAACGGTAGTACTCGCAAAGTCGTCATCACCAGAAGCTACTTTTTTAATAGCAACTCCGGCGATTCTTACAGATATAACTTCCGCTTGTGATAAATAACCACTTCCTCTAAGAGCAACGACAGATCCTACGGCGATGGCCGTACTAGCTAATTTAGGAAAACCTTCTGTTGCAGCTGGCCCACTTACATGAATAAAAGCCATACTGTTACAAAGTAATAGATTTCTTATAAAAGCAACCTATAACCTTAATTATTTTTACAAAACAAAAATCTCCACCTGCGTGGTTTCTCGTAATTTGTTACCTAGGGTTTATTCCCCGAAAACGAGTAGGTTTTTACCTTTTCAAGACCCTAAAACTTGTAAATTTTTTAGCGGATAGCCTTCCGCCTAGGCAGGGAGTTCCATAAGGAACTGATCCCCCTGTCTAGGCATAAATGCCCAGACTCACTCAATACTTATTTAATACATAACATAATCTCAAAATAATTCAATACTAAGATGTGGATAAACTCTATTATCCTTTTAGTATTCGATCAAGATCGGCGAGTGTTACTTCTCGGTATTCCTTTCTAAACAATTTCTCTTCAGACTTATTAAATGATTCACTTAAAGACTTCATCACTATTTCTCTAATATTATCAAACGGCTGTAAAACAAGCTGAAAAAGAAATGTACTGTCAACATATTTAACTTCATTCTCAAGCATTACACCTAAGATACTTTTGGCAACTGAACTAAACTTAGGATTATCGTGAGCATGTAACTCGCTCCCTAATGGTAACTTAGCTTCCGAAATCAAATTAATAATCTTTTGCGCAACTGGCGAAAGTTTTTCTTCCCTTTCTTTGGTTAAATCTTTTTGATATTTTTCTTTGCCTTTAAATAGATTTCTTACTTTTACCATTAGTGATTAAGAGCATCGTTGTCAACAACAGTATAGACTTGTCCTTTATGAGGACCTCCTAATACTTCGACAACCGAAACATATTCTCTACGGATAACTTCTTCTTCGGTTTCTCCCGGACTCCATCTTTTAGTAAAAGATTCGTCGGCTGGATTCGGATTCTCCGGAACAAACGTTCCATAAGATTCAACAAACTCTTTCATTTCGGTACTCTTCTTTATTACTGAATATTGATTAGCCTCATTTAAGAAATCCAGATACTTAACCGTTTCTTTTTTGTCCTGTTCATAAAGTTTAATATCCATATAAGCAACCATCTTTTCTGTTTCCGCATCGCGCTTCTCTCTAACATTACCATACCAAACAACCGGCTTATCTTTATGAAATCTTAATCTTGCAATTCTTTCGGTTACTCTTTTTGGTTTTTCAAATCTCGATCCCTTCTCAAGAGATTCTATTCTATCTAGCAACCCACTTAATTGTGTCTTGGTAATCTGCACAGATTCTCCTTCTGTATTTAATTGTTTGTTTTCTTTTTCCATGTTTATTTGCCTTAAATTAAATAATCCAAACCACTTAATTTAAATTAATAATTTAAATTATTTAATTTCATTTTATTTATATCGTGTTCCCAAAGACGAATAACTGTATAGCCTTGAGATTGTAATGTTTGTGTAACATATTTATCTCTTTCTCTCCCTTCTCCAAATCCACAAGCAGAACATTTATGCCAATAACATCCGTCAGCAAAGATACATATATTTGGTTTTATAAAGATATCGGGTTGACCAAGAATAGGATAGTGAGTTTCAAAAACTATGCCTTGCTGTTTTAAAAAGTTTTGAATTACAAGCTCAATCTTTGAACTTTTTCTGGGAAATATTTGTAAAAGACGAAGTTGTCTCAGTTTTTCCTTTGTTTCTTCCGAATGGTGCTTACCCAAAAAACCATGAGAATTTTTTTTGGCAATACTTATCTTTTCTTTCACTTCTAAAGAATGTTTCTTCTGATGTCCCATCACTGGATACTTTTTTCTATCAATTTTTATACCCTTATTCCAGGCAACATGACCCTTTCGACAAGGCACAGAACAAAATTTTCTATAAAAACAAGAAGGAGAAACTTCAAATATTTTATTACAAGTCAAACAACTTTTTTTTACATTAATTTTTGTGTTACTAAAACCTATTTTACTTCTATGTATTTTTGATTGTTGGTATCCTTTACGTGGCATAATTTAAATACGTCTATTTCTTAATTTTCGAAAATGTCAACCCCATCAAAGAACCGAGCTCATTTCTTCTAGTTTCATCAATCTGACCTTGTTCTTGAAATCGAGGACCTTGACCTCCAGAAAAATTAATAGATTTCTTAATTTGATTTCCTGTTTCGACCTCAGCAGCGCTATGTGCCATTTTAACAAACTTTTCTATAGTGCTTAAAGTTACTGTTTCTCCGGTAGTAACCTTGTTGTAAAAATGCTTAACCAACTGGGCCGAAGAACTATCATATGGACTTAATAATTCTTCCAATTTATTATTCAACAACTCCGATCTTGCCGCTTGGGCACCTTTTTCAGACGCTTCTCGCTGAATCTTGTCAACATCAACTTGATGCTGATTAAGTATGTTTCCGTCCTCATCGATCTGAATACCCTTGTCTGAAAGAACCTTACTCATTACGTCTATCTTTTTCCTGGCTTTTTGCCAGTTAGGATTAGCGGACTCTTCGAGGTCTTTCTTCTCGTTGAGCCACGCTTCCTCCTTCTGTTTAAACTCTTCTTGGAGTTTAACAGAAGAATCTTTGAGTGGACGAAGTTCACTTAACTCCTTTTCCATCTCTTGGATCTTTTCTTCTGGATCCATAAAATGTTTGTTTAATAGAGTACAGGCCGTGCTAATTAGCTAACCAGTCCGGCCGAAAACCGAACTATTAAACAAGATTAATTTATTTATTTAATTCTTCTTTTAATTTTTCAGTATCAACTCCTAACTTTTCAGCTATTTTTTCTAATAAATGAACTTGTAATACTTGCATATTATAATTATTATATCCTATTACGCTTCCATATTGAGAATTAATAAATTCTCTGGCCTTATTTAGTTTAAATAAATCCCATCTACCTATTAAAACTATAATAGGAATACCTAATGCCGCTCCAATCATTATTAGCTCAACTGGAATCTTATACCCAAATACCTCAATAAACTCAGAAGCAAATATTCCTCCTCCTAAAAGATAAAGATACAATCTGGCTTCGTTCAGCCACCCCATCCCTCTTTGCCAATAAGTAAAATATCTTGAAAATCTATTACTGGGACCGTCCCAATATTTTCTAAGATTTTCTATAGATGAATCTATAAATTTAAATTGACTCATAAATATTATCTATGCTAATGGACTTTGTCGGATCTTCGATCGAAAGTAACCGTTGTTTTAAGGTTTCAAGCGTTACAATCGCCGTTCTCGTATGTAAGACCTTATCAAAACTATCCGCTTCATAAGTTATAAATTTCATTAAATCAGCAATATAATGATTAATTTCATTATTAAAAACATCACTGGTAGCTATCGATTTTGCGTCATTAAAATAAGTTCTCCAGAATCCCTCATCTCTAGCTTTATAATCAAACCAATCAATTCCTCTAGAAAGTAAATTTTCAATTACTTTTTCGGCTGTAATTTTATCCTTATCCAACATAAAGTATTATTATGATTGTAAAACCAATGCCGTTGGAATATTACCCTTATGAATTTCTTGAAACTCTTTAACTCTTTCTTCAAATGTTTTTCCTAAAAAATTATAATTAATCCATCTTAAAACCTGATAACGATCACCGTCATCCATCTGAATATTTTCCAGAGTCATTTCTTTAATGGCATTATAAAACCCTCTCCTAAACTTGGGAATCCATAAAGCTAAAGACAATAACTTTATTCCACTAGAAAATTTAGTTCTCATACTTAATCTCTCGTCTCGTTCTTTTAAAATACCAAACAATCTTTCAAATTCTTTCCTCGGATTTTTTAAAATAGCTTCTTTAGTAGTTTCGTTCATAAGATCTTGAATCCTAAGAAGATAGGCATTATCATATTCAAATACTGTAGCAATAGTCTTGGCAAATGATTGAGCGGTATCTTCTTGGACTATTGCCCTCATAAAATTATAAACAAGTTTTCTTATCTCTTTCGTGGCCCTGTTATAATATTTATCTTGCAAATAATACGGTCCCAGTGTAATCTCGGCAGCTGAAGAAATTATATTCAACCAATGAGCCAATCCCCTCCTAGACAATAGGGGCAAGAGAGCTAAAGGATTCTTAGCCAAATATCTTACCTGTCCCACAAGCAACCTTTTAAAAATGTTGTTAGCCTGCGCCGCTTCAGGAAACGGAAAACCCTTAGTCGGATATTTCAGTTTCTCTCCATTATGTCCTACAAGATGAACAAATATTCCGTCATCGGTATAATCAATCTTTTCTATTCCAAAAACCGGCTGGGGGGAGGCTAGAAGAAAATCAGTTATGTCTGGCCTTTTATGTTCAAATGCTTCCCCAGATGGCCTGGGGATAGATTGTTTAATATCTTTCTGAAATTCAGCACGATAAAACGTATCGTCTTTTAAAAAATACAACGCATCTTGTATAATTCCTCCTTTTATTTTTAGCTGTAACGGCATTAACTAAAGGCTGGCACGCTTGACGTTTCTCCTAACTTAGTCCCTTGTGCTAAATTATTAAGTTTTTCCCCGGTCGGAGTTTGTTTACCTAGTTCACCCGACATCATCTGCTGATTAAACTCGTTCAATGAGGCCGGCGGTTCTTTTTCAAAGAAATCTTTTTCTCTCCAAGCCCGCTCAAACCCACGTACAAGTTTATTGGCATTCATCCTTCGACCAGTTACATTAGTAATAGCAATACCTTGTTGAATCTTTTCCATAACCATCGCCTTCTCAAGCTCAGAGCTTTCCCTCGGCTTAGACGTGACTGTTGCATAAAAATACAATTCTAAATCTTTCAGCTTGTTCACATTAACAACTTTAAACTCAATATTTTTACCTTTCTTTTTTAGTTCTTGTTCCCGATCAAATAAGGTTAGTTTCTCAGGTTCAGTTAATCCTCGATCGGCAAACTGGATCACCCTCTCTCCTTCACCTTCCCTAAGATTAGCATCAGTCAAAGTAAACCTGGCATAAATATCCTTTACTGCCTTAGTAATCGGATCAACTTCTTTACCAACCGGCTTAGTATAATTATTTAAAATATTTTTTACCCTCAACAGGGCTAGCCGTTCTTTTAATCTCATACAAGCCAAGACAGATAGGCCCAAAAGCTTAACCGCGTTCTTCTGAGCTAAGACAAGCTCAGTGGCCGTAACCTGAGACTTGCCTTGTAACGGTTCTTGTTGCATCGTCCCGATAAACTCGTTAGTCTTCTTCTCAATCAGATCAAACATTGCCATTTCTGAACGAGTAACTCCCGCATGATCTATTAACTTCTCAAAGTCGTTCTTCCTTACGCCTGACACAATAGATCCGGGGTTCCAAATATCCCTAGAGAACATCTTGCCCGGCGCCGTACCCAATGGCGGTTCAAGGGCCTGCCTGAACTTCCTAATCAAGTTTCTGATCGTCTCGTTATTTAGAGCCTGCAAAGTTTTAGCTGATTGAGTCAACGGCTTCCCATAAGCAAAGTCGCCAGAGTAGGGCTTTAAAGAAACCATCGTTATGTGATACCCGCCCAAATCTCCAAAATGTTTAGTGTATTTTTCTCCAACTTCTAACCAAGGAATACCCTGGAGAACAATCTGAGCCTCATCGTCGGGATAACTCATATAAATAAAAGCTTCATACTCATCAGTCAATAATGAGTTCTGCTTATAGAGACCCGTATCAACCGATCCCAAAGACTGATAGGCTCCCGGTCTTATAGACGCCCACTTTGTCGGATTCAAATCTTTAAATAATCTCTCCGCCTCAATCTTGTTCAACCGAACATACTTAACAAGATAAGGCTGTTCATTAAACCTTGTATCCGGTAAGTGAATATCCCCCAAATAAACCTGCGGGCCCTGAACTAGACGTCTTTCACACTTGCCTCTGATCCTAAATCCTTTCTTACTAGAATTGTTAATCCTTTCTTCTGTCCATAACTCTTCAACAAACACCGATGGCTGAGTTATTAACTCTTGATAATTCCAAATATCTTTATCCTTAGCCATCTCGATCTGCTCCGTTCTTTTAACCGTATCCGTAAATATCTCGCTAACATCTTGAAGCAGGTTATCGTCTTTATCATAAGTCTCGATTTCCTCTTCGAGATTAAGAGATAACAGTTCATTTAATACAAGTTCAATTCTCTTCTCCGTTGCACCGGTGTTAATCCTCACCTCATCATCGTTGAGCTTAGGTTGTAGATATGAATGAGCTGCCCGCTTGTTAGCCAGATAGGCCTGCTCATAGGTCATACCGTCAAAGTAGTCCCACTTCTGTTCCCGTTGATTACGAGCATAAACAATCCGTTCAACAATCTTGCCGTATTGTTCCTGCTCTTCACCGCTAAGAGTATAACCCTCTTTAGGCAACTCAGTCTCTCGATTAACTAATTTTGATTTAGATTTTTTTGCCATTATTTTTTTTACTACATTTAACACAAATCCATTTTCCTTTATGTATATAAACAGTGTTTACTGTTCTTTTACATTGTTCGCATTTATACATCTTAATTCCAAATAAATCTCCAAAAAAATAATCCATATAATAATAAACCGATTATAATGATTATATGTTCAACCAAATCTCGCTTCACTTATTTTTTCATTTTACCCATCTTTTTTCTTTTCATCATTCCCATCTTTTTTGCTAACTCTTTTTTATGTTTTTTTGTTGTATGTTTTGACATTATTTTTTCGCCTTAGCCCCTGTAGGTCGAAACCCATGCTCAACTCCATAGAGCAAGCGTTGCAATCTAAGAGCTTTAGCTTTAGTTGTTTTTTTAGCCTTTACGCCACCGGGCGTCGACACTCGGTACCCCCCATTTAATTTTTTTATTTTAACTGGACTCATGTATTTTATATAGCATTGAATATATCCTCGGAAGTCTTCTTGACAGAAAACCTATGGCTATATTCAGAACCTAATAATAAATCCGCTCCATTGTAAAACGTCATATAGAACGCATCCCCTCTATCGGGCGACTTACCAAGCTTCTTTCTCAACTTGACTTTATCCAGTATCTGCTTCTTACCCGATAAAGTGTTCCGGTACTGGTAGGCCAGTATCTCCTTCTTCAACTCATCGCCTACAATTACTCCGCCCCGCATGAACCAATCCCTAGCGGCGAAGCAGCACTCAGCCCTCTTGTTTAAAAAGTTGTTCGCATCCCCCGCTTCTTCTCCCCAGTTGATCGATGTTACGTTCGCTGTGTGATCTATCAACAATAACTCCTTAGATACGTTTGCCCCTATTCCAAACGAATCCACGATCACATCGCTAGGCGCTATCTCATGCTCTCTCATCAAGTCCAGAGTCTTAGCCGCCACTGTCTTCTCCGTTGACTCTGCCTCAGTAGCCACGACTCTAGCCATGAAATTATCCCTTATAACCCATACTGTCAGGTCATCGCCCTCTCCAGCCGGATCTACCCCCATCACCTTCCGTCCGCTAGACAATAGCGTTTCCTCTGATACCTGCCTAACGTCAACAACCAACGGTATCCAGCCCTTATCGTCCATCGCTTCCATTGAAGGAAACCCGCCCGATACCCGAATTTTAAACTCATCGGACTCCCGCCCATACTTAGCCTCCATCCTCTCAATATATCCGTCTTCAACAATCGGACTATCTCCCGAACTGAACTGAAACACCTGCCAGTTCTCTTTATCGTCGTGATGAGTCTCATAAAAATATCCCTCACCTCTCGTCCCGTTACCAATCAACAACACCAAAACGTTCGGACCGGTCATCGAACCCTCGGCCGATCTAAAAATCTCATCCGGGATCCCCGAACTTTCATCACCGATGATCATCACATAATCCCCATGCAAACCGGCGATCGCCTCGGGTGCCTCCTTGCGGGCTGTCCTAGCCCTGGCAAACCATGTCTCCGGCTTCTCCTTAACCCTGATATACCCAGACTGCCATTCAAACAGGTCGGCCAGCTCTGACGGCATCTTGTCCATCCAAACCTTCACTTCCTTCCACAAAACGTCGTGCATCTGCTCCGAGGTCGGCGCCGTTGCCCCGATCTGAGCATCATAGTGACAGAACAAATACCAGATAATAAGCCAGGCTAAGGTACTCGATTTACCCACACCATGTCCGGCCACAACACTAATCTTGTTCTTCCCATAAAGCTCAGCGTCCTCAACCGCTTTTAATAACAACCACTGCTGCCAAGTGATGTGCTTCCCTTTAATAAACTTATCAAAGTGCTGTACCTTAATCTTGTTCCACTGATTAAACCTTATATACCTCTCAACCTCGATCCGATGTTCTTCCTTAACCGGCTGCGGAGTTAAAGCCCATATCTTCTCGCAAAAGTAGATCGGACTCCTCTGCATCCGCCTTATTATTTCCCTGTCTAAGTTCTCCATTATTTTTATTTTCTCCTATTAACAGTTGTGACAGCGAAAAGTTCGCCTGGACGTTCATCTGCTTCGGCTTACCTAACACCCTGTCAAGGGCATAGATGATCGCGTTCAGATCCGGCGGCCTCTTATAAACAACCGGCTCCTTTTCCTTCTGACCCGGCACCTTGTGCATATAAGAAACAGTCGTTACTCCTTCAATCAACTCAAACAACTTATCCACCAAATACTTACCCTTCTTACCAATTCTTCCAACAACTTTATCCTCCAACATCTTCCTGACATCCTGTCTTCGGCCCACTGCTGTCTTACCCACAAAGTACCCGCGAGCCATCTTCTCTAAGTGCTGGTTCGATACATCTACCGCCTCAAGCTCATCCAGGGGTATATCAATATATCCGGCCGGTGTTCCATTAGAATAACTATCATTTCTGGGCCGTCCTCTTTTTCTTTTTATATCTTCCATTTTTCATCTTAAGCTCTATTAATCCTGTTATATTTATACTCCGGATCCTTATACTCTCTTCTGTCAGCCGACCAGTGAACTACCACATAAGGAGGAAAGTCATACTCAATATTCGGATTACACCAGCAATCAATATCATCTCTATGTTTCTTTAAATCGCCTACCGGCATAACATGATAGTTATCGAATGGTGTTTTCATTTTTATTACGTCTAGCCGAGACACAAACGAGAACAATTAGCTAGTCCTAGTTATTCTCAATCCTGTCGGAGAACGTTTAACACGTCTCGGCTTTGACCCACCATAATTATATGGGTGCTTTTGTTGTGTTTCTGTCTCCGCTAGACATAATAATAATTTAACTACTCTAACTACTCCGTGAAATGTTTCAGCTAAACCTGAAACATAACAAAAAACCTCAGCATTAAACTGAAGTTTCTTGAAGATACTGCGAATTTTTGTAAAAACTAATATACATAAGTATACAAATTCTCCGAAGAGAATTATGAAAATTAGTTTCTACCAGCTACTAAAATACTAAATTTAATAGCTTACGCAATATATCTTAATCTGATAATAATCTAATTTTATTTAAAAGTCAAGGAGTCACCTGTGGACAATTATTCTGCCACCAGGAAACAAACTGATCGAAGTCTTTAACTACAACTGATAAGCCCCCATAGTGAGTCACATTGGCCAGGAAACCTTGTTGCTCAGGAGATAGATGATCTTTGCCGATTTTTATCTCGATCGCGATGAAACGGCCCCGGTAACACGCTAGGATATCCGCTACGCCCTTTTTAGGTGCTGTCCGGAACGTTCTGGCCTTCTCGTCGTAAATTCCGGTAGAAGAGGCTCGAAACCCCCAGCCTCCATTTTTATAAATATGATCTATGACTTGATTTGTAAGAATAGTCGCTAACGACATACATTTGCCGGTAGCAGTATCTTGTTACGTACACTATCATAGATAACTGATTTGTCAAGAGTTGGTTGTTGATAACGGGGCGTTTTAACTGATATTGGCGATATGTGGCGCGAGGGGCATTTATTCTAATAAAGAAATGGGTTACTTGTTTATTTTACTCTACTAACCACAAATCCCTATACCCCTCTTATGCCTTATCTTCTCTTTATTTTTTTTTTTTTTTTTCTATGTTTGACGTATAGCAGGAGAAAGCAAAAGAAAAAAAAAAGAAAAAATTATAACGGGGGGGAGGTAAGCGAATGTGGTTTGCAGTTAAGTAAAGTAAGGCTTATTTTAATTAGATTCTTAGTTTTTTAATTTTTGGTTTTTGGAGTTATCAACAAAAAACTTATTGACTTTTGTATATACAAGTATATACTGAGCGTATGATTAAAGAGAAGTTGATTGTTATTCGATTGAGTACAATAGAGAAGGAGACACTGGATAAGTGTGTGGAGAGTTTAGGATGTAAAAAGTCTGAGTTTATTCGTTCACTGATAAGACAAAAGGGTGAAAAGATGTTTCCTTATTATAAAGTTAAGGGTAGGCCCATTATGGGACAATCAGAAGAAACACCCCTAACGGTTGAACAAATGTGTGAGGCAATAGGTGGGAGATTAATTAAAGAAAAGGGAGTTATGGTATGTAGAACACAAGAATATAAAAATGCTTTGAGTGAAGGGCATGTAGATTTAGATCTAACAAAAGAAGTATTAAAGCCATATCTAAAAAAATAAATTAAACCACCCTATTTCTTTGGGTCCCCTTCTCTGTCCGGACCCTGTTCCAGTTGTGTTAGGGGTAGGGTCCCCCGAGCGGTTGACGGGTTCGGGTTTTTGTTTTGATATAATGATATAACCGTCTCTTTTTTAATGACTTTTTATATAGATATGATCTATCTTATAAAAAGCTAGGTTTTATGCGGTTATTCGATCATTGTACATTACGCCTTTTATCTAAAAAGCGAAAGTTATCAACAATTAGGGGGCTTGACAATTTAA
>ERZ1292637.726-Hain-H14-01um-R3-726-length-16640-cov-9_pt1 | contig 16640 bp, 19 predicted proteins | sample MGYA00564405_ERZ1292637 | MGnify/ENA primary metagenome ERZ1292637 (study PRJEB36523, sample SAMEA6512645) | groundwater metagenome | collected 2019-01-09 | study: AquaDiva: Metagenomics assemblies of 32 groundwater samples | reverse complement strand
CCGAGAAAGCACACAAAGACCGCAGGCAGGAAGATGGCGACAAACCGCCCCTGCCGCTTGCTGAGCAGTGGCCTGAGAAACAGGAACACCTGCCACACCAGCACCGGAACGGCCACCACCAGCCCGCCCTTGATCGCCAGCCCAACCACGAGGCTGAACATTTCGGTGGGGTTGGTGAAGACAGGGCGACCGGTCGCGGAGAGCTGCCCGCCCGCAGGCAAGAGCAACCATCCGAGGACCGTCGTGCGAAAGTACCAGGTCAGAGACGAGCCGACCCCAAAGGCAATGAACACCCATAAGAGCCGTCTTTTGACGCTTCTCAGGTGTCGCAGGAGTGCTTTTAGACGCGGCGTGGCCCCTCGGTTAGGAGTGGTCACGTGCGCCTCCGCCCTGTAGTACCGCGCTTACCCCGGTGTGGTCGGGGGCTTGTTCTTACCACGAAACCAGGCGCCGCCTCCAACCAAGAGCGCCACGACTGCGAGGCCGATGGGAATCCATTCTGTCATGATGTTTTCCTTTCTCTTGCCTGTTTTGCGTTAGCCCCGACCTGTCGGGACTGTTACCGCCTAAAGAAGTAGCCGTTTGGCGGGCAATCTTGCCGGTGATCTGGCCCCCTTACCAGAATTGCATGATCTACATGCAGGGACGATGTTGACGGGTGTATGTGAACCACCAAGCGACAGAGGAATGACATGATCCTGAGTCAATGCGGCTGACTCCTTGCCGCAGTAGGCGCATCGCCCTGCGTATGCTGCTTTTATACTTGCCCATTGGTCTGGTGTGATAGAGCCATTCGCTCCGAGTCTCCTTGCTCGACGCAGCCTATTATAGGCGAGCGGCCTCTCGGGATTGGCCGCACACCAAGCTCGTCTCGTTGCTGCCCGCCTCTCTCTGTTGGCGAGATTGTAGGCTCGTTGCTGGACGGCAACCTTCCCCTTGTTTGCTGCATACCAGGCTAAGCTCTGAAGGATTTTCTTCTCCTTGTTGGCTGCATACCATGCGCAGTCATAGTCCGGGTGAGCCGCCCGCCATACTCGGTTCGTCCCTGCCTTCAGCTCCTTGTTCGCCGCATACCAGGCTCGGCGCTGGAGAGTTACCTTCTCCTTGTTGGCCGCCCGCCATGCCACAGCAGCACAAGCACCGCATAGCCCCTTAGCCTTGTGTGGCAGATCTTGGTGACAAGTTGCCTGCTTCACGGCTTGTCCATCACGCCGATGCGCTTTCTCAGGGCGCGGATACGACTTGTGAAACTGTGCATCCCTGATCCCGTGGTGATCGCCGTCCATGTGGCGACAAACAGTCCCGGCTTGACGGCATTGACCACCGCGTTCTGCGCCCCACCAGAAATGGTCTCAAAGATGCGCACGACCAGGAACGCGCCCACAAGGCTTGCCAGTATGGGGCCGCCCAGCCACCTCATTTATCACCCTTCTTGCCCTTGTCAATAGCGGCCAAAGCATCCTCAACCGTGTTATCCACTGTTTCTCGGATAAGCTCCTTTGCGCTGACCATGAGCTGTTCCCACGCAGAAGCAAACCCCTGTTTCGCCGGGGATGCAACGGGCTTTGCTGGCGTGGTCGTCCCTTGCCCTTCTACCTTGTCCTTGTCATCCACCACGGGATGCCTCCTATGGAGCCTTTTTCAGCGTCATTGGCTTGACCTTCCATTTGAGAAAATCCAGCAGGCAAACGCCACAAAAGGCGGTGCCCTCCAGAACCAGGTAGGCCGTACCGTCCTTGTGCTTCTTGCAGACATAAACCGGCAAATTCACGATGAGCGGCAACGGCTGGGGCGTCGCAGGCGTCGCAGTCATCACAGCCGACCCAGCCGACAAAGTCACAACCGCCACTGGCGGCGCGTCTACCTTCGCCGGCGCGGGCGCTGCTTGCTCAACCGCCTTGATCGCGACCTCTACCACCAGCGCTGGGGGCGGCTCAGGGGCCAGCAGGACTTCTTGCGCCACAGTGCCCTCGGTTGCTACAGCGTCTGCCATGTGCGTCCTCCTATGTTTCTTCCGCAAGTGTACCACAGAGCACCATGCCATCTGTTTGCAACGCCTCAGACCAGCAAGCCTCCGTCCGGACCCCCTTCGCAGGGTCAAGCCCGTAGGCTAGCGCCATCGCCTCTATCATCGCACGCTTGTCCGGCCCGTCCTGCAGGGCCCTCAGCCGCCGTTCGGCGACCTTGGGCAGCAGGTGGTTTGACTCCACCACCTGCTGGTACGTGCGCGGAGCAGTCGTCATGGGATCTCAATCGTCTCCCGCGCCAGTATAGCGGCAAAAATCGCCGTGCCATAGGCTTGCTTCTCCACAGCCGTCAGCGGGCGCGTTGGCGAGGTCGGCACGGAGATTTCGTCCATCGCCTTCGCTATCTGGGCCACAATGATTTTGAGCCGCGCTGGCGTCATGGTGCGCTCCTACGTGTTGCGTAGCATACAGGTGAGATGAAGCCCACAGAAAAGGCCGGCTCCTGGTGCATGTGCGTAAGGGAACTTCCCCGCCGGCACTTTCAACGTCACCGTCCATTGATACGTCGTATTGGTCGCGACAGCCATAAAAGTTCTTTGACCATTTAGGCCGACCGCGTTTGTTGGCGCAGTGACGCCCTCCGCCACGCCGTTGTTCCCATAGCCAATTACAATTGACTGGGTTGCTACACTAGAAGCCATTGCAATTACTCCAATGATGAGTTGTTTCCCCGCAGGCACGGAATAATCGGTCCCCGCGCTACCAGTTCCAGTTCCACTCAAGGTGCTGTGAAATGTGAGATAAGGGGCGGCGGCGAGACCTTCAAAGTGTTGCACCAAAATAATCAGATCGGCAGGATCAACGCCCTGGAACGGCCCGACGTTATACGACGGCCCCAAGGTCTGGATGACGTTCTGCGTGTTGCTGGGCAGCAGCCCACCCGCCGCGCTGGACAGCCGCGCCGCGCCGAGAGGAGCGCCGCCGAGCCGTTCTGTCATCAGCCCACCTCTGCCACGAGCGCCTTGACCAGCACGTCGGGAAAGCGCCGATACTCCGCCAGCACCACGTCCTCAGAGAACTGCCCCTGTAAGAACACCATCGTGAACGACCGCGTGGCCGTCAGGTCTGCCGAATCCTTCATCCTGACCACCACCTCGTTTGCCCCCGTCGCCCACGTCCTGAGCTGCACCAGGCTCTCCCGCACCAGGTTGTCGCGTTTGCCATTGTTCTGCGCCTGCCCATCCACGAAGGACAGCAGGAGCGGCATGGTCTTCAGGTCGGCAGGCCGCAGTTGAAACCGCAGGGTGAGCTTCAGCAGCTCCGGCGAGGTGGTGGTGGTCGTCCCCTGGATGAAGACGAACAGGAACTCAATGATGGCTCCTGTAGTCTCCGCAGCGAAAGTGAGCGTCTGGCGATCGCTGGTGAGCGTTCCGAGGCTTGTCCACCCGCCTGTGCCGTTCCCTGCGCGTGATCCGCCGATGGTGGTCAGCCGATAGTACGCCTGAATGTTGTGCGCGGTTCCGGCGGAACCGAGGTTGTCCGTCTCAAAGTCCACCGAGGAGTACCGCTTGGTCACGCGAGGGAACCCCGCGTCAAAGGCCGCGATCAACGCTTCAGCGTCGTCGTCGTTCGTGTAAGCATCATTGGTGTCGTTCGGCCCGGGAATGTAAAACGGCCCCAAGGTGCTGCCCGTGCTGGACAAGCCCATCCAGATGCGGTTGTGAATGACCGATCCGCTGGGGATGCCGTCGGCGAAGAGGGTGTTGTGGTCGTCGTCCGTGCCCGTGGTGTACGCCTGCCGCGCGACGTGGTGCCAGGTGTACTCGCCGCGTTCCGTGATGTCCGCGAGGACGGCCTTCAGGACGTGGTAGCGGGTGTTCCCACTCTCCAAGACCATGATGTACACTTCGCGCGGCGTCCCCGAAATCGCCACCACGCGCCCGTGCAGGTGCGTGTCGCGCGGCATGTACCGCTTCAGGCTGATGTCCGAGAACACGCCGTCCCGAAGTTCCCACAGGTCGCCGTTGCCCAGGGGCAAGAGAATCCGCCCGAACCAGTTGTACGCCCCCTTGAAATTGTCGGGGTGCTCGTCCGCGTTCTCAAACTCAGGGGCCATATTCTTGACCGTGCCGTCCGCTTGAAGGACGTAGATGCCGTCCGTCTTGCAGACGAGCATGGTGTCTCCGTTGGGCACGAGAGCGGTGATTGCCGAGTCGGCCCCGCCTACCGCGTAAGCGCCCGACCAGGCGCCGGTGTTCGTCGGGTCGGTGCTGGTGCGGACGTAATGCACCCCGTCCGACCAGTTGCCGCCGTACATGATGCTGCCCGCCACGGCCATGTACTTCACGTCGGTCGTGCCGCTCAGGGTGGCGAGCGTCCAGTTGGCGTCGGCGTCGGCCTTGTAGATGTAGGTGTCGGCGACGTTGGTTGCCTGCACCCACGCCGGAGCAAAGGTGTTGCCCTCAAAGCTCACGCCGTTACGGTAGATTTTCGCGGCGGCCTCCGGCGTCGTCCCTTGCACCCAGGCGTTCGTGGCGAAGGTCAGGGAGTAGACCTCGCGCCCAACGAACGCCCATACCTCCGTACCGACGATGGCGTAGCCCGTGGGCCGGTGCGCGGTGGCGGCGAAGTCCAGCGTCCCCGCAGAAACCAGATCCCGCGCCAGCTTCAGCTTCCCAGGGTCGGAGGCGTCTATCTTGTAGCCCGACGCCAGCTTGCCCGGGTGAAGGCGGGCGTCAAACGCACCCATGCCGCCCGACCAATCGCTCTGTGTGAACAGCCCTTCTACAAGCTGATCAAACTGCGATTCGCTCAGTTCGGCATCCGAGAGAACGCGGGGCGCGATGCTGCGGAAGGAGCGAATGGAGGAACGCGGAGCACCGTTGCGGGCCTTGGCGAGCATGTAGCCGTAGATCGGCGTGCCCGCCGAAGCATCCTCTAAGACCAGGTCGTGCGTGAAAACACTCGGCATGGCGCTACCACCGCTTCATCGGGCTTGCCACCACGGGCAGCATCCTGTGCCCGCCAAGCTCGGCAAGGTAGTTCTCGCGCATCTGATTGGCCCGCGCGATTGCCCCGTCGCGTTGTCCGAGCGGCGCGTCCATGCTCTCCCACCGCAGCAGAAGCTCGGCGGCTTTCAGCGCGAGGAGCCGTGTGCGCGGCGAGTCTATCTCCGTCTCCGTGGCCTCTCCCGCCGCCGTCTGCGCGGTGCTGAAGGCCGTCAGGATGCCTCGCCCCTCCATGCGGACGCGGTGGCCCGCCGTGAGGCCGCTCGGCAGCAACAGGGAACGCACGTTGGCGTCCTCGGTAACGTACCACCCGTCAATCGGCGTGTACACGGAATCCCGCTCGTAGCGGCGTCCCTGGACGCTCACACGCCCCACATCGGTGATGGTGGACGGCAGGGCAACCCTGAGCAGGTAGTGGCCCGCTACGTGGCACGAGGCCGCGTCTATCCGGCCAACGCCGCTCGCCGCAACCTGGAGCTGGGCCGTCACCGTCCCGATGTTGCTGCCTGGACTCAACTGGACTTCCAGCAGTTCCCAGCCGTCGTCCCCGCTGTGGTAGCTGCTGCTGGCGGTGTCCGTGCCGTCGGTGAGCTGCAATCGCGCAGTGCTGGCGGCGGTCGCGTAGACCCAGGCTCGGAACACAAAGGACTTCTGCCCAGGCTGACGGATGTTGGCGAAGACAGGGCTTGCGTTGATGGCCTGGGAAAGCGTGGCCGCTGCACCGGCGCCTGCGGTAACAGCCGCCGCGTCCGCGCCGTGCCAGAAGAGGCTCGTGCTCTGTGCGACCGACGACCCCGCACCCGCCAGAGTCCAGCTTGTGTAGTTGGGACTGACGAAGGTCTCAAAGTCGGCGTTGAGGAGGAGGTTGTCAACGACAATGCTTTCGTCGCGGCGTTGCACGAACAGGTGGCCCAGGCCGTAGCACTCGCGCATGGCCTGGTTGAGCGCGTTGTAGATAGCGCCTGGATCATAGCGGTGCATCTCAAACGCAACGCCGCTGGCGACCTGGGCGTTGTACGCCTCCCGAACCGTGACCGTGCCGCCGACGCTTACGAAGTCGCTGACCTCGCGGTGCTCTCCGTCGTTTGTCCCAGACGCGCAGAGGGCGTACCACAGCTCAAAGAAGTCGTTCCCAAGCCCAGCCAGGGCGGTGTCAACGAGCGTCGTGCCACCCGCGTTGCCTATGGACGACGCGGAAAGCTGCGGGAGCACGAACCGACCGTAGCCAAGCTCCTGTGCGACTAGCCCCCGCATGGTCTCCCGCGTCGTAGCCATTGGTTACGTGAACCTGCTGCCGTCAGACCTGGTTGCCGCGTTGATGACCAGGTTGGCCGTCCCAGCGTCGGTCAGCGCCTCTACGCAGCCGATGCCGTTGATACCCCACTGCACGCTGAACTTCACCGGCTCCGTCTCCACGTTCACAATGCCCGCGTAGGTCGTGCTGCGGTTCAGCGCAAGCAGGTTTGCTACCGTCGTGGCGGTGTCAAACGCGGCGCTCACCGTCCAGCGCGTCCAGTAAAGCGGCACGTCTCCGTGCGGTGTGCGTCCTGTTGGATTCAGGATTTTGTGCAGAGCCCCCGGATTCCACACCCCAGCCCCAGGCATCGTCCACGTCACGTTGCCGTCCTGCCCAAACGTGGCCCCGGCAGCGGCGCTTCCGTCTGTGGCGGAGAGGTCAACCCATCGGCTTCCGTTCCAGTGCTCTACGGTGAGCGTGGAGGCCGTGCCGTTGAAAGCGGTGCCGTCCACGCGGACGCCGCTAAACTGCTGGTGCGCCCCTATGTAGAGCGCGCCACCATTTGCCAACGTGGGGAAGCTGCTCATGTCCAGAGTGCCCGCATCCTCGGCGTTCTGGACAACCTCGCTCACGTCGCTCAGGTTCACCCCAGCGTCGCCGGTGCGAACGACCACGAGGAACGGATTGAGAGCGAATCGCGCAATGACGCCGCCGCCCGCGAAGTTGCGGGCCATGAGGGTGAGATAACGAGTCCCCTTGGGCAATGGGGTGAGCGCAAGCGTCGTAGTGAGAGAGACGCCTGTAGAAGCGCCGACGCCTCTGACTTCTCCGAGCGGCCCAGGCCAGACTTCCGTTCCCATGCGCTACTCCCTTCCAGGCTATCCGCTTGTCGTCCGGCCCTCTTATCAGAGAAAGGGACTGCTCTGTTTTACTCTTGTTCTTTAGGCGGCCTGCCGCCTTTGCTGCGAGACGCCAGGATGGTCAGCGCCTCGGCCATCATCCTGTTTGTGGAGCGCTGTTCCGCTTTGTCCTCGTCATCTCGTTGCTTCGTAAGAACGAGCCACGCCTTCTTGTGTGTGCGCCGGACGTGCATTTCCACGTCCGCCTCGGACGGCACGTTCTCCCGTGTGCAGACCACGAGGCCGAGCTTGTCATAGGCCGCCCTGTTTGGCGAGTCCTTGTGCAGCCAGCATTTCAGCGTTCCTGGCGGCGACCACCTGCCTTTCGGCTGGGTGAACGTGAACACGGGCCTGTTTTGGTCGTCCACCTTTCCTATCTGGAACTTCAGCGAGGTGCGCGGAACGAGCCTCGGCTTCGCGTTGTCGCGTCGCCACATGATGAGAAGGTTCCCGTCCTTCAAGAGCTGCTTGACCTCCGGCAACAGAGGATTGAAGTCCTCGCGGTACATCATCTCCCGCAGCACCGCCGTGCGCTGGCGTACTCGGTTCCCGCGTTTGTCAAGGTCGCGCGCCAAGTCCTGCACCTCGGAAGGATCATCCCTCAGTTGCGCCAGCATTGCCTCGCGGTCTACGGTATCAGTCGTCATAGCTTTGCTCCTCTGCTGTAGTACCGGCCTGAGATTGCCTTCCTGAACCGCCCTGTCTTGGCGTCATCTCGCGCTTTGGTTCTGATAAAGTTCCAGTCCGAAGGCTGCACGTTGTTGGCGAACCACGCCGGTTGACCACGCAGCATCTCGGCGGTGTCCAGAATCTTCCCGACCGTCACCACGACCTCGTACTTGCCAGTGGCGTCGTTCTGCGCCCCGCCTGGGATTTGGAACTCCTCTTTGGCGTAGAGCGCCGCCAACCCGAGGTCTCGGCGGAATGTCACTCGCTCGTACTCGTTGGTCTTGTGGTTCTGCCTGAGCACGACGAAGCACTGGAAGCGGTGCGGCGCGGTGCCATCAAAGGGCATGAGGTTCAATTCCGCGAAGTAGTAGCACGGCTCGTCGGTGTGGATGCGATGCACACGCGGCGCGGTCAGCACCTCGGTGAGCGCCGTGATCGGCTTCCATTCCTCGGTGACTTCTAACAGGTCGGCCTTCGGCATCCTACGCTCCCTGTGCGACCTTCTCCGCTTCCTTGACCACGCCGTTCTCGGAGTGCGGCGGCTCAACCGGCTGAGGCTTCTCGTGCGGGGCCGCGTCAAGCCAGTCCACGATAGACGATGAGTTGCGCGAGAGCGCATTAGATTGCTTGCCGCCCTGCATGATGGTGAGCTTTGTCGCAACGTTCTGGACGAGGAGCTTGATAATGGCGAACTCCTTGTCGTCCACGACGATGTGCCCGTTGTCCGGCTTCTCCGCCGCGTCCATTACCTTGTTCAGAAGGCGATGCTGCGCCTCGGTCAACCCCCATTCACGGGTCGGCGCGTAGGCTTCCTCTAAGAGAGCCATCACGTCCACAATGGTAGGCTCAGTCGTTTCACCATCGCCTCTCGGCAAGGTCATCGGCTTCCGAAGAGGCAGGGGTTCCACCTTCAGATAACGAAGGTCAGGCATGAATCTCCTTTTCTCGCTTTTCCTCGCGGCCTTTTGCTCAACCTTGCTCAGCCGCCGTCGTTCGGCTCGGTTCACTTACGCGCCTACAGCGGCCAGCCTGCCCTTCAGAGTTGTGATTTCCGCCAGAGCGTCCTGCAAGTCCTCGTAGAGGCCCTGGATGGCGGCCCTGAGGTAGCCGACTGAATTGATGGTGCTTAGGGCCACGCCGTTCGTGTAGTCCTTCTCAGAAGACCGCTCTCCGTGCATGGCCCACGGTGCTTCATCTGCGAACACCCCAGACATCAGGTCCGGCGGCGCCCACTGACCAGGAGGCATCACGGCGGGGTTGAAGTTGAACTTGTGCGTGGGTGCCCTCACGACGGCCCTCAGCGCCTCGTGAGGGTCAAGAATTCCACGGTCAATCTTCCACTCCCTCAGCGACGCCGCCGCCCAGGTGGTAACGCCGTCGCCTGCCGCGTCGGTAAGTTGCTGGCCCGCCGCGCCTACCGCAGCGGGAAGCTGCATCGTCCAGGTGCCCGCTGCCGCCGCCACCGTGACCGTCACGGTGCCGGAGGTCGCGCCGGAGATGCCCAGCGTCCCCGTCCGCGTCCCGGCAAGGCCGATGCGCGCGGTAAAGAGCATGTCCACGAGGCCAGTGTTCGTGATCGTCATGCGATTGGTGATAACACTCGGCGCGGCGTCCGTAGCAGTCCTGAACCTGATTTCGCCAGGCACGCGATCCGCAGCGATGGTGCCACTTGAGGCAAACACAATGTCTGCCGCCGGGTTGCTGGCGTTAGTGTTGAAGTCCACCCCATCGTCGCCGAAGGCCGCGATGTTGCCAAGGTCGTCGCCTGTGGTGATGATGCCGAAGGTGCCGATTGTGGCCGAACGTGATTTGGCAAGGATCAGCACCGGTGCTGTCGTGTCAGCGCTCCAGCGACTCAGTAGCAGGGAGGTGTCCGCCAACGCCGTGCCGGCCATCTGCAACTCCGGCGTTGCGCCATAGGCCGCAATCTGGGCCGTATTTCCGACAACGATGCCGTTCCCGTCCGCGACATAGATGTTTTGGTCGGCGTTGATGGTGTAGGAGAGCGTCAGCGTCTCTCCAGCGTCCGCCGTGGTGTAGAACTCAATGGAGCCAGGCATGTCTCCCGCGCCCACGGTAGCGCCGTTGATGACAAACTCAATCGCCGCTACGGGCGATTCAAGGTCAACGCTGTCCGACCCATAGGCGATGATGCTCCCCACGACCTCGTTGTCGGCAACGGCGGTGGTCGCAACCTGTGTGGCCGCACCGCCTTTGACGAAGGCCAGTTTCGGCGATACGGTGCGGTCGTTCGTCGTGTTGAAGGTGGCGATGGCTACCACGCCGCCAGCGAAGGCCGTCCCGACGCCGATGGCCTGTACCTCTGGGATGAGGTTGGTCGCACCGCCGCCATCTGAGATGGTCAGCTGCGTTGCCGAGCCTACGTTCAGGCCATTTCCGCTGGCAATCACCACGTCCTCGTCAGAGGTAACGAGCGTGGCGGCCACCGTCAGCACTGTCGCTTCGGCAACCTGGATCAACAGCGCGGTAGAGCCGTTGAAGATGCCGTTGGTTCCGTTGTGCGACAGGTAAACGTAGTTCGTCGCGGGCGTGGTCTCGGAGTGAACGTAGACCCTGGGGTGCGTGGGGGCCGCGACGTTCCAGTCCACCGCTTCATCTGCAAAGGATGCGATGTGCAAAGCGCGGTTGACGGTCGGGAGCATGAGTCCGAGGGCTGGGTTGTCCAGGTCTCCCCGTGTCCACCGGAACCCGCTATAGACTCGTGCATTGCCTGGCATGTGCTTCTCCTTACTCGGCTGCTACGGCAGCGCGTGACAAAGTAGGGTTACTGTTCCTCCACCATCGTGACGACCTTGCTTTGCCCTTTGGCCGTCCAGTTGTCGTGAAGTTGGACAAGCTGCACGATGATCTCTTGAAGGCGCTTTGGGTCTTCTATGACGAAGGCCCTGCCTTCGTCCCTGAACGCGATGAGCACTTGCCTCAGCACGCGGTCGTCGGCCATTGTTTTGCCGATGATCTCCATGCGCCGTACCCGCTGGAACATGCCCAGCGTCTGCAAGGCATGTCCGCGTGACCCGCCAGGGCGGTACAGCCGCTCCCGTAGCGGGTCACGCCCAATCTTTCTTCCAGGGATACCTTCTTCAACCGGCATCTTAGTCCGGCTTGCTGGCCCAGATGTCAATGGAGTCAATCGTGACCTGGTGGGCAGTGGCGGTCCGGTTCTCCCAGCCCGTGTACGGAACGAGCAACTGGTCGCGGTCCAACGTGCTGAACCGCTTCTGGTGGCCCGTTGCCGCCGCAGCCGCAGCCGTCTTCCGCACAAAGGTCAGCAGCGTGACCAACTGGTTGCCCGCCCCCGCGTCTTGCAGTTCAATCCGGTAGGATGCGTAGATGCCCGCAAGCGGCCCAAGCCCCGTGTACCGCAGCGACGCAATCGCGGTGCTGGTCAGGGCGGAATCGTCCGTCCAGATGACGTGAACGTCATCGTTCGTGGCGTCCACGTCAAACACGAACCCTACAAAGTCGTTGGCGTTCCGCGTGAACGTCACCGTGGCGAGTTCAACGGGCAGGGTGTTGGAGTCCTCCAGCGCGTCGTCGTTGAACCCGATGTTGAACGCCACGTTGGTCACTACGTCCAACTGCGCCCGCACTTCCATGCCGAGCACACCGTCCTGCCCGCGCCACGCGACCAGCCCGTGCGACAACTCAATCAGGTTGTCGTCCGTGGCTGCCGTGGCGCCCCGCGCCACGCCGCCTTGGGTCGCCGCCACAATGTCAAAGGCGGTGTCCCCAGCGTCCGAAGAGTTGAGCCACCGGATGCCGTTTCCGGCAGCCGTGCCGATGTTGTCGTGGTCAAAGTCGCCCAGGATGCGCTTCAGTCCTCGCTTGGTGTCGGTAGGCATTGTCGCTTCTCCTTCTTAGGCTGTACCGGCCTTGCAACCGGCCTGCGCCTCGTTATCCGGTTGGAACGGTCGCGTCGTGCGTCACGCTGTAAAGCCACATCCCCGCTGACCCGCCCTCACCTGAGCCGTAGTCATCGTAGTGGTACACCATCGTTCCGCCGCCGCCACGGCCCTCAAAACGCTCCGTCTTCATTCTCGGCGCTCGGCCCTGCACGAGAATGATGCCCTCACGAGCAAAGACGATGCCCTCCGCGTCGTTGCTCACGACAGGAATGTTGCCGTCCTCAATGACCATCGAGCCGCCGATCTCGTACTTGGCGCGGATGCCCTTCTCAAACACGTCCCGCGAGAGTCCGTTGGAAATCTCATAGGTGCCCACGGGCGCACCGAGCTCGTCCCACAGGTGCTTGATGCCGAAGCCCTGGAACACCGCGTAGATGGGCGGAGTCCCTGGTTCCGTTGTGTTGGACGTAACGCGGAAAGAGCCTGCGGCGATCTCGCCGGACGTAAGCACGGTGGCCGTCGCGCCGAGGTCGGTCGTCGCGCCCTGGCCCATCGTGATGAGGTCTTCGTCCTTCTTGCGCTGAATGGCGTCCTGGCCCACACGCGCCAGACGCGCAAAGGACTTCTTGGAGATCCGCTCGGCAACCTGGTCAAGCACGAATGTGCTGAGGCCGCTGATGGTGGGCGTGATGGAACGAAGGGTGTCGCTGAGTTGCTGGGGGTTGTCTTCCAGGTCGGTGTCGTTCCCGACCGATTGCGCGTTGATGGCGTCAATACCTACTTCGTTCCAGGTCAAGCCTGTGCCTGGCTCCAGATTCTCGCGCCGGACAAGCTGCGTCATGACGCCCTTGAACTCGCGGATATTGACCGCAGCCGCAATTGCTGTCGGCAGAGAGTCGTTCAGGCTCTCAGTAGTGGTACGTCCGGTTGGCATAGATGCCCTCCTAGAGCAGGCCCTCTCGCCTCATGTAGTCCTCTGCATTCTTCCGTTGCGCCGGAGTGAGTACGTCGTACTCCGTTCCATATCTCACCACAAGGGCTTGGACGCTCTCCGAAGCTCCCGCCGCCGGCCCTGTGTCCATGTTGGGGAGACGCCTTGCAACAGGGACGGGCGTCTCGGTCGCCCTCGCTCCGTTCGTCGCGGCCCTTGGCGCGGGGATGCGCTTGATAGCCTTCAACGCGCTCGTCGTGGCGCGTTCAATGAGGTCGGCGTCGCGCCTCTGGCGTCCCAATTCCCACAGCGCCACCGAATCCACAAGCTCTTCATGGCTCACGTCGGCGTCCGATAGCCCCTGAGCATGGAGAGCGCCGAGAATGGTTTGACGCTGCTGTTCGGTAGTGGCAACGAAAGAGTCTCTGTCGCGCCCCTCGTGCTCTGTCAGAACCCGCTCAACCTCTTTCTCCGCGCCTGCTGCATCGCCGAGAAGGTCTTTGGGAAGCCGCGCGGTAAGCACTTCAAGGCTTCGCCCAAGTCGCTCTACCTTGGTTTCCAAGACCCTCTCACGTCTGTCCTGCGCCGACTGAGCGCCACGCTGGGTCTTGTCCGTCTGCCTGAGACGGTCAAGCTCCGCATTGGCCGCGGCAAGCTCGGTTGCCCGTGTCTCCGCGAGCGACTTGTAATCCGGCTCCTTGGTTTCGGTAGGTGTTTCAGCAGGTGCGATTTGCTCCGCAGCCCCGCTAAAGGGGGCTTGCTCGGCAACCGCGACTCCGCCGCCGACCTCTACCTGCTCGCCAGGTTCGCCAGGCATCCGCGTCCTCCTCGGTTCGTTTGGCAAACAAAAAGCCGTTTGTCACGGCCTGCAAGAGGCGCAACAGACGGCCCGCATGGGGCGCTCGGTATTCAGATGTGAGTCGCTACGGGTTCCTTATAGCAGGTTTCTCAGTCATTTGCAATACTACCCCACGATTTTCGCGGGGCCGCTGGGAAACGGTCACGTCCAGCTTGCACTTTTGACAATAGAGGGACACCTTTCCCTCAAAGTCGCGGGCAAGCAGGCCGTGACACGCTGGACAGCGCAGCTCCATTGTCATCGCGCACCAGCCGGAGCATAGAACGGCGGAGCCTGGTACGACCTGGGAGTGAACGGCGCGGGCGAGAATGGGGCGCCGGGGGCTGATGGCGCAGGCCACGGCGTAGGAGCGACGGGCGCGGTGGTTGCAGGGCCAATCTCTCGCATGATACTTGTCCTAGCTCTGGTGCGGGCACCGTCCATCCGCGCCGATAGTGCGGCCTTTTTTACCTCGTTTGAGGCGGCACGATATTCAGATGTTGCGACCAACGCCGTAACAAGCTCCAAGGCAAAACCACCAGCAAGTTCTTGATACTTCGCCCTCTCCGACGGGCTAAGTTCCCGCTTCCCTATTGTTGAACCGACCTCGCCAAGACGCACACCGAGACGGTTCAGGTCAGGCACGTCGGCCAGCGCACGGTTGCTGCGGTCAACTGCGTTGTTGAACGCATCCCATCCTGTCCGTTCTTGTTGCGTTGCGCGGGTGCCAAGGAACCGGCTAGGGCCAGGAACACGCGATGCCGCCTCAACGCCGGTCGGGGCCGCCTCTGCAAACGCTTCGCCGAATTGCTCCGGCTGGAAGCCCAAGGCTTCCATCCCCGACGAGAGCATCCAGTTGGTGCTTTGGCCAGCACCCGCCAGATAATCCTTGATAGCAAAATCAATCATGCGCGGGCTGACGCCGAACTTCTGCCCGATGGCAATGGCGGTAGCCGAGGTCTCAGGCCCGAACTGCTGCTCAGGCAACAGATTTTGCTCTCTGCGCGGCACGATTGGGCCGCCCGTAAACAGGTCAACGCCCGTGGCAAGCCCTACGCCAGTCTGAATAATCGGAACGGGAGGCACCAAGGACGGGTCAATCGGGGAGAGGAGCAGGGCGGCGTCGCGCCCCGCGTTCAACAAGAGTTCCACCGCGCTCCTGTCCTCGGTCTCACGCGCCAGGTGAAAAAGCGCCTCTGCGGGAAAAGTGAACATGCCCGCAATTTCGCCCTTGGGGATTTTGATGTAGATGGGGAACTGCGTGCCGTCCTTCCGCGTTCCCTCTCCGACCTGAATGACCCAGCTTCGCGTGTATTCGTAGTCCGGTATTTGGTTGGAGGTTTCGTAGCGCATGTTGTTCAGCCTGGACAGGACGGTCGGCATCACAAACAGCGACCCCAGCGCGGCGGAACGCACGGGATGCTCCGCGATGGTGCGAATGACGTTTGCTTGCCCCTGAATCGCCGCATTGCTGAATGGAATGATCTGATTGATGACGCGCATGGTGTTTCCGGCCTTGGCAAAGTCAACCGTCACTTCACGAGTCCGCACCGCCGCCTCTAACTGGCTAAGCCCTTCCGCGCGAAGTTTGCCGAACGTCCCTAAACGCGGCGCTCGTTCCGCAATCACGTTCGCCTCGTTGATAAGGCGAGGGATTACCAGCAAGGCGTCCAGCGGATTCTTGATTTCCAACGCCCCACGCTGCAACACTTTGGGGCCGCCCCCGAACGGCGAACTCATGTTTTCCACGATGCCCGACATGAGTGCGCCGGACTGCGCGGCCTCGTTGAAAAGGCTGTTCTTCGTGATGGCCGCTTGCAGGCCGCGAAGGTAGTCCGGCCCAAGGGGGATGAGTGTTTCCCGAAACAGGGCAGACACAGCATCGCGGATGATGTTTACAGGGATGTAGAACGGGTTATAGGTGATAGCGCCGGCGCGGAGTGGTGCATTGAGCGCGCGGGCTACTTGGAGAAAGATGTTGTCCGGCTGCGCCTCCAAGCCCCTTGCGACCCTCGCGTACTGAGCCGGAATCTCCACGGTGTTCTTCACGCCGTCCTTGTAAAAGCTGATGGTGTCCCACGTAATGCTTGACTCCGCCTTGGCAAGCCTTGGCAGCCGTTCGCCGGTCACACGCTCGGCGATGTTCATGGCCCGCTTCGGCTCAATGTACCGAACAAACGGAGTCCCCGTGGTTTTCTGCATCTCCTCCAACGCTTCAACGATGCCCTTGGCAGCGCGGTTGCGGAAGATAACGCCCTGTATTTTGTACTGCTCTCCCAACAGCCGCTCCAACGGCTTGTCTAAGGCGCGTTCACTTCCGGCTTCACCAATGCGTTTGATCCCCGTGCTGGACACGTTCGCTTCCGGCCTGGTGAATGACTGGTGAATCGTATCAACAAAGTCGGCACGCTGAAACGGGATGTAATGGGGATGCGTCGTCTTCATTGCAAGGTAGGCTTCGTCCGACAGGATGCCCTCGTTCTTCAATGCCCGAATCCCAAGTTCGTCGTTCATTTTCCAAAGGTCTTTTGCAGCTTGCTCAATGGCTGCAAATCGCTCAGGCCCGACTTGTCGGCGGACAGCATCAAGCCCGCGTTGCACTTGGGTAACGCCCGTGAACCCGCCAGGAAGCCGCGTTCCTGGGAACCGAATTAGCAGGTCACTGGAACGCTGCAACACCATGTACTGTTCAAGGTGCGCCACGTCCTTGCCAATCTTGTCAATAACGGGCATCTGGTTGAGCCGCAGAATGTTCTCCGCCGCTCCCTGCGAACCAGGAACGACCTGGGCAAGCTTATGCACCGGCACGCCGGTCTCTCGTTCCAACCTACCAAGCACGAAGTTCCGGTCGTAGAACTCCCTCGGAATCGCAGTCCGTATCTTGGAAAGCAATGGCTCGCGTTCGGGTTTGAGCGCGCGGGCTAGTTGCTCAAACGGGTCCGGCGGTGGTGGTGTGCCGCCAGTAGGCGGGCGGTTAGGCGGCACTCGCGGAGGAGCGGGCGGCTGGAAGGTCGGAGCCTGTGTGCCCGAAAGAGGTGTCGCGCGAAGCCCGCCAGGTCTCCTGCCGGAAGGCAGTGCTGGGCCGCCACCGGATTCAACCGCAGCCTGCCATTGCTGAATCTTCGCTTGTGCCGCGACAACCCCAGCGGGCGGAGTCCCGCCAGGCGGAGGACGTGACGCTCCGCCGAGCGGTGCCGCAGGAGGGGATGGCAATGCCGCTGGTGG
>ERZ1292637.725-Hain-H14-01um-R3-725-length-16650-cov-4_pt1 | contig 16650 bp, 25 predicted proteins | sample MGYA00564405_ERZ1292637 | MGnify/ENA primary metagenome ERZ1292637 (study PRJEB36523, sample SAMEA6512645) | groundwater metagenome | collected 2019-01-09 | study: AquaDiva: Metagenomics assemblies of 32 groundwater samples | reverse complement strand
ATCACAGCCGCCGCTATCGCGCCGGATGCTATCGGCGCATCGGAACTGGCGGCAGACGCCGCGACGGAAATAGCCGATGCGGTTCTGGCCCGCCAGATGACGGAAGGGTACGCCGCCGATGGGGTGGCCCCGACAGTGGCGCAGGCGTTGTTCCAGATCCTCCAGTCCCTGACGGAGTTCGCCATCGCGGGCGTGACTATCAGTGTGAAGAAACTGGACGGCACGGAGGCCATGACCTTCACGTTGAACGACCCCAATAATCCGACGTCTCGGGCCCGGGCAACGTAAATGGCGGTCAAGTGGATACTGACGCAGGGGATCGGGTTCAATCCGGGGAGCACCCGGTACATGCCGCCGCTCGGATTCCTTGCGGAGGTGGCCGTCACCCTAGCCCCGCAGTTGCACTACGCCGGCCCCTGGACGCCGGACATCTTCAAACGCACAATCGAGGGTCGGGCGGCCATTGCGATGGCGCTCACCATCACCGCGCGGGCCGAAGAGGAGCGCCGCTTGGGGCGGGCGCCCGGTGCTGCGCTGGGCTTCAACGCGACTGGCTACCATGAAGCTATCGGGATGGCGGGCTATGCCTCGACCATCGGGATGAAGGCGGCGGGGAAAGCCTTGCGCTCCCGGAAGCGGCGGGAGCAGGAAGAAAATGAACTGCTCGGTTTGTGAGCCATTGACAAACCCCAGTCTGTAGTGGAATAATCCCACTAACTGAATAGATGTAGGCCACCACAGAGGCCCCAGAGCCCAGGTGGAGTTCCCTCGCAAGGGGGGATTCCCCTGGGCTTTTTCTTTGGAGTCAACATGACGGTAGAGGCGGCGTCCACGCTGGTCAAGGTCCGCAGGGCATTCGTCCATGCGAAGACGAAGGTGCTGGACGCTAAGGCTGGGCGGATCCATGCGGTCGTGTCCACCGAGACGGAGGACCGCATGGGCGACATCATCCATCAGGACGGGTGGGACCTGGACAACTTCATGAAGCACCCGGTCCTGCTTGCTAATCATGACTACCGCTCCGTCCTCGCGCAGATCGGTGAGTGGGAGGAAATGGCGGTCAAAGGGAAGACACTCCAGGGGATCGCGCGCTACTACGTCGCGGAGGGGAATGCCGAAGCGGACTGGGCCTTCTCGCTGGCGCAGAAGGGTATGGCCGCGTATAGCGTGGGCTTCCTGCCCGATATGGAGAAGGCGGTCGTGCGCGAGGGCGGCAGTGAGTGGTTCGGACCCTTTGAGTTCCACGGGCAGGAACTATTGGAAGTCTCACATGTCTCCATCCCGGCGAACGCCGAAGCGTTGCAGCAGATAAAGGCGCTGCCTGGTCTCGCGCCTGCCGTGCGTGAAATCGTGGATCTAATGATCGCAGACAATGACCCGCGCATCCATTGGCAGCGGGCGTTCAAGGAGGTCACAGGACGATGGTCAAATTAGCGGTGCCCAATAGCCCGGATGCGCTCCAAGAGTTCCTGACCGATCCGAAGAACCTTGGGAAGATCGGGACTAGTCCCGAGGAGATGGGGCAGTTCATCGAGAACTACCGCCAGGAAGTGAACAAGTCCGACCCGAGACTCCAGGAACAATTGACTGACCTGCAAAAGGCTGGCTTCAAGAAGTTCATGGAGGACAACGGCTACGAGAAGAAGCCGGTGATCCGGCGTCTTCCCGGTGACGATGGCGGCGAGCCTCCAGCTCAGGGCGCTGGTTGGAACCACCCCATGTACAAGGGACTGAACCTGACGCGGCAGGAAGCCCGCCAGGTAGCGGCCAACGGCCGGGGCTTGGGCACAGACCAGGTCGGAAAGTTTGCCAACGCAGGAGATTTCCTCCGCAAGATCGGATCGACGGTCAACAACTTCCCTGGTGGCCTCGACCGGCTGGGGAACTTGCCGGAGGCCAGGCTGAAAGACATGTCCAGCGTCATCTCCGGCGACGGTGGATTCCTGGTCCCGGAGGAATTCCGCGCTGAGCTGCTCAAGCTTGCCCTGGAGCAGGCCATCATCCGGCCCCGCGCCCGTATCGTCCCCATGACCCGCCAGACACTCCGCTACCCGGCCATCCGGGAAACAAGCCATGCCAGTACGGTGTATGGCAATGTGAATGCCTCCTGGATCGCGGAGGCGGCGTCCGTGTCGACCGTGACGCAGCCCACCTTCGCGCAGATCCGCTTGGACGCGAAGAAGCTGACGGGCTACACGGTAGCCTCCAATGAGCTTCTGGAGGACAGCGCCATCGCGCTTGAAGCCCTGATCATGAGCATCTTCCCGGAAGTGCTCGCCTATATGGAAGATGACGCCTTCATGGTGGGGACCGGCGCTGGCCAACCGCTCGGGATCCTGAACGCCGATGCCCTTGTCAGCGTTGCGAAAGAGACCGGTCAGGCGGCCACGACAATCGTTTGGGAGAACATCATCAAGATGTTCAGCCGGATGCTACCCCAATCGCTCGGGCGTGGCATCTGGATCGCGCACCAGGACACCTTCCCCCAGTTGATGACCATGAGCCTCAGCGTCGGCACTGGCGGGGCGCCGGTCATGCTGACGAACGGCGCGGGCGGACCTCCGGCGACCATGCTTGGTCGGCCAGTCATCTTGACGGAGAAATGCCGATCGCTCGGGACCGCGGGAGACATTTTCTTCGTGGACCTTGGCTACTACCTGATCGGGGACCGGCAGGCGCTCACCATCGCCGCCAGCCCGCACGTGAACTTCACCACGGACGAAATGACATGGCGGTTCATCCAGCGCGTCGACGGGCGGCCGTGGATCACGTCCGCGCTGACCCCTCGCAACGGGTCCAATACCGTCAGCCCCTACGTCGCGCTGGCAACCCGAGCCTAAACCGCAAGCCACTGACAATCTGGCAGAAGGAGACATGACATGAGGACGATAAAAATCTGGCTGCTGGGCCTCTTGGCTGCGGTCCTGGCATTCGGGGACGAGCTCGCCCGGGTCTACATGAAGAACAGGCTGCCCTATCCCGTCCCCCGGGGCGGCGCTGAGCAGTACATCCTTGGACGTCTGATCGACATCATCGAAGGCTTCCCGCCAGTCGATCTGCAAACAGGAGCCAACGACGGCGACTGGGTTAACCTGAAAAACGCCGCCGCCGTTGCGGTCGTGTTCGTCTCCGGCATTGGCACGAATGGCCAGGACCCGACCCTGACGATTGAGCAAGCGACGACCAACGCTGGCGGAGGCCCCTCCAAGGCGCTGAACTTCACTGTCATCCATAGGAAGCAGGCGGCAACGAGCCTTGCCGGCACGACGCAGTGGACAAGGACCACGCAGACTGCCAGCAACACCTACACCCAAACGGACGCGGCCGAACAGGACGCCCTCTGGGTCGTGGAGTTCCTGCCCGAAGACCTTGACGTGGCCAACGGGTTCGACCACATCCGGGCGACCGTGGCGGACGTCGGCGGCGCCGCGCAACCCGGCTACCTGTACTACATCGTGGTGCCCAAGTACCCGACCACGCCAGCGACCACGCTGAGCTACCTATAGACACCCATTTAGTACCGGCGGGTGCGGGCTGATCACCTTCGCCCGCCGGTCAGCCACAAGAGAAGGGAGACGATCATGGCGTTCGTAACACATGAAGCAGGCGGAGGCATCGGGACCCTCATCTATTGCCCGAACTGCGGCAAGGATTACCGGTTGCCCTCGGACAAGCGGGAGGAGATGCGGGAGTTGGACGTCGCGCAGGCAGACTGCGCCCGCTGCCTTAGCCCGATGGACCCGGCGAAGGCCAAGATTTACGGCGAAGAGCAGGCCAAGAAGGCCCATGACCCAGCGTTGACGGTCATCGGGAACCGGATGCGCTCGTTCGCCCAGGCTCCTGAGGACCGCCAGGTGAAGACCCCGGTCGCGTCGAAGTAAGGAGCACGTATGAGTGATCTGGTGACCGTCTGTAACCGGTGCGGTGGACGTGCCTGCTGGGAAACCGGCGCGGCGACGTGCGTTCTGGACGGGTTGCCCCGCGAGTCCTCTGACATCCCAGCTGTCAAAGCGGAGCGTAAAGAGGACTGGCATCCCCGGACGGTAGCGGCGCAACGGAAGCGCAACAAGGGTAACTAACCCCGAAAAGCGAAGGGAGACGATGATGGAAACGACATTCTTGCCACAGAGCCGCAGTCTCCTCATGACCTCCTTCGTGGAGTTCATGAGTTTCCTCCTATTCTCCGTCTTGGACCCGGTGCGCTGCTTCCTGCGGATGAACCTGGGCCGCTATCCCATGTGGCTCAAGTTGTTCTACATCCGCCTCTTCGTCGACAAGCACGGCTATACCTACACCAATTCGGCGCACGAGCGTGGCATGAACCGCAAGCAGCGCCGGGCTATGTACTTCCATGTTCCGGCGCGGATGCGCCACGCCTATGTGAGTCTGCTCGGTCCCCAAGCATTACCAGCAGTCGCGGGCGGAGCTACAATCGCTGGGTCAAGGACTGGCCTTTTCTGGAAACAGACTCCCGGCAGCTTGCCCATCATCCAGGACGCCAAGGCGTTTGCGGGGAACGTCTTCTTTGTGGACGCCAGCACCGCGCAGGGCGGCACCACGTCGGGATTTGGAAGCCACCCGGATAGAGCCCTCACCACCTGGGATTCCTCCGTCGCGCTCTGCACGGCAAACCAGGGCGATGCGGTCTTCGTCCTGGCGGGCCATACCGAAACGATCAACGCAGCCGGCGGCGTGGCCTTAGACGTTGCTGGCGTCAGCTACATCGGCCTTGGGAGTGGCAACAGCAGGCCGACCTTCACGATCTCAACTGAAGTCTTGTCTGACGTCGAGGTCGACGCGGCGAACAACACAGTCGCAAACTTCCGCTTCATCGGCAACGTCGCAGCCCTGGCCGCGCCTATCGACGTGGATGCCGCCGCCTTCACGATGGAGGACTGCGACTGGTACGTCGCTACCGCGACCACGGACATTGACATCACCATCATCACGGACGCCAATGCCGACGACCTGGTGGTCCGGCGTTGCCACTTCTGGTACGACTACTCGCGGGCGGCAACCGCTGTCACCGCGGCCAGCACAGAAGTTATCCGGCTAGTGGGCGCGGACCGGGCGGTCATCGAAGACTGCTACTTTAGCGGCAACTTCTCAACAGCCATCATCAACGGGATCACGACCGCGAGCGGAGACATCCTGATTGCCCGCAACAAGCTCTACAACGACCAGACTGCGGACGTAGCGGGCTGGATCGACCTTGTGGCCGGCTGCACTGGAGTCATTGAGAACAACAACGGCTTCCTCGGTTACTCGACCAATATCGCTACGGTCATCGACCCTGCAAGCTGCGCGATGATCGAGAACTATGCGAGCAACGTTGTAACGGAGTCCGGCGGCATCATCGGGACCCGGAGCACCTAAAGATGACTGTCAAGCTGGAAGGGACGATCAAGCGGTATATCGCCGATACGGAAGACGAACCGAAGCCGAGAGTCGGGCTGAATATCGACGGCCTGACTCTCACGGCGAACGATTTCCCGGTCGGATCATCCCTTCTCGTGAGGAAAACCGGGAAGATATACCGCTGGAACGGATTCGATTGGTACGCCCATGTGCCCATCGATGAATCAATCGAGTACCTGGAAGCGATCCTGCTCCAATTGACGGCGATACGGGAAAACGTCGATATGTTGTTACCGGAATTGCTCAAAACGACGGGTTAGTCCCCGCCAAAATATCAGCGGGGAGAAAGGCGGAAGATGATGGAAGTCACGCTATCGAAGGTCGACCGGGACCTGCTCACGCTCAGTTTGTACGGCAAGCACTACGCAGCGGCCAAACGCAACAGGCTGTACGTGGCGACATCCGCGACCGCTGGTATCGCCCTCATCGTGTCGGCTACTGGTGGCGGGCACCCGACCCTTTGGAACCCGCTTGGGAGCGGGCGCCTCCTCAGTGTCAAGAAATTGGCGCTTGCCTATGTGTCCGGCAACAACGCCCCGGGTTCGTTGGCATGGAACCTGACGGAGAACGCGGGCGCCCAGGTTGCCACTGCTGGCGCGATTCTGACGGCCACAAAGGTAGCGGTCGTGAGCGCTCTTGCGGGCGGGCCTGTGGACTCAAAGGCGATCTGGTCCCCAACGACCAACACCTTCACGGCGGCCCCGGCCTACTACCGGCCGACGAACCTGTCCCTCTTCACGGGCGTTTCGGCGACTGCGGTTGCGCCGTTCCCCCTGCATGAGGACTACGACGGAGATCTCCTGGTCGAAGAGGGGACTGCCCTTTCCCTTGTGAGCCAGCAGACGACCACCACATCCCTTTTCCGCGTCATGGTGCTCTTCGAGGAGATCGACAAGTAACCGAATACGACACTGAGGCATAGCGCAATGGCCTGGATCAAGATTCCGAATGAAGTCGTCCAGAACTTCAACGGGCGGCCCATGAGAGCGCAGCGGCTCGACGCTGACCTGGAGCCGCTCTACAAACCCATCCTGTGCCCGAAGGCTGGCTGTGGGGGAATCTTTACGACACTCGCTGGGATCAAGGACCATGTGCTTTCCGAACACGATGCGGAGACGAGCAACCTGCCGATAAACCCGGTCGCCGACAATGAAGATGCGACGACCGGGAGGCTCATCCTCGGGCTCATCATCGCGTTCAACCGGCAGGAGCGGGGCAACCCTCTTCTGGCGATCCGCAAGACCAACGATTCCTACCACGCGAATGAGGTGTGGCGGCGGGTCCAGAATGCAATCACGAACAAGGCGCTGATCCAGTTGAAGCCGGAGCAGCACAACTGGCTGGAATCCCTGCTGGACCGCAAACTCCCGCTGGCCAAAGAGGCGCGTGAATCTGGAGAGGAACAGCAGACTGTCGGGATGCTGCTCTATGGCCTATCCGAAGACAACGTGAAGCAGGCTCTCACACCACTGGCGGAGCGGCGAGTCATTGAAGCCGAACCGGATGAAACGCCAACCGAACGCTCTGGGGTTCCTGTGAAGGATTAGATGCCAAGCCTTGACGTCCTAGATACCGAAGTCGTTGTCCTCGGGACGACGAACAAATACGCCCTCCGCAAGAGCCTCGCAGATGCGAATGCGGAGATGGCGATTGTCGATCTTCCCGTTGGCGGGGCCGTGGCGGTGCCTGTTCTCGCGGTCGGTGTCCGGCTCGATGGGAAAGACCTGGGCGTGTTCGATGGCCTGACACAGCCGATGATGCCCCTGATCGACCTCGATTACGATTCCTACGTCGGCTTCCACTTCTCCGCGGATGATGTCGCGGTCGTGCGGATGCGCCTGAATGCCGGAACGGTTCGTAACCATACCATCCCGGACATAGCATCCGACACCTTCACCATGAACGCCGCCACCCAGACTCTCAGCGCCAAAACGCTAGCCAGTCCCACCATCACAGGTGTCGCTAGTTTCGCGGACGGCACTGAGGCCGCGCCGAGTGTTACTTTCACGACTGACCCGGATAATGGGCTTTACCTTGCCGCTGCGAACAACTGGCACATCATCGTCGGTGGAGCAACAGCCCTAGCCTTCACAGCGAGCATTTCTGTCTTCAACGAAGACGGAGACGACCGGGACTGGCGCCTAGAGTCCGACACGAACGCCAGCATCATCGTCATGGACGCTGGTCAATACACTGGCGTTGGCGCTCTCGGCATAGGCCGCGCTGTCAACACCGTCACCTCCTTGCTCATAGGCTTCCCCGCGCTGACTGGAGTCGCAAACTCAAACTACTACGTCGTCGATATATCGAACTCAGGTTCCGTGACGATTCCGACAGGCACGTCGGCGCTCGTCGGCACGTTGAACCTGGAAGAGCCAGACATCACGGCGACAGGGACAGCTTCGGATGCGTTCACGCTCCGCATAGGCGCTGCTCCGACTGAAGGAACCAGAAACTACGCCTTCTGGGTGGACGCGGGTGTATCGCGCTTCGACGGGACTGCCCAGCTTGGACTAGCAGGTTCCACGCTTGGGGTCCTGACTTTCAACGGCAACACATCCGGCACCATCACCGTGCAGAGCGCGGCGGCGGCGGGCACCTGGACATGGACGCTCCCGCCCGATGACGGCGATGCTGGCGAGCAGTTGCAAACAGACGGCGGTGGCGTGACGACGTGGGAGACAGCCGCGTCCTACCGGGAAGCGAAGGACATCATCGGGATTCTGGATCCTGACACCGCGCTTGACCGTATCCTCGGGACCAGGCCCTATCTCTTCCGCTACAAGGATGGATGGCGCGGCGTGGGACGCGATTACAAAACACTCTTTGCTGGTGTGGTCGCGGATGAAGCGCCTTGGGTCATGCAGCACAACGGCAGGACTTTCAGCCAGATCAGCGCCTTCGGCTATACCGTCGCGTCTCTCCAAGCCCTCGACAAACGGATTGAGACGCATGAACAGCGGATCGTGGCCTTGGAAGCAGAAAACAACGAACTGCGCCGGCTAATCGAAGCAAAGGAAGGCTGAATCGATGGACTATGCAAAGCAGAAAGCAAAATTATGGGCCGACTATGAAGCAAAAATGGCAGATGCTAAAGCCATCCATGCCAAGATCGACACACTTGAGTATCTGATCGCTCACGGGGGAGAACTCAAGGCCGATGTTGTGACCAAAAAAGAAGCGGAGATTGCCTAGATGTCTTGGAACCAATTGCAGTCCCTCATCGACGAGAACCGCTCGGACGCCCGGGTGGAAGCGAACACCCCGCCGACCGTGTGCCCGATTGACGGCGCGGCCCTGAACGTCAAGGCGGATGGGGTCCGGGACTGCCCGATGGGAAACTTCAGATGGAGGGGCTAAAACCCTATCACCTTTAGGACTTGAAAGCCAAGGCGAACCTAGAAAGCAGGGGGAGCGGCGGCGATGGCAAACTGGCTATGCACCCGCGAACAGGTCAAGAACGCGGGGAAGATAAGGGGCGCGAGCTATGACGCCCAGATCGACCGGATCATCGATGCTGTTGCGAAGCGTATCGAACGCCATACGCGCCGCTACTTCGTGCCCCGGACGGAAACCCGCCTCTATCGCTGGCCCCGGCTAAAGCCCGGCGGACTTTCCTATGTCCTCCGGCTGGACCAGGACCTCCTCTCCCTCACGACATTCCAGACGAAAGCCCAGGACGCTTCCCCCACCACTATCGCGTCAACAGACTATTTTCTTGAGCCTGTGAACCAGACGCCCTATGACCGCGTGGAGATCGACCTGTCCAGCACGGCCGCATTCGAGAGCGGCGCCACGCCACAGCGGTCTATTTCGCTCCTGGGCTCCTGGGGCTACTCCAACGCCACGAAGACCGGCGGCACCGTGTCCTCTGGACTGGCCTCGGATGCCGCCGCCGTCTCGATGGTATGCTCCGATGCCTCCCTTATCGGCGTTGGTCTTACGTTGCTGATCCAATCGGAACAGATATTCGTCAGCGAGAGGACCTTCGCCGCTCTCGCCAGCATACTGGTCGACGACGCCGGTATCACCGCTGACATGGCCGACGTGACGATCACAGTCGATACCGGGCATGGGATCGTGAAGGGTGAAGTCATCCGGCTGGACTCCGAGGAAATGCTTGTCGAAGGAACTAGCGCAACCACCCTGACCGTCCAGAGGGCTTACAACGGCACGGTCCTGGCCACACACGCGAACGATACCGCCGTCCATATCAACCGGACACTCACCATCGTCCGGGGCGTCAACGGGACCACCGCCGCCGTCCACGCGAATGCGACGGCGATAAGCATCTACGACCTGCCCGCCGACATTGTGAATCTCGCCGTCGCGGAATCCCTCTCCATTTTCCACCAGGAGGGAAGCGGCTGGGGCCGCTCGGTCGGCATGGGAGAAGGCGCGGTCGAATTGAACCAGAGGCAGCTTGCCCAACTCTGGAAGGAAATCACGGGAAGCTACCAACGCTTTCTGATGGAGGCGGTGTGATGGCTTCCATCGAAGTGACAGTCCACGGGCGCCTGTTCACCGACGGGCAAGCCTTCCTCCGCCAGGGATTGCAGGACTCGATAGAAGAGCTGGTCCAGAGCGGGGAGCAGCGGCTTGACCAGATGCTCCGGCCCCGGCCAGCCGGGGTCTACCTGAGCGTAGCGGAGGCGCAGCGGGGCAAGGCCAGCACCGGGAACTACCGCCGCAACGTCCACAGCGTCGTGACGGACCTCCATGGCCTGATCACAGACGGCGGGGTCGTCTACGGGCCCTGGCTGGAGGGGACCAGCAACCGGAACATGACGACGCGCTTCAAGGGCTATGCGTCCTTCCGGCGCACCGCCCAATGGATCGAGTCCTTGGCGCCGGCTGTTCTCAAACGGAACATCGAACGCGCGATACGGCGGATGGACGTCCCATGACCTTCAACATCAAAAATACCCTTATCCAGATGCAGACCTATCTTAAGAAGACCGGGCTGTTCGAGGACGTCCTGATCGGGGAACCGAAATCCGGTCTCGGCTACGGGAACAAACTTGCCGCCGCGGTCTACATGCAGAACGCTAGCCATCGGCCCATCACATTCCAACGGGCGGATGAGACCATGACAGTGATGGTGCGGATCTACCGGAGCATGCTGGCTGAACCGTCGAGCGACATTGAGATCGATATAGCCGGGGCAGTCTCTAGGATTGGCACAGACCTCATGGGGGACTTCAATCTGGCAAGCAATGTTGAAACGCTCCGCTTCGCCGGCGATGCGGCGGTCCTGGATGCCCGTTGGGGCTACGTGGAAGTATCGGGGACGATGTTTCGTGTGGCAGACATCACCATCCCACTCCTAGTCGACGACGAAGTGACGGTAGCAAGCTAATCAGGAGGATGCAGCATGGCTCTTTACGCAAGTCAGATCAGCGTGTTCCAGATCAACGACGGCTCCGCCCTCCGGGACATCAGCCCATACGTCACCGCGATAGATGGACTCCCGGGCCCCCGGGAACTTATCGAAGTCACGGCGCTTGGTGATACCGGCCGCAAATGGATCGCTGGCTTGGAGAACGTCGTCATCACGCTGGAACTCCTCTGGAGCGACGATGCCAGTGTGGGGTCCGATACAGTGCTCGGAGTCATCCGCGACGACGCAGCGGCGCGGGCGTTCGACTACGGACCAGAGGGCAAGGACTCGGGGGACATCAAATACTCCGGGACATGTTGGGTCCGCAACTATACCATCATGAGCCGTGTTGGAGAGAAGGTCTCCGCTCGGGTCGAACTGCAAGTAGAAGGCATCATTACACGCGGGACCTACGCCTAACAGGAGCGCAGAATGACTATCGGGACCAAGCGATTCACGTTCGAGAATGGGGATTGGTGGGAGGTCTACGAGGAAAAGATATGGAGGGCACAGAGGGCCGTCGCCGCCCTCAGCAAGAAACAATTGCGGCTCGCTGACGCAAAGGTTAATCTTGAGACTGGGAAATTGGTCGGGGAGGTCTCTATCGACCCGGAGAACTGGGACCCCGAAGCCCTTGATGAAGCATTGCTCCTAAACTCGACGCTTAAATGGAGTTATTCGCCATCCGTCACGGCTGAAATTTTGGGGATGATACCGGCTGGCCATGTCCACCAGGTCATCGCGTGGATCGACCAGGAGTATAAAAAGGCCGACCCTTTAGCGATAGGGGCCAGCGCAAACGGATCGGAGAAGACCTCTTCGTTGCGTTCCTAAAAGAGGATGCGGTCATGCCTGGCGAAATGGTGGATGCCCACTTGCTATATGAAACCGGATGGCCCCCGGACGTTCTGGATGTCCAGCCGTCTGAGAGGATCAACGCTTACCTGTTCTACAGAAAGGTCCGCCACGTGCGCGAATACGGCGGCACCCTGGCTCTCTAGGAGGTCCCCGTGCCGGCAGCAGTCATAGACATCGCTATCCGGGCAAGGAATGAGGCGAGCGCCGCGCTTGTCCAGACTAGCCAGCAGGTTGAGACCCTTGGACAGAAAACCAGGGGTAGTGAGATTGCGTTGCGGAGCGCGACGAACAGCCTGGGGCAGTTTGGCCATGCCCTGACCAATATCCTTATCCTATCCAGCCTGCTCCCGGGGAATGTTGGACGCGGCGTCAATCAAATGCTGCTGCTGGCCACGTCGACCATCAACGCCGTGTACGCGATTACTCAACTGGTCCAGATCTATAAAGTCCTTGCCGAGTCGCAGAAGGTCCAGATCGTCCTGCAGAGCATCCTCCATGGATTGTCCGGTGTCGGTCTCGCTAGAGTCGGGCTCGCTGTCGCGGTCGGAGCGGCCGCCTATGCCGGCACGACTGCCCTGATCGACCAGGCGAGCAAGGCCCCGGCCCCCGTGACCATTATCAACAACGGCGTCCTCATGGGCAATGAAGCGGACGCCCGATCCCTTGCGCGGCGCGTCCAGGAGATCAACCGCGAAGACACGAGGCTCGCCAGGTAGCCATGCCTACTACCCTGACGCTGACACCGACACAGAACGCCTTGCTCAGTCAGGCGGGCCCCACGGTCAATCTGGACGATACGTCCAGCATGGATACTGTGGCGGCGGCGCCACAAGGAGCGGGAAGCGGACGAATCCGCACGGTTATCGCCTTCTCCCTCGCCTCCCTTCCTGCCGACGCAACGGTTATTACCGCTACCTTAAAACTTGCCGACCATCTGACGGATGAGCTGGTCGCCCGCGTCGCGGCCATCCACAAGGTCACGCAGGCTTGGACGGATGGGCAGGTGACGTGGAATAACAGAGCGACTGCTACACCGTGGACCTTAGCAGGTGGGGACTTCAATGCGGCAAAGGCGAGCCAGACATTACCATCCCCATCGACGGGCGCGACGTTCACCTGGGACATCGCGGCCCTGATAACGTGGGGCACTGACACATTCGCCCGCTTCATTCTGAAATACGACGATGAGACCTTCGCCACGACCGCGGAGGAACAGTTCGATGCGATGAGCTTTCAGAACATAGCGAAGCCCACTCTCACCATCGAATATGTGGCGGTCAATGAGAGCGGATATGATGTGGAAGTCGATTGGAACAACGATGGGGACTTCGAGGATACCTATGACGACATCACAGCCGATGTCCTGACGACCGGAGCCCACAAGATGGTCTGGGAACGGGGCAGAGAATCGGAGCTAGAGCGCATGGCGACGGGTACGCTGGAGATAGTCGTCAAGAACGCGGATGGGAAGTACAGCCCGGAGAACGCATCATCCGTCCTCTCGCCCAATCTGCTCCCAGGGCGGCCCATCCGGGTCCGGGCCAGCAGAGACGGGACTATTTACAATCTATTCAAGGGCAGGATCGAGAAGTACGTGCCGCACCCGAATCTTGATGAACAGGTCTGCTACATCCTGGCGACGGATGGATTAGACCAGCTTGCCCGCGTGGAGATCACGTCCCCCTCCGGCGGACCGCGTAGTTCCGTCCTGATCGGCGCCACCCCCGGCCCTCTCGATGACATCCTTGACGATTCCAACTGGCCGGCCGCGGACCGGACCATCGACGCCGGGATCGATAGCCTTGACCAGTGGTGGGCGCATAAGGAAGCAGCCTTGACTGCGATCCAGAAACTCATGGAGACGGAGAAGAGTCTAGCCTACGTCGACGAGCGCGGTTATTTCGTCTATGAGGACCGCCACCACCGATTGAAGAGCGACCACCTGACGTCGCAGGCGACCTTCACCAACACGATGGAACGGATGGACTACGAGTTCTCCGCCCGGACGGTCCGCAATCGAGCCAGGGTCACTGGGACAAAGCGCGTGGCCCCGGGCAGTGATGCCTATATCTGGGGGACGCAGGACAGGCCGCTGGTGCCCCCGGGTGGCGCCACGACGGAAATAGACGTCTGGGCCATCTTGGCGAATCCCGTCAGCCAGATCACCGGCCCGGTGAGCGGGACAGACTGGCGGGCCAACACCGCCAGCGATGCGACGGGGACATATGGCACCAGCGATGTCACCGTGACGGCAACCCTCTTCGGCGCTCAGGCTGTCCGGCTCCGCATCAGGAACAACGGGACGCAGCCGCTCTACATCGTCCCGGGAACGGCTGGCTCGCCAGATACGCTGCGCTTCCAGGGCCGCGAATACGATGAAGACGATATCCTTGCCGTCTCCGATGACAGCACGTCGAGGACCGCCTATGGGGACCGCAGCATCCAAGTGGAAACGCCCTACCTCGGTGGCTGGAACAACCTGTACAACTACGCGTCCTGGCTCGTCTCCCGGTACAAGGATCCGCAGCCGGATTCCGAGCGAATGCGGATTGCCAACGCCTCAGATGCCTTGATGACGCAGATCCTTACCCGGAAGATCTCCGACCGCATCACCGTGACGAACACGAAGCTCGGCATCACAGCGAAGGATCGCTTTATCGACAAGATGCGCCACGAGGTTTCAGACGGCGGCAAGCACCATCGGGTGACGTGGTGGCTGGAGCGGGTCGATGAGACAATCTACTGGATACTTGGACAAGCTGGCTATTCCGAACTCGGCCAGACGACAGCACTAGGATTCTGAACATGATCATCACAGCGAACCATTGGTTCGGGCACCATCCAACAAAGCCGATGCCGACGTGGGCCGAGTGGTGGCAAAGTGTCGTTCTCCCGGCCAGCACCCGGCAAGGCATCACAATGCACATTCCGAGCGATGATCCCTTCCGCATGGCTCAGGTGCGGCAAGGTAACTGGATCATCCTCTGCGCTTGCCACGGCGCCGAATATGCCTGGGAAGAGGGGTTATTCGTCTGCCTGTCCTGTTTCAACGCCAGACACGGCCATCGCATCCTCCGCAGCCAGTTCCCGCCGGACCGCCAGCGGATCGAAGCCATCCTTGATCTCCGGCCTTTGCCGAACCGGAACTGGCTACCAGGAGAGACGGTCGAGGACTTGGAGAGAGAGAACATCGAACACCATATGGAGGTGCCTGTCTAAATGGCATGGGTAACGCCAACGACCCGGGCGACTGGCTACCTCGTGACGGCCGCGACGTGGAACCAGGATGCCGTCGACAACCCGTCTTTCCTTAAGGGTCTAGCTGGAGCCATCACCCTACAGGACGCCGTGCAATCCGATACAGATGATGTCGATGACATTGGCACCGGCGCATTGCGCTGGCGGAATGGGTTTTTTATGCGCCTCTTGCGGGGGACCCGGCAAGTCCTCCAGCTTTGGGACAATGTTGATGCGGATATGACCACGACAAGCCAGCAGGTGTCCGCCGCAGTTACCGGAGCCGGCGCTGGGGTAGCCAGTGATGGTAATGGGCAAATAACCCTACTCATTGACCGTGCTCAGGTTGGGACAGCGCGTGTTGAACAACTTGCGGAAACAAACGGTTTGGACAACGCTTGGACAATAGCCCGACATCCAGCCCTTGTAATCCCATTTGGCCTCGGCACCGGCGGTATTTCGGAGGAGAGAATATTCATAGGATTCCGTGCGACGGCCGGTAGCAGCGCCATTCCGGGCACAGCAGAAAATCAGGCTGGTCTTCACTGGGATGGAACAAACTGGTTCTGTCGTGTCTCAGATGGTGCTACCGCCACCTCTGGCGCCAACTTCACGCCGAATGTTGGCTGGAATGTCCTACAAATTGTTATCAGAAGTGCTACCCGTGTTGAATTTTTTGTCAACGGGGTTTCTCGTGGGAACCTTACAACAACTCTCCCCACTGGAACGCTTATATGGCATATTCTACATACCTCCGTCGGTGGCGGTGCCGGCAACCGGTATTTGACTGCCGGAGAGGTTGATGTTCAGGAGCAACCGGCCTAAGTAAGGAGAGGAGCAATTAGATGGACGGCATAGACCCGACGTTACTCAATAGCATCGCGGGCCTGGGCAGCGGCGGCCTGGTCGCCGCTATCGTGCAGGGGATGAAGAAGGCGGGCATCCACCTGAACAACGGCGCAATGTTCGCCCTGCTCATGGCCCTGGGCGTCGGCACGACCCTGGTCTTCGTCCTGGCGGCCTCTGTGACCCTGACGCCAAACGTGACCGCCGCCAGCATCATCACGGGCGTCAACATCGGGCTGTCCGCCACGGGCGTCTACGAGTGGGCCAAACACGCGAAGGGCGGATAGCTGCTTGTGCTATCCTGCACAAACACGTACGTACTTGTACGGATAGACTTTTCTGCGGGAAACGGTAGGCTTTAGGAAAGGCGGTCGTGAGGTGGCTTTACGCGACGTGGATATATCCTCTATGGATGCGATCATGAAGTCGGCGGCGGACCGTCTCGACGGCATGGGACGGAACCAGGCGGAGGCATCCCTCAAGGATGAACACATTGTCCTCTTGGCAAGCATCTACTGGCTACGCACCGCCCTCGTCAAACAGATCGACAGGAGACTAGTCATCCCCCTCTGGCTCGGCGCGGTCGCCATGACAGCGAACGCCCTGGGGCTGAACAGGATAGTCCTGCGGCTCCTTGGCATCGAGTAGAGCAACCTGATAGAATGTCCACGGCTACTGCGGTGTAGGGGAGTGGAGTCCCCGCCGGGCTCATATCCCGGAGACCGCTGGTTCGAGTCCAGCCACCGCTACCAAGGTCCCCCTTCGCTGAGGGCTGCTGGAAGTCTGGCCCCTTCCACAGCCCTCTCTTTTTGCCTGAAATTATGCCCCTCCAATCCCATCAAACACTTGACAACACTGTCGCACTAGGATAGAATAAGGATACAGTAAGGAAAGGGGGATGATGGCAATGG
>ERZ1292637.721-Hain-H14-01um-R3-721-length-16764-cov-5_pt1 | contig 16764 bp, 21 predicted proteins | sample MGYA00564405_ERZ1292637 | MGnify/ENA primary metagenome ERZ1292637 (study PRJEB36523, sample SAMEA6512645) | groundwater metagenome | collected 2019-01-09 | study: AquaDiva: Metagenomics assemblies of 32 groundwater samples | reverse complement strand
GATCGACGATTGGGGGGGATCAGGTAGAAGCAGTGAGCGCGGCGCAGTGGGGACAGGAGCATATGGAAATTGATTTGCGGTACATGGCGAGGTGATCTATGACATCTAAACAAAAAAAGAACTTTCTTTTGAGCCTCAATGCCCTTGAGAAGCGCTTTGCTTCGTCGACATATCCATTGGGAGAGTCTCCTTTACCTCAAATGGCTCTTCGAGTCTATCCTCATGATCTACGAGAACTTTGGGCTGGCGTTCACGGGCTTTTTCTCCAATTATTGGAAGCGATTGAGATGACAAAAGAGCCACATCTATGACCATAACCACAGATGCTCATGTAACGATTGTCTTTCCCCTGGCGTCCGGCGAGTTGCGCAAGCTGGATAGCCAAGGCGTGTTTTTTCTCTCGAATGATAGCAACCATGTACGAATCACCGCAGGTGGGAAAGAAGCTCATGTGACTATAGAAAATATAGGAGAGGCAAGCCATATAAACCTCTATTGGGCGGAGCGTTGAGATGCTCTCCCTCGATGACCGTGTTCTTGCTGTCCTTACCGAGGCATGGCGTCTCTTGCCCCCTTTGAAGTCCAAGGCATACCTGGCGGCCATTGGCTTAGAGCGGCTCGGCAACCAACATGGGAGCTATAGCCCTGAAGACGGAACACTCATACTTAATGTCGATTTGTTCATAGGGGGAACACCGGAACAGATTCGCCTTATCGATGTTGATGGGAATGATCCTCCTTTATGTATGCCATGCGTTTCTAGACCACTCCATACTACGCTGCATGAATTAAGCCACGCTATTGGTACGGCAACTGGGCTTGACGAATCCCCAGAATGGTTAGCACTCTCTGGATGGCAGTGCGCGCCTGATGATCCTGAGGGGACGGCGCGGTACTGGGAGTCACGCCCAGGTTGGGCGCCACAAGGGCCGTCAGAGTGGCGTCATCGTCTCGGGTGCTGGTTTACGCGTGAATACGCCAGAAGAAGCCCATTTGAGTTGTTCGCAGATGCCTGTACCCATATTGCCCTTGGTTGGACAACTCCTTTTGCTACATCCCCTAATGGGGTCGCCAAGCTACAGTATTTGCGCCGCGAGGTCTGGGGGGAGACGGGGATTCTGGCGTTGACTGCGGCTCGGGACCGATGGCGCCAGCGGCTTGTGCCCCGTATTATCAGGGCACAGTCGGACAATGACGATGCTGAAGAGGAGGATGAGGGAAAGGATCCTGCATTCTTCGTATTGCTTGGTGCCTTGCGTAAAGCTAATGCTGCCGCAGAACGGGAAGCCTTGCGCCCACCATTGGGGCACTTTGGTTATGCCGAGGGAGTCTATGCGGTGCTCGCAGCGCTTGTCCCTTTCTTGGTGCGCCGGTATCGGGCGGCATGGGAGCGCATGGTCTCTTTAGGGGAAATGCCGCTTGGTGAGACGCCAGGGATTGCTGGGCAGTTGGCAGCAATGCAACGCGCCGCACAATCGTATGTCGACACGACTGCCAAGCGGTTAGCAACACGCCTAGAAGAGGCGCGGGCCGATGGCGCCACCGAGGTAGCGCAACGCCAAATTGTGCGCAAGACTTTTGAGGAAGCGAATACAGCCCGGGCGCGACAGTTGGCAAAAACTGAACAGCATCGTGTCGAGGAAGCGGCGAAGATGGCCGCTCTTCAGGAAACTGGAGAGGAGTTTGGCATCTGGCGCACGACGAGTGCAAAGCCATGTGAATATTGCGCGGCGCTGGATGGGCAGAAGGTCCGGCTTGGGGAGGCATTGTTCCTCAAGGGGCATAGGTTGCAAGGCGGGAACGGGCGTGAGATGAAGCTGGATTATGCAGACGTGTTTCACCCGCCACTGCATCCAGCGTGCGCATGCGTACTTAGGGCAGAATAGCCCCTGAAGCTATGGAGGATTAAGACCTTGCCGGCATTCACTGCAAGAGTGACCAGTGTATTAGAAATAGGCCAGGCAGGCCAGTTCGGGGTAATGGACCGCACGATAGTGTATCTCCCCATGACGATGCGATGCACCGGTGCCGACCGCCGCTCCGGTCAGGTACAGACCATCAGCGCGAACCTTTCCGCCACTCAGTTGACCTTGACGCCGCTTGGGGGGTCAGCGCTGAGTTCGCTCCTGTTCTTTCTGGCTGATCAGCCCGTGGATATGCGGCTCAATGCTGCGAGTGATAGCGTGTTTCTGAGTGCAGTGCGGCAGATGACGCTGGGGGCGAACCTCTCGGCATTGTTCATCACAACAGGAAGCAATATCACGACAGTACTTTTAGAAATGGTAGGCGGAAGTAATGCCACGGTTACGACAAGTCTCCCAGTGCCATAAAAAAACAGAAGAAAGATTACAGCCTCCCCTGGGCTTTAGCCCATGAAAGCCACGCCGGTTTAGCGGCAGTGGATGAAATGCTTTTCTTGGCTTTAGCCAGTGCTTTTTCTGGACAATGTGCTACAATAAAGCTATGAGTTATCGCACGATAAAAATAGACTGGTTGCCACAATCTAAGCAGCAGTGGAAGACGTTCACCGAGGCACGCCTTGAGGCTGGACGCCTGTGGTCCTGGCTTGTCGAACGGCACGCTGACGCTCGGCAACACGGTAGTCTGTGGCCTTCCAAGGCCGATCTGCAAAAAGAAATCAAGCGTCAGTTCCCCTGCCTCCACTCGCAATCGGCGCAGCAAATCATTGGAGATTTCTGTGAGGCGATTGCTTCGACAGAGACATTGCGCAAGCACGGGGAGCCCTACAACTATCCCCATAAGAAACCGCGCTACCATCAAGTAATCTTCACGAACCAAGGCGCCAAGGTGCGAGCGCATACGCTGTCATTGCCCTGTGGGACGGCTGGCAGGTTGCGCGTGCGTCTTCCGAAAGGTGCCATATTGCCAGGACGTTTGATGGAAGTCCGGTTGAACTATGGCTGCATTGAAATCGTCTGTGCTATTGCTGAAGAATCGCGTACTGGTGGGCCAACCATCGGTATTGACCTCGGAGTGAATACACTCATTGCTGCGACAGATGGAGAGAAGGCCCTCCTGCTGAGTGGACGCGAGATTAAAGCCACCATGCAACTGCGTAACAAACGTCTTGCAGAGATCACGGCCAAGCAATCGCACAAAACAAAGGGCTCGCGTCGGCATAGGCGATTGCAACGGGTGAAGTACCAGATGCTGGGCACTACGAAGAACAAGATTCGTGACTTGTGTCATAAAGCGACTCGCAAGGTGGCCGAGGTATTCCCGAACGCGAAAGTCTACGTAGGTAAACCATTCAATGATGCCGCACAAAAGATGCGAAGAGTACAAGCGCAGACCATCGCCTCTGCCTGCAACCGCAAGATCATCTCCCTGCTCAACTATAAGCTCGCTGCCTGCATTGAGGTAGACGAGCGATACACGTCTCAGACGTGCCCCGTCTGTGGCGCCCGGTCGAAACACCGCCGTACTTATCGGTGCCCATGCGGACTCACCGCCCCCCGTGACGTGGTGGGAAGTGTGAATATCCGCACGATAGGTACCCATGGTGTGATGCAACCAGGTTGTGGCGTACCGAACGCTATCCACTGGGAATATCCCTCAAAGTATCCTGCGACCTTTGTTGCAGGTAGTTATGCGGACACCATACAAGTCGCTCTGGATACGTCCAGAGAAGCCGCGCCTCTTTAGAGGTAGCGGAGTGTCATTTGGATTATTGTTCAGAAAGTTGAGAAAGACATACTTGCATGGACTGGCCATGAAAATATCAGAGAATTTCTTAAGGCACTCGATGCTGAAGGGGTAGCGATTTTTCCTGATGAGTAAGTATTTTGTCGGAGATAATTCTATCTTTTCTTCTTGCATTATATATTAGTTCGTGCCTATGCTCTCCACAATTTTACAATCCTACCGTTGATCGCACACTTTGGGGGAGGTGGCGTGTCCGACGTATCGGCTTTATTCCCATATAAAACAGTCTGTGTTTCAGGTGGAACGGGCACCTTCGGCTGGGCCTTCCTTCAGTATATGCGTGAACATCATCCTCGTGTTCATGTCCGCATTATTTCTCGCCATGAAGACCTCCAGGTGTACATGCGTGCTGAGTTTGGCGATACGCATATCAGCTATCTCCTTGGGGATATTTGCGACCGAGATCGTATGCGGTTGGCGCTGCAAGGTGCAGACCTGGTTATCCATGCTGCGGCTCTCAAGCATATTGACAGGGGGGAATACGACCCAGCGGCCTTCATGAAAACCAATGTCGATGGGACGTACAGCGTCATTCATGCTGCGATTACGGCCGGTGTGCAGCAAGTCATTTTTTTGAGTAGTGACAAAGCTGTGGCGCCGGTGAGTGTGTATGGCGCTACGAAAATGCTTGCCGAGCGCCTGGTAATTCAAGCAAATCATTATAGTCCGCACGGAACACGGTTCGCGGCAGTGCGCTATGGGAATGTAGCCAATGCCCGCGGGTCTGTAGTAAAAGTCTGGCGCGAGGCATTAGCACGCGGCAACCCATTGACGCTTACCGATGAACGGATGACACGATTTTGGATGTCCATTGATGAAGCAATTCGTCTCGTCGTATGGACTGCGGTACATGGGTTGCGAGGGGGCGTGGTCATTCCGCACCTGCCAGCTTTTATGATGACAGATTTGGCACGAGCGATGCTCCCCGTAGGCGCGCAATGGCAGGTGACAGGCCGGCGCCCAGGAGAGAAACTTGCCGAATTGCTGATGACGACAGAGGAACAAGAACGTTGTTATTGGTACGGCCCATCAGATCGCAATCTGGTCTGTTACGTTATCCCGCCATTGTTGCAGTCCTGGGGGCTTGGTGATGAGTTTTCTCTCTGGGCTGCAGCGCCCAAGGATGGAGAGCGTGGCATGCTAGCGTCAGCAGAGCAGGCCCCCTATAGCTCAGCTACGTGGCGGTGGCAGCTGGAGATCGAAGATCTGCGCCAGCGATTGGAGAAAATCTAATGGACTGGATACTAAGCCGCCTGGCCTGCGGAAGTCTTGCCGATGCGACTATGCTGGGGACTGCCTCAGGGATTGGTCGCGTAGTGACGCTGTGTGAGCAACCCTGTCCGCCTTTGCCGAGCTTGACCTATGGACGCCACGAACCCATCCCTGACGAAGTGTGGTTGCCGCCAGACCTCTGGGGGCGGCGCGTAGAATCGCTTCGCCTGCTCCTGATCCATGCGACAGTCCTGGTCCATTGTCGGCTCGGAGTGTCTCGGGCGCCGGCCCTCTGTGCCGCCTACCTGATCCGGTGCGGGATGGCGCCAGGGGAGGCGCTTGCCTTTGTGCAGAGTAAGCGTCCGGTGGCGCGGATTCATCCTGAAACCTGGCGGGGCGTCCTTGAGTGGTCGGAGGGGCTATTGTGAGTGAGCCTATTGACGATGTGCGTTATTACTACTATCGGGATGCTGGCCGCCGGCCCATGGTAACAGTGTGCCGTATTCTCCGCGGCGGAGTAACGGCCTATGGATGGGCAATATGTTCGAGTAGGGAGAATCCGCATAAGTACGATATGCTCCATACCTGCGGGGAGCAGGTTCCAGGAGGACGCACTATTGCTAGGGGGCGGGCCTTGCGGGCTTTGAAACGTGGGACACGATTGACCGATACGGTCCGATGTGCTTCTCGTCGGATTCAGCGTCAAGAAGCGGTCGCGATGCTGTGGCGGTGCGGGGCCGGGGCTGTCCTATATTTATCGCAGCATGGCGATTTCTCGCTGCTACCACAGGCAATGCAGCCGCCAAGTGCAGGAGAGATGCATGCCGCATCCTGAATATGCAGGACTCGCCTCCCGCGCGCAGCAGATACTTGCGGGTGGCCCTGGGACTTTTTCAAAGGCACCTAGTCGGTATCCCCAAGGCCTTGCGCCGACAGCTTTAGTTCGTGGGCAGGGGTGTTACGTCACTGATACCGAAGGGCGGCGATATCTTGATACAGTTGCCGCGCTTGGGCCAATCCTTCTCGGGTATGCTCATCCTGTCGTCAACCAGGCTATTCTGGAACAGCTTGGACGGGGGACATCGTTTTCAATGCTGCATCCCCTAGAGGTCGAAGTGGCAGAGTTACTCTGCGAGATGCTTCCTTGTGCCGAGATGGTCCGTTGGTGCCGCAATGGGACCGATGCGACCGGTATGGCAGTTAGAGTAGCAAGGGCATGCACTGGCAAGCAGCATGCGGTATTTGTGGGGTATCATGGCGGGGCGATGGATAGCTACGGCATCACTACAGACAAGACGGCTGGCATTTTGCCACAGTTGGCTCCGTACAATCATCAAACAACTTGGGGGAATCTTTCTACTGTTCCTCGACATGCCTACGAGAATCTTGCGCTCCTCATGGTCGAAGTGCCATCTTTGTCGTGGGGGGCATCGGCTGAGTCGGTCTGTAAGACCTTGGGAATGTATCGTGACATAGCGCATGCACATGGAGCGCTTTTTGTACTCGATGAGATTGTGACCTGGCCACGGTATGCCCTGGGTGGGTCACAGGCCTTGTATGGCATTATGCCGGATCTCTGCACTGTCTCCAAGGCTATTGCGAACGGCTTGCCGCTAGCGGCCCTTGTAGGGCAGCGCCAATACATGGAACGGTTGAATACGGGTGATATTTTTGCTTCCTATACGTTTGCCGGGGAAACAACGGCTCTCGCCGCAGCCAAGGCCGTCATCACTGTGTTGCGTGATACCGATGCCCTGGAGAACCTTCAACGCCAGGGACAGGCACTTGGCGACGGCTTGCAAGCACTTTTCCATGAGTATGACTTGCCGGTGGCTCTTTTGGGAAATTATGCCCGGATGGCCGTGTGTTGGCAGGATGTTTCAGCGAAAGCGACAATCCTTGAGTTGCGGACATTGTGGCTCGCAGAAATGGCACGGCGCGGAATTTTGCTGGGAACGGGTGTGGTATTTCCAATGACTTGCTGGGTGGAAAAAGACGTTCAGAAGATTCTCGTAGCGGCAGAACAAGTCTGCGATCTTATGGAGTTTGCATTGGAGAGGGGGGCCGTGCAGGATGATTTGCCCTGTCCGGTGATCCAGGATGTGTTGGCGGTAAGAGCATAGAATGCGTATTCTCATTCGATGCGACATAGGCGGGCAATCAGGCATGGGCCATAGCGTGCGCATGCGTGCTTTAGCGCGGGAGGTGGCGGCGCGGGGGGCAGATGTTGGGTTTACGACCAGCACTCCAGCATTGTTGCCTTTTGTCCATCCGTTCCCTTGCATACGGCATCTACCGAACTGCGATATCTTTGTAGTAGATACCAAGACTTCGGATGTTCCATGCCTGATGGATGAGTTTCGCTCATCCTCCAATGCACCAATCGTCTATATTGACCATAGTGCTTCCCATCCTAACGATGGAGAGCTTCTGATTTTTCCTCATGCACATCTGTCCCCAGCATTGATCAAGGCGCTTCAGGGAGACTTCTCCGGTCGCGTGCTTTATGGATGGGACTATGTGATGCTTGACGCCGAGGTCATGCAGCAAGTACCCATTCCGTATGCGATGCGCCAGGACGGGCCGATTGTGTTTTGCGCAGGGGGGAGTGATCCAGATGGCACGTTAGAGCAGATGTATGCCTGGGCTGCAACCCTCGACATTCCGACGCAATTGCTTTTTTGTTTCGGCGCGGCCTCGCAGGGAGTATTGCACCAACTCTATGAGGCACGCTTTGATGAAAGCTTGTGTAAGGATGATAATCGGCACATCGTGCCGTTTGACAGACGCTATCTGCATCAGGCGGCCCTGGTTGTGGGGATGTTTGGACAAACGACGTATGAATGTCTTTGGTATCAGACGCCTCTCCTCACGTTTTCTCGGACCATAGAAGATGCTAAAGCGGCATCTGCACTTGCCTCGCGTTGTATTGATTCCAATGGAGAGGGAACATCATCAGTTACTTCTTTGGGGCATTTTACTGATATGACGCAGGATATTTTTTGTTCTTATTTAACGAAACAATGGCGAGCGAAAGTCTTGCGCCAGCGCATGCATGCTGCCAGTATCAGACTCTTTGACGGGCACGGAACCGGGCGAGTTGCTGATGTCATCATGCAGTTAGGAGCGTAGTCATGGCTTGTCCCTTCCCTATGTCGCCTCTCTCTGCAGCCATTCCTCTGGCAGCATGGGTGCAGACGCATGGCCGCTATCCTATAGACTTGGAATGCGTGACACGGAACAATCTGCCGCACTGGGGGACGATTTATAAACTCTTCCCAGGATCAAGTTTTAGTGCCCGCATTAGTGTTGCCCTTGGACTGCCTGGGGCATTCGCCTCGAATATAAAGCTGCGTGAGTGCCTTGGGACAGGATGTGCGGTGCGTTTTTATACCACGCCCGCGGTGCGACTATGTCCGCGGTGCCATGCCTTGACGACACGCGATGAGAGCGCTTATGAAATCCCGGCATTGAGTCGGGCGCAGTTAGAACAATTTGGGATAGGATTGGCGGATTGGGATGTCGGGGTGATGGCATGAGCGAGCCCGCATGGCCAGAATGGGGGGGTGAGCAAGACACATATCATCCATGGCATATCTGGACAAGCCCGGCAGGGGCGCATCATGCTGGCTATTTGCTTGATACGGTAATCGGTCCGAGTCTCGCAGAGCCCGGGACGCAACAAGTCTATGAGATTCTGCGTTGCGAGCCGTGCATAGCCATCCACGCTACTCCATTGCCATCGCAGAATGCACTAGCGTCCTACTATAAGACTGTTTTCTATCAGCAAGATAAGCCAGATTACCTGGGGCGGACCGAGCGGGACCGCCAATGGTGGGAGCAATGTGTTTGGGAGCCGATATTTCAGCAATGTCAGCGCTATCTCCCTCATATCCCAGGAGCAAGGCGTGATGTCTTTGATATAGGTACTGGCCCGGCAATCTCCCTTGATGTTGCTGCACGGCTCGGCATGGGTACATATGGGCTAGAGCCTAATGCTCATATTGCTGCATTGGCAGAAAGTCGTGGGCATACCATGTATTGTGAAACGATGGAGACATTTACTTCTGGGAATGGCGGGAGTAAGCGATGGGATATTATCACCGCGTATGAAGTCCTTGAGCATCAGGCCGAGCCAGAAGATTTCCTTTTGCGGTGTTATGATATGCTGAAATCTGGCGGCATACTTGCGCTATGTGTGCCTAACGATTATTCCCTGATACAGTGTGCAGCACGGCACACGCTTGGGGTGGCGCCCTGGTGGGTGGCTCCTCCGCAGCATTTGTACTACTGGACGCCAAAGACTTTGCAGCTCCAGGTTCGCAGGTGTGGACTTGCTATCCTCGATATTCGGGGGACCTTTCCGCTAGATCAAGCACTGCTTGATGGCGATAATTATCTCGGGAATGATGCCTTGGGACGTATCGTTCATGGGCGGCGCATGTTGTATGAATTGCAGATGGTTCGGCGCGGGTGGTGGCCTCAGGTTGAAGTTGAATATCGGGCGAACATGCAGCAGCGCATCGGGCGAGAGATTGTGGTCATTGCTCAGAAAGTTGCATGAACTATGCTGACGCAATTTGTGGCTGAGGTCTCAAGTAATCATGGGAAGGATTTAGCGCGATGCCTTCAATTCATTGATGTTGCGGCCGATATTGGCTGTGATGCCGTCAAATTTCAGCTTTTTAAGATCGATCAACTCTTTGCTCCAGAAATTCTTACTGAGAGTCCTGGGCACCGAGCCCGTGTAGCATGGGAACTTCCTACGGAGTTCATCCAAGATATCGCCCTGCGGTGCTGTGAGCGGCAGGTACAATTCATTTGCACGCCTTTCTATCTTGATGCCGTCGAGGAATTACTGCCTTACGTGGATACCTACAAAATCGCTTCATATGAACTTTTATGGGCGCCTTTGCTGCAAGCATGCGCTCAGACAGGAAAGCCCATAGTGCTTTCGACCGGTATGGCCAACATGAAGGAGATCGACCGCGCGGTTTCTGTGATCCTCGATGCAGGTTGTTGTGATCTCACCTTGTTGCATTGTACGTCCGGGTATCCGACGCCCATCGCAGAATGTAACTTGAAGGCTATCGATACGATGCGACGGCGCTGGATATTGCCGACTGGATGGTCAGACCACAGTGTCTCTCCAGCAGTGGTGCTGCGAGCTGTGCAACGTTGGCAGGCGAGTATGATCGAGTTTCATCTGGATCTTGATGGGACCGGAGACGAATACAAAACAGGCCACTGCTGGTTGCCGGAAGCGATAGCGCCCATCATCGCAACAGTCCGTGCAGGCGAACAGGCAGATGGCGATGGTGTAAAGCAGCCAGTGCCAAGCGAATTGCCCGATGTGGCCTGGCGCCGGGATCCAAGCGATGGTCTGCGGCCGTTGTTGGCGACGAGGAAAGCGTGGAGAGCAAAGCCGTGCATACCGTAGCCATCATCCAGGCACGCCTAGGCAGCACCAGGCTTCCCGGCAAGGTGCTTTTGCCGCTCTGTGGCAAGGCGATGCTGTGGCATATCGTCCAGCGCGTGCGTGCAGTGCCAACGGTGTCTGATGTGTGCGTAGCCATGACAGAGCATGTGAGAGATTGGCCAATCCGAATATTCTGTTACGCTGAAAACATCCCTTACTGCGTGGGCAGTGAGCGGGATGTATTGGATCGTTTGTACCATGCAGCGATAGCGATGAAGGCTGACATAGTAGTCCGCGTGACAGGCGACTGCCCCTGTGTTGATCCTGGCGTCATTGCGGCGGTTATTGAGATGCAGCGCCAGAACAGCTTTGACCTCGTCGGCGCAGCAACTGGCGCCGGTGCTGTTGGCGTAGAAGGGCATCATTTCCCAGATGGCCTGGACGTCGAGTGCTACTCATTTGCTTGCCTGGCACGTCTTTGGCGTGAGGCGAAAGCTCTGCAAGATCGGGAGCATGTCTCGCTGTATGCGGTACGCAACCCGGACCTCTTCGATATCGGGCGTGTATTCGCACCAGCAGACTATGGCCATCACCGTTGGACAGTGGATCATGCAGAAGACTTTCAGTTGGTGGCGGCAATCTATGAAGGGTTGTATCGGGGAGATTCCCACTTTACGATGGAAGAGGTGTTAGTATATCTGAAAGAGCATCCTGAAGTGTATGGACTGAATCGTCAGTATGTAGGGCAAGAGGGGTATGCTAATCTCTGGGGGAAACATCATGACGAAATTGATGACATTAACGCCTACCATCCTGAAACAGATGACAATTGCAGACCTCCCCGCCCTGGCGGTTGAGATACGCCAATTTCTCATCGCCTCCATCTCACAGACTGGCGGACATATCGGCGCTAATCTTGGTACTATTGAACTCATTTTGGCCCTACATTACGTTTTTGATTCCCCACAAGATAAACTGCTCTTCGATACCGGCCATGCTGCGTATACGCACAGAATTCTTACTGGCCGGGCTGCACAGTTCTCGACGCTCAATACCTTTGGCGGCATGAGCCGCTTCTTGCAGCGCAGCGACAGCATCCACGACATCATAGATGCTACGCACGCCGGCACAGCGATCTCGACGGCGGTAGGGCTAGCCCAAGCGATGCAAATGATCGGCGATCCGCATCATGTCATTGTAGTGGTCGGTGATGGGACGCTGGGGGAAGGGCTTGCATGGGAAGGGCTCAACTATCTTGCGGGAACGAATCTGCCGATCATTGTGATTATCAACGATAACGGCATGGCCATCGCGCCAACGGTGGGGGGAATAGCAAATGTGCGGGAGAGTCTCTTCGACGGGCTAGGGTTCGGATATTGCCGCGTAGAAAATGGGCATGATATTGCTGAACTGATCGATATTTGTACTGAAGCCAAGAGATATTGTTCGTCGCCTTTTATCATGCATGTCAAAACCGAGAAAGGCCGTGGTCTCCCTTGCGCTGCCAACCATGCTTATAAGATGCACTTCAGTATGCCGTTTGATCCTCTTACCGGCGCGGGCGCCTCGCCGACGATTGCTGGACGCACCTACGCCACGATCGCTGCTGAGACGCTGGGCAGCATCCTGGCTGCCGATCCTGACGTAGTGGTGCTGACGCCAGGCACACCCTATGCCTCGGGACTGGAGCCGCTGATGGAGCGTTTCCCAGATCGTGTGGTCGATATCGGCATGGCCGAACAGCATGCCGTGTCCATGGCCGCTGGCCTGGCGCTTGTGGGGAAGAAGCTCGTCGTCTGCTTCCAGAGTACTTTTATGCAGCGGGCCTATGACCAGATACTCCATGATGTGTGCTACATGAACCTTCCGGTAACGTTCCTCTGTGTGCGCTCGGGCTTCGCAGGCTACGACGGCCCGACACATCACGGCCTGTGGGATATTCCTGTGCTGCGCTCCTTTCCAAACATGCAACTCCACTACGCCATGAACACGCAAGACCTTCAGGAGACGCTCACGGCGCGACTAGAACATCCCCAGGGGCCGTTGGCGCTGCTGATGCCGTATGAGCCGATCCAGGAGCCTGAGCCGGAGATAGGGATACGCTATGCTGGATCTGGCATCGTGGCAGCAGGAAAGCATGGGATGCTCTTGTGTTTGGGTAATACGCTTGCCACGGCCCATGCGGTCCGTCATCAACTGGATATACAACATAGCATAGATGTTGGCTTGGTAGTGTTTGGACAGCTTAAACCATTGCTTTCTCTGCCGAAGAGAATGTCAAGGGCTCTTCTTGCCTATGATGGATCCACGCCTCCCGCAGCGTCTTTTCATATTGTCACCATCGAAGAAGGCATGCTGGCCGGTGGGTTTGGATCGCTTGTTGCTGAAGCGTTTCTTGATGCAGACATCCCTGTCTCATTATTGCGTTGCGGAACCGGCGATCACTTTGTTCCCGCAGGGTCGAAGCAAGAATGTGCTCAAGCGACCGGACTTGATGTCGAGACGATTACCAATGCTATCGTGAATCGCTGGGCAGAGGGGACGAGGTGAAAAACATGTTGAGAGAGATTAGTTCTCGACGCTTTGATGCTCATCGGCACGAGAAGCTTCAGAAACGTCGTATTCTACGTCTTGCCCATCTGGCCTTCACGAGTATCAGGATTGGGCATACGGAGTTAGTAGGTTGGTCATCAAATGCTACGTTCGATCTAGTAGTCCCGTTACCTTTTCGGGAGAGATTCAGTCTTGTTTCGGAAGTTTCGCGATCCATGACCCCGATACCACGGATACGACTCCATCTGCGTCAATGGCAATACATCGGCATACGCCGTTGGTGTGAAATGACCCTTGCCTATGAGCCGACACAGGATGTCTGTGTCGTACAAGCAGAGTCAGTGCGAGTACACAGAAGGTGTAAGGCTTCACAGTCAAGGAGATTATGATGAATGGTCGCCGTGCCCGTCTTTTACGTCAACAGCCCTCTGCTGGCCCTGGCTGGAAAAAACGTGTTCGCCAAGCAAAGCGCCGGTGGTATGGCTTGACGCATCGTCAACGGAAAAAGGAACAATCCCGATGAGCCGCATTTTTGGTAATCTGATTCAGATTGGGTATGTCGTCGTCGATATCGAGGCTGCGATGCATCACTGGGCTGAGGAGCTTGGCGTCGGGCCCTGGTTTTACATTGAACATCTGAGCGTGCCGGATTTCATGTACATGGGGAAGCCATCATCCGTTGATCTCTCGCTGGCCATGGCCAATAGCGGCGCTATGCAAATTGAGTTAATCCAACAGAACAACCAGGCATCTTCGATGTACCTGGATTTTTTAGAGAATGCCCCTGAAGGCGTCCAGCATTTGGGGTACGGCACTTACGACTTTGCGGCAGCTCTGAAGGAAGCCCGTGCGGCGGGCTATATCGTGGCTCAACAGGGCACCGGGGGAAGTCGTGGGCCATTTGCCTATCTGGATACGGAAGATCATGTTGGTACGGTGGTTGAGCTGATTGACCTTGCGCATGGGCGAAAGGAACTGTTCGCGGGAATTGCGGCGGCGGCACGAGGATGGGATGGCAAGGATCCGATACGGACGAAGTTGCCGATATGACATCTCTCATCGGTAAGACGGCTCTCGTCACTGGCGGCTCCCGTGGCATTGGCCGCAGTATCGCCTTGGCTCTGGCGGAGGCCGGGGCTTGTGTGGTCCTAACATATCACACACGATGCCAAGAGGCTATGCATGTGGTAGATGCCATTGAGCAGGCCGGAGGGCAAGCCTGGGCGCTGTGCATGGCCCTGGAAGATGAGCAGAGTATCGTCAAGGCCGTGTGTTGGACAGTCGCGCGACTCGATACGGTACATATTCTGATCAACAATGCGGCGATGACCCAAGAGAAACCTTTCACCAGTTTAACGCACGGTGACTGGGATATCATGCTCCGGGTCAACTTGCTTGGGCCGATGCTTTGCTGCCGGGAAGTGATCCCCAGGATGCAAGGCCAGGGCTGGGGCCGGATAGTCAATATGGTCTCTCTCGGTGGCCAGATCGGCGGTACTCGGCAGCCACACTATGCTGCCTCGAAGGCTGGGCTCATAAGCCTGACCAGGTCGCTAGCGCGGCTGTATGCCTGCGATGGTATAACCGTGAATGCGGTGGCGCCTGGCCTGGTGGCGACTGAGATGATTGCTGATGAACTCGCTTCAGCAGCCGGCCAGGCCAGGGTAGCGACTATTCCGCTTGGGCGTATAGCATCTCCCGAGGAGGTGGCAAGCGTGGTGGCGTTTTTGTGCTCTCAGGAAGCATCCTATGTGACCGGGCAAACTATTAATATTAATGGGGGGCAATATCTTGGCTGAAAGCGTACAGAAGAACAATTCATGCCGGTGTTATCTCTATGAAGGGGATCAGAAAATTCATGAAGGACTTTATTGTCGATGCGCATGTACGGCATGTATTCCACATACCATGCCGCTCTTGCCAGAAGAGATTCGTGCCGTTCGTGTATTGCTAGAGCAACAACAGAACAGTAACTCAATCATTGAATATGTTGTAAGGACTGGCCCATGAAAACTATCCTCGTGATCGGCGCCGGTCGTGAGGCGATTCCAGGTCTGCAACACGCCAAGGCTATTGGCTATCGTATCGTCGCCACTGACGGCAATCCACATGCCCCAGGCTTCGCCTATGCCGATGCACAGCTAGTCACCAGTACCTATGATGCACCAGCGACCATCCAGCAGGCGCTGCACTATCATACATCGGTTTGGCACATCGACGGAGTAATTGCACTCGCTGCAGATGTCCCAGTGACTGTCGCGCGGGTAGCACGGGCTCTTCGTCTTCCAGGCTTGAGCCTGATGACAGCCTACTTGAGTCAGGATAAGTATGCGCAGAAGCGACGCTTGGAACAGGCAGGGATCCCGGTGCCGTGGTTTTCCAGGGTTGTGTCAATAGCGAATCTTGAAGCGCTGGTGGCTGATCATGCAAAGCGTGAGTCTCTGTTGGTCATTAAGTCAGTCGATAGTCGCGGAGCCCGCGGTGTCGTGCGTTTGTTGCCAACTGTTGATGTCGCCTGGGCGTTTCAGCAAGCCCAGGCATGTTCCCCTACCGGGCGTGTCATGGTCGAAGAATGGCTCGCCGGTCCCCAGATTAGTACGGAATCCGTCATAGGGGCTGATTGGGCAACAACTCCTGGATTCATCGAGAGAAATTATGCGAGACTTGATGAGTTTGCCCCATTCTGCATAGAAGATGGCGGCCAGCAGCCGTCTGCATTATCCGGTGCCGACCAGGCAGCCGTGGCGCAGATGGCTGAACGGGCGGCTCGCGCGCTTGGCATAGCCAACTGGACAGCCAAGGGGGATATGGTCTTGACCAGGGATGGGCCGAAAGTGATTGAACTGGCGGCACGGCTTTCTGGGGGGTGGATGAGCAGCGTCCAAGTGCCGACAGCGACAGGCGTGGACCTGGTGGGGATTGCTCTCAGGCTTGCAGTGGGACCCCCTGTGACCCAGGAGGAATGCCTCCCCCAACGCCAGAATGGCTGCGCAATACGGTATTATTTTGCGGTCCCAGGCCGTGCGACAGCGATACATGGCATAGAAGCAGTACGGCAGCTTCCTGATATCTCACGTGTCGAGGTATTTGTTGCCGAAGGCGATATTGTGCAGTCCCCGATGAATCATACGCAGCGAGCGGCATGTGTGATTGCTACTGGCAAGACACGGCAGGAGGCAGTGGCGCGAGCTGAGCAGGCAGTAGGGATGATTCAGGTTGATACGGAACACATATGAGAATAGACCTTTACCAAGATACGAGAGATATGCAGCCTGCTGTCGTTTTCGGCGCGGAGAAACCCGAATGGTGCGTTATGGACTTGCCAGGTGGGCGGTTTATTGTTGCGGCGGAAGGCCCGCAGGCTGAGGCACTACTCAAAGATGTGGTCGATATTTTTGTCAAGGCATGGAGCAAAATGACTGAAGCATATGATGAGAAACCTAAGTGAAACACCCACACGTTCCTACGGCAACCCGCCGCCATGGCATCCGTTGTGGGCTGAGTTAGCGCTATTTCTTGGCGATGACTTTCGTCCTGACTGGTGTAGCGATAATGACGAAAAGGTTTTTGAAGAAGTCAAATATTACCCCGATGTAGCGACATTCTATCGTGAGTCCACCATCTTACTTTATCAGGGCCTCGGCTACTGGTTGAGTGGCTGGAAACGACGATACCATAGTGTTCTCTTGCAACTCGGCATGGGTCGGATATCGATCCTTGACTATGGCTGTGGAGCCGGATACGACGGAGTCTGTTTCCTTGACTATGGCTATGACGTGACCTTTGCCGATCTCCCTGGACGTTCATTGGACTTCTGCCGCTGGCGTGTGACTCGCCGGGCCTATGAGGCTCAA
>ERZ1292637.423-Hain-H14-01um-R3-423-length-25535-cov-7_pt1 | contig 16826 bp, 10 predicted proteins | sample MGYA00564405_ERZ1292637 | MGnify/ENA primary metagenome ERZ1292637 (study PRJEB36523, sample SAMEA6512645) | groundwater metagenome | collected 2019-01-09 | study: AquaDiva: Metagenomics assemblies of 32 groundwater samples | reverse complement strand
GTGATCCTCCTCGTCACCGAAGCGCTCATGCATGCGGGGCACCCCCCGTCCTAGCCGTCCAGACGGTGGTGAGTACCGGACAGCGTAACAACGCATTGCTGGTGACATATTCGGTTGTATTGCTGACTCTGCGAGGGGAGTCGTTGGAGTGCGCTAGCGCTTTCCCGTCTGCGCCTGGAGACGGATCAGGTCAAGTTGCAAGGCCGTATACCGGGCGTTCAGCTCCAAAATCGCCGCGCGCAACTCCCGCATAATGTTAATCGCCTCGGTCAGCATGGTCTCACGTTTGCCCTGATCTTGCAGCATCGTCATGAGCAATTCATGGTCCCGTGCCGTCTGGGGGGACATCGTCTCCATGATGGTCATTTTGGTTTCCAGTACCGAGATGCTGACAAATTTGCTGTAACTGACGGCGCTGACAATCAGCCACAAGACCCCGACCACAGTCAGGGCAATGCGCAGAAATGCCTGGGAGCCGGTCATGCCATTGAGGCCGGCCATGGCTAGTGGATTCCTGGCGGCGTCTCTGGCGGGACGATGATCACCGTAGGGGCTACCGGCGGCTGCGCGGCTTCTTGGGGCGTGATGATGCCGGTGCGTGCATCGAGAGGGATTTCGAGCTTCTGCGTATTCAGGAGCCATTTCTGACCGATATTGACCAGAATGGCGAGTAAGGGCGCCAACCACACGTACTTACTCGTCTCGAGCAGCGGCAGGAGATACGTGACTGCGTAGGCTAGGAGTGCCCCTGCGACAGCAATAGCGGCGCCCTTGAGCAGCGTCGGGAGATCGGTGCGACTGAGAGAAAACTGCGGGGCCCCTACCACCTTGGCCTCTGTCCCTGCGCCTGGAGTCGCCATCTCATTCCTCCTTACACAATGCCGGGTCAATGCCCCCGGTTGCCACAAACCCTCTGACCCGACCATTGATCGTCGTCCCAAAGCCCCCGCCGCCCTGGGCCTCGAAAAACAGACAGGCGCGACTCTGCCTCGCCTCCAGATAGTCACTCGTTGCAAGGAGAAAGCTGCTGTAGGACTGGCACCCGCTCAGCGCCAGCGCGAGCAGCACACCGACAAGACGCCAGTGCATGGAATTCCCTCCTGCGTACACACCCACCCCTGAATGCTAGGCCGCGTGTCGTGGCACGGCGCCACGCCCCCGGCAATGGCGATCCCGTATGTATCCCAGGCCGCCGCGTTTGTCAGGCCGGCGATCGGCGCGCCAATGATCCTCCCGCGTACACTCAACACTGAACTCACTACCACCATATTATGGAGTACTGCTAATAGGGCATACAAACCCAATAATATCTGACCGTGTGATCAGGCACGGCGTCATACCCCCACCGATGGCAATGCCATACGTTTCCCAAGTTTGGCTGTTCGTAAGCCCTTCCTCTGGAGAACCTCGCACCCGTCCTCGTGTCTTCATCACAATCGCATCGGGAGCTTGATCGAGGGCAAAAAGTTCGAAGTCATCTCCATCGCGGCCATCGTGGCTATACACGAGGGTGTGTTGAGGGGTGATCGAGATGACATTGCCCATCGTAATGGTCAGAAGAGGATATCCCGCAAGGACTGCGTACTGCACATTGCGAAGTTCTGCATACAATGGATAGGTATTCATCGCTAACGGCTGTACACGGATATTCGTGGCATTGCTAAACACACTGTCCACAATGAACAGTGCCTTCCCTCCATCGCTACGCCCCTCTACTGTGAGGTCAGCGCCTACTTTGTACCCTTGGACTTCCACAGTGTCCAGTGTAAGAAAACTTGGTGGCGCAAGTACCACATCAAAACCTCTTGATTCTGGCTCAAACCTGAGGCTTTCTACTCCAAGACGGTGCTCCCGCACCGTGGAAAGCGCCTCAGGATCACCGAGATTGACAACATCGTGCACACGCACTGCGTTTGATGCATAGCCAAAATTCATACCTGCGGTGCGATTATGCCATAGAACCGTCTTCGTGATGGTGTAGGGGGAGGTGTAGGGAATGTTCGAAAGACGCCAAAGCTCCAAACCTGATCTCTGGGAGGCATAGCCCTCATTCCCAGAGAACGCAAGCGGGTGGACAATATTGTGTTCCTTTGAACTGATGTATTGCCCCTCAGCCATCGGATCAGCGCCCTGAAAAAGCGGATAGCGTATTGGCAGCTTGCTGAGAAAGACAATAAAGTTGGCATGGCGCGCATTCGCCGCAACATTGTTGCGAATCGTCATGTTCGCGGTGCGTCGAAACCAAAATCCCGCGCCTTCATGGGCAAATCCACGGCCAGTATCTGTCGCTAACCCTACTCCCGAACCATCACTCCGCACTGCAAAATTATGCTCAAAGATATTATAGCTCTCGCTCCCGTCTTCAGTGACAAAAGCAGCGCCCATTGCATTATAGACTATATTATCTTGAACGAGCCCATAATGTGAAGCATGAATGGCAATCCCCAATTTAGGTGCCGTGTCTATGGCATTGCCGATGAGGGTAAACTGACGGCCATTTTCCGGTGTCTTCTCCGATTCCGGCCCGATAGTATGGTGCATATGGAGCGCATAGCGCGCAATCTGATTTGCACCAATAGTAAATGTGCCATCTGTATGTGCAACAGTATTGCTCAGAGGGTGCACTGTCGTTCTACCCAAATTCGTAAAATTCGCATAACGGATATCGATAACTGAGCGTCCGGTAAAGAGTGTATGCCCTTGTATTCCATTCGGATCTTCTGAGAAGAGACTGATAGTACGCGTGAGATTGCCAACGTGAGGCAGAAACCGAATCACGCCCTTCCCATCACGCGCTCCCTTGTGATCAAAGCTCAGCGGAGTAGTCAGCGTCACTACTGACCCAGCCATCGACTGAATCACCAGTTCTTCCCAGTGTTTTTCTCTGAGTTGGTTCGCATCTCCATGAAGATAATCCCGTGCCAGGGTCAACTGCCTCGTATCCGGCAGTATCAATTTGTCTCCCGTGTTCCATCCACTTGGTGTAGATGCAAGCGTCAGCGTGACATCCCCTGCTTTGGGTTCTGTGGCGAGCCGAAGGAAGGTGGGAGATTTCACCGAGCCATGCATGGTAACCGTGCCGTCAATCGCAAGAATGCCCGTGCCAAACTGGAAGGGATCGAAAAGACAGGCCCCGTCATCGGTGGTGCACACGGGGATGTTTCGGATGACGACAGTGGCCGTGTGTGGGAGCTGTATCGGTTGTTCCAGTGTCCCAATGGCATAGGTGCCGCCTGGCTGGACCTGAAGAGTCCCCACGGCGAGATGTGTGGACATATCCACGGCATGTGCGAGTATTGCCCCAGGGGCAATACCAATGGTGTGCGCCCTGGCCCGCGCCATGTCGTACAGGATGCTATGGCGTACCAGCACGATATCCTCGTCCCTGGGCAGGGCCCCGGTATCCCAGGTCTGAGGATCCGACCAGTCGCCATTTTTCACACTGATCACCGTGGGGACGTGAGCAAAATTCGGAATGCTATCAAAATGTGTGATGAACTCGGACGGCCCGACCGCCTGCGCGCTGACGTTCCCAGTGACGCACAGCCACAGGAGTGCGAGAGAGGTAAGGCATCGTACGCTCATCAAAGCACCTCGAGAAACTCCACCCTTCAGGGCGGGGTAGTTGACGGGATCACACATTCGGTGACGATGGCCCCCGAACCCATCTGTGTGTGTACCTGCCCCGGCATGGGCACATGGGTGAGGTTGCACGTTCGCACCTTGACAGGTGCGGTCCGCTTGGGATCGGGGCGAATCGCAATATTCAGTTTATTGCGCAGGATCAGGGTCGACAGTACGACCTCCTGCCCCGTATCCCGCCGATTGATGACCGGGAGCCAGATCCCGCGTGCGCACCCATCTATGGTCGTCTGCTCGATCACATACGTACTCCCAGACGCAAACTCCCCGAGAAAGCCCTGATGCTCAGCTTTCTTGCTCTCAAACGTGGCCGCGGCCATGTTGCGAGCATCACAGCGTAGGTCGCTGGTATACAGGGCGATATTCGAGGCATACCCGGCCACCAGCTGGCCGCCCCGGTTGTGCCAGGCTGTGAACGCGGTGACCATGAGCGGGGCGTCGGGTCTGCCGCCTCGCCAGACTTCGAGCCCCGAGCGGCGGCTCCCGTACACGGTGTTGCCGTGGAACGAGAGCGGATTCATGGCAAACCGGCCGGTGTTCATGGTTTTCGACGTGGTGTACTCGCCGTCCACCACTGTGTCGGCGCCTTTCCATTTCGGGTAGCGCACCGGGACCGAGGTGCCATTCTCCACCAGGCCCTGCGTGAACAGCATCATGTTGGCCCAGCCCGCATTGGCGGCCACGTTGCCGTTGATCCAGCTATAGGGCTGGCGGAACCAAAAGCACGAGCCCTCCGAGCCGGGAGGGTTGTCCCCGGTCGGGCCATGGCCGTTGCCGTCACAGCGCACCGCCATGTTGCCCTCAATCACGTTCAACGACTCGGATCCATCCTCTGTCGCATAGCAGCCCGCCTTGGCGTCGTAGCACGTATTTCCGGCCAGACGGCCATAGTGGCTGTCATGGATGGTAACGGCCCATTTCGCGGCGCCCTGAAAAGCGTTGCCCTCGATCACCCATTGGGGCTGCGTGGCCGGCAGCCCTGCGAGCCCGAGCACATGATGCAGATGGAGCATGTACCGCCCGACCTGATTGGTCCCGATGATACACGCTAGCGTGTATTGGTCACACGTCGTGCTGTGCAGTGCGTGGACGGTCGTGCGTCCGAGGTCCGCAAACCGGGCAAAGCGGACCTCGACCAGCGCACGCCGGGTCAGGAAGATATGGCCGCGCGTACCCTCAGGATTCTCCGAGCGAATCACAATAGTGCGGCTGAGGTTTTGGACGTGTGCGCGCGCGTCATGTGCGTACTGTACGGGTTGGGCCAGCGTGGGGGTCAGGATCCCCCCATCGAGCCGGGCAATGGTCAGTTCTTCCCACTCATTGTGACCGACGGTGAGCGGTTTGCCTGCGTAGTCAGTGGCCAGCAGCACGTGCCGCGTGTCGGGCACTACCAGCCGATCACCTACCCGCCAGCCGCTCACAGGCGTCGCGAGCTGCAGCGTGGGACTTCCAGCCAGGATGGGTGCGCCCAGTTGCACCCAGGTCGGCGTGAGCGCAGCGCCATGCATCTGGACTGTCGCCCCATCCATCGCGAGCAGTCCGGTGCCAAACTGAAAGGGGTCAAAGAGGCAGGTCCCCGTATTATCGGTACACAGCGGGATATCGCGAATGACCACCGTCGCCGTATGCGGCAGCGACAGCGGCTGCTCCAGGGTCCCGATGGTGTACGTGCCGCCTGGGTGGACCAGGAGGATGCCCACGTGGAGGCCCGTCGACATGTCGACGGCGTGGCTGAGCGAGGCCCCCGCAGCGATGCCGATGGTGTGGACCCTGGCGGCCGGCACGTCATAATGCACCGCATGGCGCACCAGCACCACATCAGTGTCGCTGGGCAGGGTCCCGGTGTCCCAGGTCGTGGGATCGGACCAGGGGCCATTGGTGATGCTGGCAACGGTGGGGCAGTGGGCGAAGTTGGGAATCCGGTCATGGGGCGTGACAAATTCTCCCGGTCCCTGGCAGGGGGGGGCTTGTGCCCCCACCGATCCCATGAGTGCCAGCGCGAGGAACACAAGAAGGGGGAAGAGACGGAGACGAGGGAAGGACATATGGAACCCTTTGCATCCTAAATGTTATGCGTGAGCACCTGAAGCGTCATCGTCCATTCGGCATGCTGATCTGCCCCAGCATCCGTACCCACGAGCGATTGCCACTGTTCTCCGAGACGCTCCGCCCTTCAGGCTGGGCACCCCGCTGTGCGCACGCACGACTGCTTGCAGTGAGGATAGCGGCTTTCTGTGCCCGCCGAGTGACTCAGCTCGGCGGGCGATCTGACAGAAACAGGGCTTTCGCCCGCGAAAGCTCCCCACACCAGGCTCTGAGGCCGATGAACGGGTGTCGCCTGGGCGGGTCTACCCAGGGGCACTGGGGACGTCAAGCCTGCGGAGTTGCCACGCTGTGAAACAGGAACCGGGTTGCCCGGGAATCCTCGCCCTTCAGGGCGAGGGGCATGTCAAGCAACAGACACCGTTGCGGCCACCGCGCGCCACTGGGCGCGTGCGGGGACGCTCACGACAACGCGCTGGACCGTTGCGGCGACCGCGCGCCACTGGGCGCGTGCGGGACTGATGAGCGCTGCGCGCGGATCAGGGTGGATCGCGAGCACAGCTTTCCACTGGGCGCGTGCGGGGACGCTCACGACAACGCGCTGGAGCGTAGACGGTTTTGACGCCACGAGTGCGATGCGTCCCTGGAGCGGTTTGTAGCGCATCGTATGAATCTCAAAGATCCCGCCGTTGTCGCCCGGTGGCAAGGCGGGATAGGTGACGATGATGGACTCACCGACTTGCAGCGCTGCGGCAACCATGGTCGTTTCGAACTGGACGGTCAGCCGGGGGGTGCTGAAGTACTCTACCAGGTGCCGAATCAGCATAGCTGCCGTGTTGTTGTCCCGGACCCAAGACGCTTCGAGGACGAGCGGCGTCAGGATGCCATGGCGCTGCACGCTGGCGATGCAGTGGGCAACGAGGTCGTCGCCGCCCGGCACATTGGTCCCAGTCTGATCCACCGTGAACACTCGATCATATTGCCGCGATCCGGTGTTGTAGTGGTAATGGAGCTCGTAGCGGTTATGGACTTGCTCCAGATTCCCCAGGGTTACCGAGAACGTGCTCTGCGGAGGCTGGCCGATGCGCGCCTCCGCTCCTGCTGCCTGGAGGATGCGCGCCGTGTCGAAGTGGAAGCGCGGCGATGCCGCGCCGCGATAGACGCGCAGGCCCCACGTTCCGGCGAAGGTCGGCACAAGGAGTGCCCTGGACTGGCGCGCAAGATCATCAAGGACCTGGTGGGCATGCTGCCGCGTCTGGGGCCAGCCCGCGCCGATCCCGCCATCCAACACATAGCCGACGGCAGCATAGTAATTGTAGGCAACGGCGAACATGCCGGGATGAATGGCGAGTCCCATTTCCTGTTGCAGGATGCTCGCAATAATTTGATCGGCATAGGCAAAGATGGTTCCCGCGCCGAGCCCGGCATAGCTCACTATGGTGCCCGTCAGATCATAGCGTCCGGTCAGCAGCCCCTCCATGTAGAGCGGCGGAGCGTCCCCTGTCGGCTGAAACACGGACTCGACCGCAATATCGCCAATATGGTACACGTTGGATACGCCCCCAATGCCCCCCTCGTTGCGCGCCGTCAGACGTATTCCGAGCGTTTCTGCTTCCCCAAGGGTGATGGCAGGTGGCGTAAACGCCGTCGTGAGAGGGTTGAGGGCATGACGGAATTGCTGCGTTGTGAACAAATTGTCCCGCAGGATCGTGCCCGTGAGGGGGTTAAAGGTGTAAACGACGAAGGTGCCGGTGACCGTCGGGTCACTCGCCGGCGCCCGGCGATGCTTGGTAAGGGTGATCATGAGTGTATTGTTGCCGCGTTGGAGCGGCGCCGCCAACGCGGTGACTTCGAGGATGCCGATCCCATCGAAGCTGCTATCGAGTGCCGAGGTGCTGACGGTGGCAATCGTCGTCGAATTGCCGTCGATGGCCTGCGTCGCAGCGCTGACACCAACCTGAGCTTGCACGACGAGCATGTTGCTTACCTGGTTGAGGCGTTGCTCTTGCAACGGGGTGGGCAGCCGCGCGAGTGCAGCGAGTGGCGTCAACGTTGCCGCCGTGCTGAACCTCAGGAAGCGATTGACCTCCGGCGCAAAGAGCGCGAAGGTGCTGATGAGCGCCATGGGGTGGGCCGCAACCAGGTAGGTGTTGGTGGGAACGTCGACTAAGAGCAGGGGGGGGGTTAAGCCACGCCCGCCCCAGCCATAGACAAGCGGTACGGGTTGCGTGCGGGCGCGCTCGTCGGCGTTAGGCCACTCTGCTGCCATGAGCAGCTGCTGTGGGAGGAGCACATCACGATGGATGGAGTCATCCACGCACAACAGCGTGCTGATAGCGCCAGTAAGGGTGACCGTGTCGATGCGACCCGTGAAGACCCGCAGGGACTCCGTGGTGCCGTCAAGAAGGAAGTCAATCGTAATCGCCGCGCCGTCGACCGCTGTCGCCTGGTTCCAGCGATAGAGAATCCCGCCCTGCAGGACATTATCATTGCTCTCGATGACGCTAATGGTCACATTGGCCACCGTGGCGAGGCCCCCTCCCGGTGGGGTACTCACCTCGATGTCGGAGATGTCCAGTAGCCGGTGTTCCCAGAAATGAATGCCGTCCTCGAAGGTGAAGGAATACCGCATGCCGAGACCTGGAGCCTGCACGAGCCAATCGCCAGTGATGACGGGCTGCGCCAGTCCTGCGGTGTAGGCTGGCCCCGGATCTCGCGGCACGACGCCGATGAGGGCGAGGACCATTGGCACATGCCACTTGCCGCGTGCCGGACTTGCAATCAGGTCAAAGGCCATGTGGGGGACTCCTAGACAATGAAGCGCCCGAACAGCAGCGTGCCGGTCCAGCGTTGGGCTTTCTGGCTGCGCCCCTCGGCCTCCCGGAAGGAGTCCAAGCCGCCCAGGTAGCGTACGGTCTCAATCTGGCCATCGGGATACTGGAGATAACACACGGAGGAGTGGTAATTAATCGTGTAGCGAATGAAGTGTTGCAAACTGTTGAAGCCGTAGGTCGGCTCGGCGGGGTCCGTGATCTGGTCGTCCCACGGCAGGTCCTCGAACTCGGCGGGGATGTGGAGCGGCTCCCGTGGCGATAATTGGAAGACGTGGAACTGGCCCCCGACCGCGACGTTTATGACTTGGAGCGGGCTGTACTGCGGCTGCACGATTTTGGCAAGTGTAGGGTTAAATCCGAGCACGACATCATGGCCGGCACCGGAGGGGTCGAGCCAGGCAAGGACCATGAAGCTCGCACTGCCCACCGCTGCGACCGTGGCGGACCCGCCGTCCTCTGCCATTGTGTCTCCGTGCTGCGCTAGCTTGACATGATGATGAACGTAATCTTGCCGGCGTTCGAGAGTTGGTTATGGGTATCCCGGATAGTGTAGAAAGTCTCGAAGGTCACCGTCTCGCCATGATCGATGGCGACGAATTCGAGGACGGCCGGCGTGGTCACGTCGATGCGCGCCGTCCCCTCGAAACCAGGGAAGAAGGTGAAAAGCCGGGTGGTCTGTTGTCCGGGCGTGTCCGCATCCAGGTCGACTGACGTCAGGTCAAGCGTCTCGCCCATGCCCGGCATGACATAGCCCATGGCGACCAGATCGATCGGGAACGTGGTTTCGGGAGCAAAGATGGAGAAATGGCCTGACTGGATAAAATCCATCGCGGTCGGGGGGGGGCCCATCGTTTCGCTGGCGACACCCGCTGCCGGCCCAACGACGACAGGGTCCAGAATCGGGAGCGGGAGGGGCGGTGGCAGCGCCACCTCCCGCCCGAACAGCAGTGTGCCGGTCCAGCGTTGGGCTTTCTGGCTGCGCCCCTCGGCCTCCCGGAAGGAGTCCAAGCCGCCCAGGTAGCGTACGGTCTCAATCTGGCCATCGGGGGTGAGGAGTGCGCAGGCAGACGAGTGATAGTTCAGCGTGTAGCGCACGAAGTGTTGTAAACTGTTGAAGCCACGCGTCGGCTCGGCGGGGTCCGTGGTCTGGTCGTCCCACGGCAGGTCCTCGCACTCGAGCATGAACCGGCGTGGCTCATTCGGACTCAGCTCCAGGACAAAGAACTGTCCTCCGACGGCAATCGTCGGGATCTGTAGGGGCATATATTCCCACTGCACTATTTTCGTGAGGGTGGGGTTGAACCCCAGGATGATCTGGCGTCCCGTCTCCGCCGGATCAGTCCACGTGAGCACGAGAAAACTCGGATTGCCCACCGCTTGCCCGTCGCCTGCCGATGTCCCCTCTTGTGCCATGCGTCATCTCCTGGTGACCTGGATACGCGTGTTGCGGAGGCGTCCACCCTTTTGCTCGATGCGGCGGATGATCTCGTCTGCCAGGCGCTCCTCAGAGGTGAAGGCACCCCCCTGGATAATAATGTTGGTGTCGCCGTTGTTGTGCGTCTCGTGTGGCGCGATGACCTGCTCGCCTTGGTGTAAGAAGTACAGGCCGTTGCGCGGGATGTAGGCGCGGCCGTACTGCCCAAATTCGCTCCCCCCACCGCCGGTGGCCTCGCCCCCTGTCGCCTCGCCCCCTGTCGCCTCGCCCCCTATGCCGCCCTCGCTGCTGTCGCCGCCCGTACTGGAGCTGATGCCGCCGGCGAGTCCTTGCAGGCGTCCGACCCCCTCGTTGATCGCGTGCAACTCGACGAGCTGCGACTGCCCAATACTGCCGATGCCCTGGAGGACCTCGAACTGCCCGGCGAGCAAGGACGTCTGCACCTGGATCGCCACCTCGGCGTTTGTGTCGAACGGCGCGAGGGCGGCGTGGATACTCCGCAACACGTCCGCCGAGGTGCCGACGACCTGGTCGATGCTCCCAAGATCGTTGAGCGACGCCACCAACACCTCAATCTGGCGCTCGGCGAGACTGATTTGCTCTTCCACGTCAGTCTGCAAGCTCCCGAACGCGTCCGCTGAGACGCCCTGGAGGTTCGTGAGAATCCCGGCAATCTCGGTCTGCAGGTCTCGCACGAGTTGAGGATCTTGGCCGAGGACTTCCGGCGTGCGGCCCAGCGTAAAAATCTCTTCGACCAGTTGCTGAATAATTGGGATGAGGACTAGGCGCTGTGGCGGGCTGGCGCTGCCGAGCGCTTCTGTCGCTCGGCGCAACTCCTCCTGTCGGCGGAGGAAGACTTGCGCGGGGCTGAACAGGGCTTCTTCGAGGCCGTAGATCTGCTGCGCCAAGTCCAGATGCTGCTGGGCCTGCGCGGCGGCGAGCTGTTGGAGAATGCGCCCGCTCTCCGCGATGACGTCGGTGAACTGGCGTATGATGGGATCAAGCTTCCTGACGCCCTCCTGGAGCGGCGTCACCCAGCTCTCAATGGCTTTTGGCAGGGACTCGTTAAAGAACTCTTCCAGGTTTGCCTGGATGTTCTTGCCCTTGGTCTTCACGGTTTCCAGGAGGGTGCTGAAATTGTCTGCAATGGCATTGAGCGGGGCGACGAGCGCCGGTTGCAGCTGCGGCGTCACACCCCGGAAGCCCTGCACGATGTTCGTAAAGATGTCCGTCATGCTCGTGTTGATTCCCTGCACGAGCTTGTCGGTCTCTTTGCCCAGATGTTTGATGCGCGCCTGCGTCAGGGCGAAGGGCTGGGTCACTTCCAATCCAATGTCAGGGAGGAAACTGACGCGCGCGGGTTGCGTCTCTTCGATCGCAAACTCGGGCACTTTGGGCTTGCTGCCGCCAAAGAGGCTCCCGCCTAGGGCCCCCACAATGGTGCCGACGATTGCGCCAATCGCCGTGCCCCACGGGCCAAATGCTGAGCCGATGATCGCGCCGCCCGCCGCGCCGCCGCCCGCCCCGGCGAGGGCATTGCTGCCGCGCTGTCCAAGGAGATCCGTGAGGCCGAGTATCTCATTGAGTTGAGTGAGGGCGAGACCGACGCCAATGCCGGTCCCCACCCCCGTGATGGCGGTGCCTGCCGAGAGTCCACCGATGGCCCCGGCCGCTGCCCCGCTCCCACCAGAAAGCGCACCGGCCCCTGCGGTGCCCGCACCCACCCCCGCCCCGATGCTGCCCGCGCCCCCGAGCCCGGCGGCGGCCCCCGACACGCCGACTGCGCCCCCGCTGCCCCCGAAGAGTGCGCCAGCCGCTCCCCCGCCCACTCCCCCGAGCCCGGCCGCGCTGCCCGCCGTGAGGCCCCCCGAGATGAGGATGGTGTCGAGGAGATTCTGCACGGCCGGAATCTTGCCAAGCGTGCCCAGGATCCCGGAACTGTTCCCGCCTCCGCCGCTCAAGCTACTGGAGATAGACAGGCCCTGCTGGCCGAGGCCGAGCACGGTCCCGAGGATGTCACCGCCTACTCCCTCCGCGCCGGCACCGCCGCTGCCCCCGCTGCCCCCGCTGATGCCGCCCGCTGCCGTGCCGCCGCCGCCTACTACGGCAATAATGGCCGGGATGATGATCTTGTTTGTGAGGGCGGCGGCAGCCAGGTCAGCCAGCAGTTTGATGAAGAGCTGCTTGATGCTGTCGAACAGGGTCTTGCTGCCGGACAGGAGATTCTGGAAGACCGTGCTGAGCGGGCGCTCGATGCTCTGAGCGAGCTTTTCATACTCTTTTTGCTGTTTCTCCAACTCTGTCTGCAAATGCCGTCGATCATCCTCGCGGGCCCTGGCGAGCTTCGCGTTCGTAAAGCGCGCGATGTCTTCGGCACGGACACTGCGCTCTTCGAGAAATTGAATGTCTTCGGCCAGTTCCGCTTCGGCGATCTGGAGACGACTGCGGGACTCTTTGGCCACGGCCTCGGTAATCTTCTGCTGCGCCTTAAAGTGCTCGTCCGCCATGTTCTTGACCAAGTCGCTGTCCTGCTCGAAGAACTGGCGGTCGGCTTCGGCGATGGCGTCGAGTCCCTTGATAAGCGGGTCTTGCAGTGGGTCCGTGCCAAGCAGCTTGTCCCGCTGTTCTTTGAGCTTGTTGAGACTACTCGCAAGGGCGTTGATCTGCCCCGGCGTGTTGGCGGTTGTCATCGCCTCGCTGAGAATACGGATGCGTTTTTCGAGGTCCGTATAGTCATCCGTGAGGCGCGTCACCAGGGCCTGTTCTTTGCGGCGCTGCGCTTCGGCCTCTCTGGTGGCCTTTTCTGCGGCTTTGGCGGCGTCTGTTTCATCGTTGAAGCCGCCCGCCAGGCTATTGAGATCCTTGGTAAATTGACGCACTTCGGGGTGGTCGACGAGGAGCGAGTGCTTCTCCAGGATCTTGTCTAACTCTTTGGCCGTTTTGGTGATGTCCGCCAGGCCGCGCTTGGGCTCGTTGTAGATTTCCGGCATGCGCTGGGCGGCTTCATCTAGACGCTTCAGATCGCGCGTAAGTTCCTGGCGCAGGGTGCGCACGTCTTCCAGGGCTTTTTTCTCAGCGTCCCCCGCGCGTTTCTGGGCTTCAGCATAGCGCGCTCCCGCGAGCGCGCCGGCATCGAGTTCGACGTTATCGATCTGGCGCGCTCTAATCACATTGTTCAGGGCGCGAAATTCCTCTTCAAGCTGGGCCTTGCGCTGCGTGGTGAGTTGCAAGATCGGAGCGCCTGTGCCTTCCAGTGCGGCAAGCTGACGTCTGAGTTGAAAAAGGTCCTCGGCGAGGCGCGTCGCCCGATTGATCTCTGCCTGGGTGGCGCCGGCCGCAAGTTCGAGCGTCTGCGGCGCGACGGCAACGGGCTTACCTGCGAGGGCCTCGGCGCCGGCCTGAGCAATACCGCGCTGCTGGCGCTCTGTCGCTTCACGGTCGAGGCGTAAAATGTTCGTGGCCTGCTCAGCGAGATTCTTCATCAGTTCCAGGATGCCTGTACCGGCGAGGCGTTCTTTGAGTAAGCTCAGCTCGGTAAAGAATTTCTGAAACGCCGCGCCGGCAGTACTGCCGGCAGCCTCGACGCCCTTGCCGAACTCCAGGTCTAACTGGCGCCGGAAGCGCGGCAGGAAGTCGTCGGCCATGATCTGGCCTTTTTTGAGCATCTCATCGAGCTGTTTGGTGGTAACGCCCATCGCCCGCGCCGCGATCTGAAACGCTCCGGGGAGATGCTCACCCAACTGCTGGCGGAGCTCTTCGGCGGAGAGCTTCCCTTTCGAGACGATCTGCTCCAGGGCAATGAATGCCAAGCGCGTCTGCTCCGAGGAGAGCTGCAACACGCGCGCCGCGCCGGCCATGGCCGTAAAGAGCCGCTGCGTTTCCACGCCCCGCAGGTTGGTCCCCTGGGTCGCTGCCGTCAGCTTGAGAAAACGCTCCTGGAGCACGTTGACGTCGAGCCCGAGCTGGATGGCCGTCTGGCGCGCGAACTGGAGCGCGACCGCCCCACGCTCAGCCCCCCCGGCGACGGTCGTAAACCCAACACGCAATCCTTCGAGCTTGGCGCCAGCATCGACGATCTGGCGCGTCAAGCTCGCGAGCACAAACGGCAGGCTGAGCAGCGCACTGCCGAGGAGGAACGCGCCCATCGACTGGATGGCACTGCCGACACGAAGAAAGGCGCGATCCAGCGAGGTGAGCTGACGCTCGGACTCCTGGGCGAGCGTGATAAAGCCCTGGAGCTGGGCGAACTGCCCGAACGCAGCAGGAGACGACGTCGGCGCTCCGACAATCCCCAGGCGTTGCTCCTGGGCCAGTTCGCGCTGGATGCGCTTACGCTGCTCGGCATGTGTGCGCAGGCTCTGGGTAATCTGGTAATTGATGCTTTCTTCGAGAGTGCGGCGCTCCTGGAGTCCCTGCTGGTGGGCTTGATTGAGAGCGCGCTGCACGTCGCGCTCGGCCTGCGCCTGCTGCTGGCGCTCCTGCCGAAACGCCTGGGTCATGGCCTGCTGGGCTTGGCGGTTGGCATCCTGCTGGGCCTGAAGTTCCTGGCGGTAGGACTGCGTAATACTGCGGTTGATCTCGCGCTCGATCTCGGCGCGCGTGCGGCTGTGCGTCTGGGCGGCGTTCGTGAGGGATTGAAAGCCCTGCGTGGCGGTATTGAGCTGCTGCGAGAGCTGCTGCGAGAAGACTTGGACGCCGTGCAGACTGGTCTGCAAACTCTGCAGGAATCCATTTATTTCTAATTGTAGTATCGCTGTAAGTGATTCTGCCATTGCAATCAGTCTTTACGAGAGCGTCTAGTAATCCACCGCTGTTTATTTGCGCACACAGGGCACCATGCTCCTTGGATAACACCGTCAGGAGTTGTGTGCCATTGGTGCCCATACTGGCATTGCCATAGCAAGGCTGTTTTCCTGTCTATATATTTCTCTGAGAGACACTGCCCATTTCGAGCATGAGCAAGTGTATGCATATCGTCAATTGTTTTATTTTTTCCACAGCATCGAGGGCACCAGGTATGCCGATTCTTTATATGTGCTGGTCTTGCCATAAAGATGTGTTTCTCGCTGCACTCCCATTCCAGTTTAGTCTCTGCTCCTAGATAGGCCGTAGATATTAGCCTTCCTCCGTGTTGCTGTGCTATTATTTGCAAATCTCTTATGAGTTGTGGAGAGTAAGTATTAGAAAGATCTATCTCTTTTGTAAATAGTTTTTTCGGTACTATGAGATTATTCTTGAGAAGTGCATAATGAATATGTTCTCGTATCTCATTAATATTTCTCATGTCTAGGACAGAAGGAATCTCTATAAGGAGAATGTTATGAGCTTTGCAGAGGTCTCTCTTCCGTTGATCATTGCTTTGTAAGCGCTCCAATCTTTGAGGGGTACGGTGAAAAAGTGGAACACCGCCATAGTGTTGCAATCCTTGATGTTCAAATGCTATTGCTAGCATAGTTGAGTATCCATCAAGTTCAAGACGTCGACCGTCACTCGTGCGTAGCCAAGATGGCCTCATTTTCGGAAATATTGTATTGAAAAGTTGTTCAAAAAAGGCTCGACAAATGCGCTCACCAAGCCCTGTTTTACATACTGGGCACCAGCTCCCCTGTTGAACATCATTAGGCGTTTGTGCAAATTCATGCTCTGCTGCGCACCTCCAATGAAGCTTTTTATTTGCTCGATCATAACTCTGCGAAAGACAATATCCGCCTCGTGCTGCTGCAAGTGCCCTCATGTCTTCAATACTTTTCGGAGCGTTCTTGGCACATCGCGGGCACCATGATCCACCTTCTTTGACTATGCCTGCTGGTTTGGCTGTCCAGATATGCCCTTGAGCACATTGCCATGAGAGCGGTTTTCTAACACTCGTAAAGGACTCTGATAGGACTGCACCTCCATGCTGCGCGGCCCATTGTTGCATATCTTCTAGCGTATACTTCCGACTATTTGCTCCATGATTGGCAAGGCTGCACACAGGACACCATGTACCGCCTTCTTTGATGACATTGTGTGGTCTTGTTGTCCAGATGTGGCCTTGGGCACATTGCCATTGCAAAGGTTTTTCAACGCTCTCAAAATATTCCGACAGACATTTTCCCCCGCGTATTGCTGCCCATGCTTGCATGTCACTGATTGTGTAGCGTCTGTGTTTTTTTGCGCGTTCCTTTAGCCCGCATACTGGGCACCAGGTGCCATTCTGTTTGACAACATAGTCCGGCCTAGCTACCCAGATATGCCCTTGAGCACATTGCCAACGTATGGGATGCTTCGTCGTTCGAAAGAAGTCTGCAAGGCAGAGGCCACCGCGTGAGATCGCAAACTTGTGCATGGAGGCAAGTGTCTGCATGCTTTTGAGTATTTGTGCATCATCAGAACAGCGTGGGCACCATTGTCCCTTTCGTAAAGCCTTACGTGATGTTGCAAACGTATGCCCGTGCTCGCAGACAAAAGTAATCTTTGATAAAGTGTCTTGATAGAGCGTGATATCGCATTCCCATCTGAGAGATGCAGCAAATGCTTGTATATCTCTGATGATGCGCTCTTGCTTATTAGGGATATTTCCACGGAAATCACGCATGAATGCTTTCGCATATGCGCGCCTAGCTGGTGGTGTGGTAAGCTCAGTGCTAGCCATGCGTCACCTCTCTGACAGGTTGGCAAGTGGTGAGAGCATGCAGGGGATTGCCGTCCCCTGCATGCTCGCTTAGTATAGCATAACAGACTAGAGATTTCGGCCATAGGGCATGCTTTCTACTGGCGCACGTGCGGCGGGATAGTGGCCTCACGGGCCTGGCGCTCCATCTGCATCTGTTGTTCCTGGCGTTCCAGGGCCCGCGCCTCTTTTGCGGCTTCCAAGGCCAAAAACATCTGAT
>ERZ1292637.717-Hain-H14-01um-R3-717-length-16864-cov-6_pt1 | contig 16864 bp, 32 predicted proteins | sample MGYA00564405_ERZ1292637 | MGnify/ENA primary metagenome ERZ1292637 (study PRJEB36523, sample SAMEA6512645) | groundwater metagenome | collected 2019-01-09 | study: AquaDiva: Metagenomics assemblies of 32 groundwater samples | reverse complement strand
TTCCGATAGTAGCGATAGGCTTCGTGGCCTACTGCTGCTACGCGGCATACCACAAATAACCTTTTCACCAACAGCAATAAGGAGAAGCACCATGGCTAAGATACTGGAGAAAATTGCGCAATACTACTGGAATTGCGCCTGCTACGAGGATCAAACAGAATTTTTACGATTAGAAACACTTGGGAATCGCGCGTATGACCTTTACCTCTCAATCACGCTGTACGAACGAACCTATCTCGACGACTAGCCCCTTGATATAAAAGGAGAAACGACGATGAATATTATTCAAATGACACGCATGCTCGACCCTGAAGAGCAAGAAAGACGATTTCAGCAGATTATTAAATCCGCTGCTGACAGTGTGGATCTCCTCCGCGCCTCCGACCTCTCCCGCGTTGTGGCAGAGGCAAACAATCAGGGGCTGGGAAAAGAGTTTCTTGCCTGGCTCAAAACGCAACCACTTTCCGTCCGGACGGCACAACGACTCAGCAAAGCATACGAATAGCATGCCGGGCGACGAAGATGCGAGAGGGCCTATCGACATCTGACGCGGGAATTAAGGAGCAGATCATGCTACCCGAGGCCCGGACGATTCACATGCTACAAGAGGTTGTGGCGGTGCTCGCACTGTATCCAGAACTAGAACGAGAGTGGTGCGAACGTATGGACCGTCTGCTGAACGATATGGAGAATTTATGGAAAAACTAACTATTCACGTAAAAAACTGGCTACATAGAGAAGGAAGGGGAAGCGTAACCTCCTGCCTCCTAAGACCCGAGGACGGCAAGCGCTGCTGCCTGGGTATCTATCTTGAGGATAATTGCGGGGTGAGCCCTGACGTCCTCTGCGACATCGCCACCCCTGACATGCTGCCGCACGATATCCTGGGCAGGCTCCCTAAGTGGCTTTTGATCCACCGCAACAACACCAGACTAGCCGAAGCCCTGATGTCGGCGAACGACCAGGTCGAGGAGAGGGACGAGGCAGAAACGCGGGCATTGGTACAGAAGCTCTTCGCCGAGGCTGACGTGGAAGTGGAATTTATAGAAGAACTGACATGAGACTTACCTTCAAATAGTCTCTTCCCTCAGCCCGTCCGGGAGACAGGGCAGGCTGAGATGAGGAAATTAGATAAGGAGAACTGTTATGAGAAAAAATCAAAGCATAAGACGCTTTCGTAAGTGGTATTGCCCTTGCCTATTGTTCAACGGACCGCCGCAACCAACACGTACCGACCGGATTTTAACGCTCTGCGAGTCCGGCGTTGGCCTCAAGGAAGCAGTCGAGCGAACCGCGTAACCGTCTAATATTATAGGAGAAACCATGAAGACACCTGCCTGTAATTTTGAACTAGGGGAAATCGTAGCAATGCCAGGGTTTACCGATTGTTTTGGCAAGGTACACCCGCGGGTGGAAATGTTAGTCGTCACAGAACGTCGATTGATAGAGACGAAAGAAAGAGCTGAGTTTAGCATGCCCCCATATTGGCGGATTAAGGCCGCATATAACTCGGAAGGATTTAATTGGTATGAGGGAGCAGAGCGTTACTTTGAGAAATCAGGAGAAACGACATGGCCACAAAGATCACAATCGTAATAGATAATTTTGAGGGTTCAGACATGGGCAATGAGTTGTCCCGGATACTCCGTGGGATAATTGATTGCACAGAAGGCAGGGATAATCTCAATCTGAAATACTCAGGATGGAAGCTACTTGATGGCAATGACAATGTGGTAGGGCAGATAACAATTCAACCAACCGCCGGAGAAGACTAACCAAGGAGATCAACGTGAAGTTCCGACTAAAGCCGATTGAAGTTGAAGCCATGGAAATGACCGCCTCTGTTGAAATCGGGGTGGGAGGTCACGGGTCAAAACCGTGCCAGGTGGGGGATTTTCTCGTACGCAACCCGGACGGGTCGATACGCCTCGTGGGGCACGATGCTTTCTTTACCGCCTACGAACCGTGTGACCCTGGCGCGATGCCCGTGGAGGATAAGCCGAAGCGGCGGCACCGTAGAAAAGCGAATATGCTCAGCCTCGAAGAGATAGTCGCACTGCGCGCCGTGGTCCCTGCGGTCATGGGTGGGGTGCTGACGGATGAAGAAACACACCATGGAAAATGAAACGCTTCGTATTCTTGTCCCTAACTGGCTGCACCACGAGGCGCTCTAAGGATCATTCGCCCCTGGCGGCAGGGGCTTAACCGGGGAGATTTTAGCGATGCGAGATAACACCACAATCCTATCACCAGAGCGAATTAGACGGCAGCTCGAAAGGCAAACGGACTCAGGGGGCTGCTCACCGGAGTGGGTATTGCGACGCGCTGAGCGAGTCGCTTTTGCCCTCTCCCATCACCCTGACTGTGGGGAGGATTGGTACAACCAGGTACTGGCCGCGCTTAATTCTGCACTGTTGGTGCTCGCAAAATTGAAGGACTGAACAAGGAGTACGTAATGCACATATATCGACAAGGCGACGTTTTATTGGTCGAGAGAGAGCAATTGCCTGAGAGGGTTCAGAAGCAAAAGGATTGCATTCTTGCCCACGGTGAAGCAACTGGCCACCACCATCAAGTCAAAGAAAATGGAGTGATGTGGGTTGATGTCAACGAAGCGGGGCGTAGGTATCTTGAGATTACCGCTGATACCGCCGTCGTGCACGAAGAACATGCCCCGATCGCCCTGAAAGGGCCTGCCGTATTCGAGGTGATTATCCAGAGATCTTACACCCCGGAAGGGATTGTAAATGTCAGGGACTAACCTTCAAACAAGGAAGACATCATGTCATCGATTAAAGTAGAAACGCTCTCGCAACATCAGCAAGAGAGGTTCACCGAATTTTGCGACAAATGGATCGCAATAGGACTGAGCACCGAACCTGCTCAGCGAGAAAAAGCTGAGGCGGCTATCCGGCTGATGTACCAACGTGCAAAGTTGCCAACACCACATAAAATTGTGTGGTGTGGATCTCCACTGTCGCAGAGCCTCACGCGAGCCATCATTCTCGACAGAAACGTCGGGGCTTCAGTCGGGGCCTCAGTCAGAAATGCAGTCAAGGCTTCAGTCAGAGATGCAGTCGGAGATGCAGCCAGGGATGCAGTCAGAGCTTCAGCCGAGGCTTCAGTCAGGGCTTCAGGCGGGAATGCAGTCAGAAATGTAGTCGAGGCTTCATCAGTCGAGGCTTCATCAGTCGGAGCTTCAGTCAGAAATGCAGTCAGGGCTTCAGTCGGGGCTTCAGTCAGGGCTTCAGTCAGGGATGTAGTCGAGGCTTCAGTCAGAAATGCAGTCGAGGCTTCAGCAGTCGGGGCCTCAGTCAGAAATGCAGTCGGAGTTTCAGTCGGAGATGTAGTCGAGGCTTCAGTCGGAGATGTAGTCGAGGCTTCAGGCAGGGATGTAGTCGGAGCTTCAGTCAGAAATGCAGTCGGAGCTTCAGGCTATGGGCAACACGATGCACCCTGGCTTAGTTTTTATGATTATTTTCGGGAAGTGTGTTCGTTAAAAAAAGAGACGGATGCGCTGCTCGGACTACTTGAGCTAGCAAAACATGCTGGCTGGTATCTCCCGCACCAACATGTCTGTTGGGTCTCGGAACGACACCATATCCTCACACGAGACGTACAAGGTAGATTACATAATCTTGCCGGACCATCCATCAGTTATCCCGATGGGTGGGCAATTTATGCGGTCCATGGGGTGAGGGTGCCGGAATATATCATCACCCGACCGCAAGAGATTTCTACCGCGAAGATAGACGCAGAGCAAAACATAGAGATCCGTCGCGTAATGATGGAGCAATATGGTCAATCACGCTACCTGATTGATTCTAAAGCGCGAATCGTCCACGCCGACAAATATGGAACCCTCTACCGAAAAGAGATATTAAATGACGAACCTCTGGTGATGGTCAAAGTCACCAATAGCACCCCAGAGCTAGACGGCTCGCAAAAAGACTATTTCCTTCGGGTCCCAAGCGATATGCATACTGCCCATGAGGCAGTCGCCTGGACTTTTCGGCAATCTCCCGAGGAGTATCAACCGCTCATCGAAACATGAGAAGTGATGATGCCGAGAGCATGAAGAAGAAGGGGAAATTATGAGTGATGCAACACCTTTGAATCCTGCCGCCCCGCACCCGCAAGCCGTGTGAAGAACCAGGATGCAAGCGCGACGCCAAGTTTGTCACGCAGCCTGGCAAGAACGACATAACCCTGGAGGGTTTACTCTAGTGCCCTCTGGTCGGTCTGTTTCCCTTGTTACCACCAAGGGAAAATAGCTCGACGAAAGAACTAACTAATGGCAAATCTCAACACAACCATAGAATGGACGAATGCAACATGGTCGCCCGTCACGGGCTGTTCCAAGGTAAGTCGGGGGTGTCAACATTGCTATGCAGAACGTCTCTTTTCACGGGTGTATCCTGGCCGGGCTTTTACCGATGTCCGTACGCATCCTGATCGGTTAGAGCACCCACTTCGCTGGAAGAAACCACGCAAAATTTTTGTGAACTCAATGAGCGACCTCTTTCACGAACACGTACCAGACGAGTTTCTTGACCGGGTGATTGCTGTGATGGCGCTCACACCGCGCCACTCCTACCAGGTCTTAACAAAAAGGCCGGAACGGATGCGTGCCTACTTCGCTGCGTTTGATTGGAACCGGACGGCTCTCAGTCCAGAGGCAGCGCAATGGCATAGCAGAGGCGGCGACCCCGAAAAGACCCTGGTCCACGAATGGCCCCTTCCCAACGTCTGGCTTGGCGTCTCAGTGGAGAACCAAGAGACAGCGGACGAACGGATTCCGTTGCTCTTACAAACTCCGACAGCAGTCCGGTTTCTATCGATTGAGCCGATGTTGGGGTTCATTGACCTTGATGGAAGAAGCGACCTGCACCGTCCAGGCGTCCAACACTGGGATTACCTAAACCCGGCAACAGGCCATGTCGAGAATACAATTGACTGGATAATCGTGGGTGGTGAATCTGGACCAGGGGCACGCCCCATGCACCCTAACTGGGCGCTCTCTATCAGGGATCAGTGCCAGGCTGCTGGTATCCCGTTTTTCTTTAAGCAATGGGGTAACTGGGTCCCCAAGATCTTTCTTCCCCATAGCCCTAAATACATCAAACCATGGGGAACGCTCGACAACACTGGAAATTGGTTTCCTGAGACCACCCCATGGAACGGGCAGCAAGGCTCAGACTCTGAAACTGGAGAATATGTCATGGTGAATGTCGGTAAACAAGCCGCGGGCCATCTCCTTGACGGCAAAACTTATCACGCATTCCCCGGGGACATGGCATGAGCACCACCTGGACCTACAACGAAGCATCCGGCACCTGGCGTCTGGAATTACCTTCCGTGGGACTCCTTGGCCTGGTCCAGCGGTCGCGCTGGGACTGGCAGGCGACACTCTTCCGTAGCGGGGCACGACAAGAGTCATCCCTGTTTACGTGGTTATCGGAGGCAAAGTCTTACGTTGAAGACTGGATGGAAGAACGACTGAAAACAGCGTTAGCGGAGCTGCCGCAGAAGGAGAAATACAGAAAATGAAAAGCGACACAAAATTAATCCGAAGCTTGGAGCGCCTCATCTTAGAAGGTCATCAGGTCAGCGCCGCCGCTGAACGACAGCGCATTGTGGCGGTGATTGAGCGACTCGCGGTCGTTGACGCGCATGATCCGGAAGCTCTGTACGCCGCAAATAACCAAGCGGTGTATCTCCAGCTCCTGAATCAGGGCATTGCTGCCGGCTACCGGGCTGCGGTACGGGCAATTGAGCAAAAGGAGAAAACGATAATGATTTCTGAAGAATTAAGGGTGCTCTGTAACCTACTAATGGTGTCCGACCCATGGCCGCTATCCAAAGCTGACGAAATGATACTGAAGAACTTCGCTGACGAGGAGGCCAAAAGACACGGTTACCAAGACTGGATAGAGGCATACCATGAAATCGGACCAGTGAGCGAGGGCGAACCCGATTTGCAGAGGGAGCGAGAAGCGCAAGTCTGAGCGGAGGAAGTACATATGAACATCCTTAAATCAATCATGGGATACACACCGGCCCCCCTCGCGCGCCTGAGCGATAAAGAGACGATCCAGACGATGAGTGGACTGATGGCGTATGTGTGTCTCCAATGCCCGACAAAAACCATCAGCGAGAGCGCTCCCCGCGGGCGATGCGAAAAATGCGGTTCGAGTAGCATTCTCCCGGTTTCGAGCTGCCTTGAGACCACCTTGCAATGGCGATGGCAATGCCGAAAAGCTCGGGGGGAAGAGAGTCGAGAATCAGGAACGCCGAGAAGTGCCGTTTACAAACTGACCGCAAAGACCTTGGAGGAGAAATAGTGGACACCGAGACATACGAACGAATGAAACTCGTACAGCAATTAACCTTAGCCCAACTGCGACTCGCCGAACTGAGACGGGAGCAACGTGCTCTAATCGACGTCGCTCAGCAGGAGGTTGACATGTATCAGCATTTACTTACCAAGTGGGATACTGCGCATTCTTGAAGCTCACTCGTCTGTGCCCCCACCAGGGGACAGGCTAAAGGAAAAACCATGAAAGAAAAGCTTATTATCCCAGTGAGCGGCTGGCTACATAGTGAAGGAGCGTCTGACTCATTCCTCCTGCGCACGAAAGACGGCAAGCGCTGTTGCTTGGGGATTTACCTGCAAGACAATTACGGGATAAGCCCGGCTCATCTCCAGGGCCGCAGCTCTCCAAGCCAGCTCCCCGAAGCTATCAAAGAGAATCTGCCTGCCTGGTTATTTTGCTCGTCTACCGACAGCGATCTCGTAGAGAGGTTAATGGTGGCCAACGATACCCCCACGATACCCAGCGAGAGGGGTGTACGTCTGGCGATTGCGTCTTTCTTCGCTGAGGTTGGAGTCGCGGTCGAATTTACTGAGTCTCAACCCCCGGAGAATGCACCATGAGATATCTACAGACCGAACGTGCAAAAGCGGCCCTGGACGCCCTCAAACCGTCTATCCCAGCCCTCCCCTGCTGTTTGTCGCCAGCGAAGACGCTGAGCTGCTCACGCGCTTCCTGGCTGACCTGAGATGGCTCGCCTCGGAGGGATACTCAACCCTAGACGTACACGACTGTGTTCGACAATCACAAATTCGCTGGGCGCGTGAACACCCACTAAAAGAGGAAAGGAGGACACTATGACACGAGAAGAATACGAGATGCGCATCGCCAGCCTCACCGCCGAGGAATTGGAGAGTGAGGCACGAGCCCTGTTTCGCCAACTCCCCGACGATAAATCGAGCGTTACTAACGACAATTTGGTTGCGTGCTACTCTGAATGTATAGCGCGCAAAGATTTTAGCATTTACCGGCGCGCCTACGAAGCGCTCGGATTTTTTCAATATTCCTAAGGGGAGACCGTCATGGAAAAACCGAACGAGCGAGATGGTGTAACCTGCCCAGAAGCCAGAGATCAGACTCGCGTGTGGCCGCCAGAAAAAGTGTATGAGGTGGCTCAACCGAAAGGTCCGCCGATTCGGCGTGGAATCCTCGGTAAACACAAACACGGCCCGTGGTGGAACAAGAAAGAAGAATGCCCTTGGAGTGGCATGCCTGTCCCGGTTGTTCCCCGCAAGCTCCCTGGGAAAGAGTAATTATGAAAAATCCAGCACCTAACAAAACACCCTTAAAGGGGCCGGATCTTGAGAAAGAACACTATATCTATTATCTGGAGAATCTCCTTACGAAAGAAATGAAACCTTTTATCCGTGACCTTATCGTCCCTTGCGATTGCGGTTCCATATCTGGGGTGGGAAGGAATGCCTGGAAATGCTCAGGATGGACACTGAAAACCATGCTCAAGAAAGAATTACCGGCTGCTGCAAGGAACTCGCTCATGATTTTCCCACCCCACCATAAGGCACGGTGACTAAACAACGATACTGAAGTAAACCTCCCACGATTCAAGTCGTGGGTTTCTTGGCGGAGATATTATGAAAAAAGTACTACCCTTGGCCGCTCTCTCATTGTCTCTGTGTTTGACTAGTGGGGCGTATGCTCATGAGCCGTGGGGTTCGCCCGCGTCACGCCCCTTGTGGGCGCTTCCCCCGAGGGGGCAACTGTGGGCTCCGTCCCTTCCTACAGCAGAGCCGTGGCCGACCTCACCTGCATTTTCGTCTCCGTTCGGTGCAGAGCTGCGCTCCTGGTCCACTGCCCCGTCGCGCCCCTGGGAGCTTCCCCCGAAGACTGAAGAGGCTCCTACGTTCTGTTACCATTTCCCGCTCCCTGGCGGAGCGACACTGTCGAGCTGTAAGTAGTTATTGGATAACCTGTCCTCGTACAAGTGAAGAAAGGCTGCGCTATGCCAAACCGGAACTATAATAAGGGCAGGGCCAACGAATATCGCACCATGCGCATACTGGAGGCGGTAGGCTACCGATGCTTCCGCACCGCGGGCAGCCACTCGCCTTTTGATGTCATCGGCATCAGTAAGGCGGGGGTTGTCCTTGTACAATGCAAGAGCAATAGGGAACCTAGCCCCGCGGACATGGAAACGATGGTAAATTTCTCCGCGCCCGATAACGCGACTAAGCTCGTGTATCGCTGGAACAAAGGGGCCAGGCTCCCGTTGGTGAAGGAAATATGAGGACGTATGACGCAAGCACCACACACACTCATGCCGGACGACCTGATCGATCAGGCCGGAGACTTAGAACTGATCCGTGATTTTCTTGCCTTGGTGGAGAGTCTGCACCAGGCAGGTAAAATTGCCACACACGTCCGGCTCGGGACGCACACCTATCTGGAAATTATTGAACGCGCCGTACAGACGACCGCCGTGAATGGAGCTGTCAAGACATGCCTAGCAGTGAAGAAACGAGAACCTTGACGAAAAAAAGGCAGCATCTTCTTTTATTGACGTGGAAACCTCGGTTCCCGAAGCGAGACCGGGCGCACGTGTTGTCTCTCGTTCAGCAGATCTATCCTACAGCTACTGCTGACGAGAGAGGCGTTACTATCCCGGTGACGGGGAGAGATACACGCGCTATATGGCTTTTTTTGTTGTGGAAATGCTGGCGAGGCATGGAAAAGGAGGTCAAATGAAGTTAAGGGGAGTTGAAGAAAATACCCGCAGCCTGTTCACTCCAGACTTCGTACTGCCGTCACAATACAACCCGCCGCGAGTACCACAGACCCCATGTCATAAGCTACTCTCGGCAATATTCGATGATGGGATCGGGCAGTTGCTTACTACGCACCCTACGCGCGGCGTCCGCGTCAATCGCCTGTGGAACGAGTCTGTGTCGTGGATACTGTCCGACGATACGCAGTGGGGGAGCTTTGTGTTTTGTTGTCAACATTTAGGTTATGAAGAGGGGGAGATACGGAAGAAGCTAGGGGGCCGCTTCCCGTTGGTCCTCCGCGAAGTACCTCCGCGTGTAGTAAATAGTCACGAGAAGGCACCGCCCAGGCTGCCGGTCAGCTATCCGGATGTCACGGCCAAGGCGTTCCGTAGAAAGCGACTCTACGTGGTCTTCGCGGACGGCACGGCATGCTGGGTAATATCCCACAACCTGACGGACAATAACACCGTCTGGCGACCTGGAGATAAGGGCACGCTTGTAGTATCGTGGCGCGCGTCACGGGCTATTGCGCGCTATGCCAGGGCAGGCTGAAATTCAAGGGAACATGAGATGAAAAGACCAGTTGAACTTTTACCGATAATTAACGAGACTGAGCCGGACGAGGACGATCCAACTCCGTGCGCATTCGACTGGCGCAATCCCTGGACCCTGGTCTGCTCTGCTCATGGCAAGCCCCATTTTGTCGTGACGCTGGTCACTGGTGCTTCCGCCAATCTCCAGCGACTCAATGCCCTTGGCTTCTTGACTGGGCAAGCCAAAAAAGACGCGCGGGGCATTGACTCTTTTGACTGATTGTTGCATAAACAAAAGGCTTGGCATGGTTGCTGGTAACAGCCACGCTGGGTTCGGTGGGAAAGCAAAAGCCCTAGTCAGTAGTTACGGAGAGAGCCCTCCGTAAGCGGTTGTTGATGTTTCTAGTCCCATGCTGACTAGGGTAGTTTTTTGTGGAAACATCACTTACCAAGCCGCTTACCGAGGGCTTTTTTGTTTGTGGAGAATGAAATGCAAATGCCGTTCGGACTGCATAAAGGAAAGCTACTAGAGGACATTCCACTGGATTACTTGAAGTGGATTAGCCAGAACCTCGCATTAAGCCCATCGCTTGGACCATTCGTCCGGCGCGAACTAGAGCGTCGCGGTATGATAGAGGGTGGTTCCTTAAGAAACGAAGCAACTCGAACTATGGCCTTCGCTATTATACAAAGCGGGTTTCGCTCGCTTGCGAAAAAGCTACACCCAGACGTAGGAGGAAGCGATAAAGAGATGAGGTTGCTACAGACGGCCAGATTAGAGCTGGAAAAGATTATGGAATTACTGAAACTGAGGACAGGACAATAAGATGGCTAATTTAACTGAGAAGTTTCATCGCGCCGGTTCGCCGATCGTCATCTTTCCTGAGTACGTCCGCATGCTGAAGAAGGCTGGGGTGCATCAGCCCATGCAGGCTGTCGCGTTTCTTTGCCAGATAGGGTATTGGACCGGAAAGCAGAGAGACCCTGACGGCTGGATATACAAGACAATGGACGAGATAGAGGGAGAGACCGCGCTGTCTCACGAGGAGCAAGTCACGGCAAGAAAGTCACTGAGGGGTCTCGGTATCCTGGAGGAAAAAGACGAACGCTTGCTGCATAGGAAATACTACCGCGTCAACTTCGACGTGCTCCACAAGATGCGCGAAGAGCACGACCCGCCCGACCTTATTTCTCCGAAACCGGACTCCCCGGTCTCCAGTAACTCAGACTCCCCGAACCCGGTCGGGCCGGGTTCGCAAACACTGGACACACCGGGTTCGCAAACACTGGACACACCGGGTTCGAGGTCCCGGTCGGGACAGTTTCGTTCTAAAGGTTCAGAGATCACTACAGAGATCACTACAGAGATCACTACAGAGATCAAGGATATGTCTTTTTCAAAAAAAGACGCTCCCTCATTTGCTCCAAACGTTCACACAAACGGGAATGGCAAGCGAGAGCAACCAACGGGGAATGGCGAAGCGGAAGCTGTGAGAGAGGGAAACGACAACAGCGCAGAGGGCACCGTTGATCTTTCTCACACGCCGGAGAACGTTACGCGCGCGCCAGTGAACTGCCGTCCAGAGCACGCAGCCGTCGAGGAGGAGGACGAGGACCCGCCAAGGGGTCTCTTCGAGACGAAGGAGGCTAAAAAGAAAGCGAACCACGGGAGCGGTGACCAGTACAAATTTAGCGTAGAAAGCTTCGTTGATATGTACCTGACATTTAAGCCAGCGGAGTGCCCTGGCATATCGGCGATAACCCCAGCGAGACGAAAGAAGTACGCGGAGTACATAAAAGCGTTTCCCAAAATGAGCTTCTGGAACAAGGTTCTCGATGGGTTAATCCTCTCGCCTTTTCTGCGCGGACAGGGGATAGGTTCCCCAGGATATCCAGCAAAGGCGCGAGGGTTAGACTGGCTATGCCAAAAGGGGAAAGACAACGTAGAGAACTGCGTAAAAGTAGCCGAGGGGAAATACGCCGACCCACCAAAGCAGCACCAAACGGACGAAGAACTTAGGTTCGCGCAGTACCAGAGACTGCAAGACGCCGACCCGTATCCGGTTGACCCTACCAATCCCCTCTCGTTCGATCCTTGATCTCCCTGAAAGGAGCATAACGCAAGTGACCTCAGCGCACGATTTATTTATTTCTCATGTCCAAAAACTAAGCGCCCCATCATCGACGGGGCAAGTAACCGGGAAATGCCCATTCCATGACGATTCTACGGCATCATGGTCGGGCAATGTCGACTCAGGGGTGTGGCATTGCTTTGCATGTGATGCAAGGGGGAACGAAAGGGCGTTCGCCGTCAGGATTGGGCAAGCGACAGAAAAGGTGAGTAAGCCGGTCCACGTCAAGACGTCGGCTGGGGAGACGGGCAAAGCGGGGGAGGTATGGAATGCTCGGGGTCCTGACGTAACCTACGATTACACGGACATTTCGGGAGAAAAGCTTCTCTACCAAATAGGACGCTTCGCGGGAAAGGACGGGAAGAAGTTCTTCCTACCGAGGGTTCCCCATGGGGAAGGCGACTGGACGTATTCTCTTGAGGACATCCCGCGTGTCCTCTATCGACTACCTGAGATAAAGCCAGCAAGGCAAGTCTTCTACGTGGAGGGAGAAAAGTGCGTTGAGGCGCTCAGAAGCATCGGAAAAGTTGCGACTACCCATGCCGGAGGGGTAAACGGTACTCTTTCTCCGGCTATGCTTGCCCCGCTTAGAGAGAAGCACGTTGTGATTCTCCCGGATAACGACGACCCAGGCAGGATTCTAGCTGGCAGGCTGAGGGAGGTTCTCACCAAAATAGCCGCCATCGTTTCCGTTGTCGAACTCCCAGGATTAGGTCCAAAGGGTGACGTTGCGGATTGGCTAGCGGCTGGATTTACCGAACATGATCTCACGGCCCAGGTGCAAGCATCCGCAATAGTTGGAGGACTTCGACCCTGGACCCCGACTCTCAGGATCTTCTCCACCATAACGAGAAAAGAAATCCAGTGGCTCTTCTATCCCTACATTCCTCTCGGAAGAGTGACTCTCCTTGAGGGGAATCCAGGCATTGGGAAGTCATGGTTTTGCGCGGCCCTTGCCGGAGCTGTATCGCTGGGTCACATGCCGGTGTCTATTATTGGCGGGCATAATCTCTCGTTCCCCGCGGGGGCTATCTACATGAACCTTGAGGACGATCCGGAAGACACGACGAAAGTGAGGCTTGACGCAGTAGCCGCAAATCAGGATCTCATTGCCACGTTAAGTGGGAAACAGGGGACGGACGGAAAAGTTTTACCGCTCACCTTATCGGATCTGGATATATTCGCCCGGGCAATCGAAAGCATGAACGCCAAGGTTCTGATGATTGATCCAATTCAAGCATATCTCCCCTCTGGGAGGGAGATGAATAGGGCTGAACATGTCCGCCCCCTCATGCAGGAATTGCAGCGTCTGGGGAAGGAATACCAATGCGCCATTGTCCTCGTACGACATTTGGCGAAAGGGAACGGGAAAGACAATGTCCTCTATCGCGGGATGGGAAGTGTAGATTTTACTGCGGCGGCCCGTTCCGTGCTCCAGTTCTCCGACTGTCTTCCTCCCCGGGTCGGGAAAGAGGAAGTCGGCGCGCGGCGAGTCGGGGTTGTTCAGGTGAAAAACAATCTGGCCCCGAGAGGTCCGGTGTTGGAATTTGAGACACGGCTCAATGAATTCCGCTGGGGTGGAGTTGGGAATATCTCACATGAAGCAGCACTTACTCCCCTTTCTCAGTCGGCTTCGCAAGAAGTGAGGGACGCTCAAATGTTTGTCGATGAACTATTGAGAGACGGGACATGTCCTATCCTAGTTATGGAGAAAAAAGCTAAAGCTGCGGGACTGAGCCCCTCCTCAGTCGAGTTGGCGAGGATGATGATGGGCATAATTAGGAAGACTTCTCCGGACGGCGTGTGGGCTTGGACCTTCCCCGGGGGCAAAGAACGGGAAATGTACCATTGAAAGAAACGCCCCCAAGGGGCAACAGGAGGAGAGAACCATGGCGCTAGCCGTAAGATACACGATAGACCCGATCCAGCCTGTCGCATTCCCGCAAGTCAATGAGGCCCTATTGCCCGTAGTCGTGACGGATGCGCCGCAAAGACAATGCAAGAAATGCCACGAGTGGAAGCGGCGAACTGAGGAGTTTTTTTACCGACATAAGAAGCGTAACTGGTGGCAGTCGTGGTGCCGGACGTGTCAAAAGGCGCGCATGGTGATGGTGCGAGCGGCAAGGAAAGCGGAGGCCCTCCATTCCCCTATTCTCAACAGCCCACGTGCGACAGCCACGCTCAAGTATCTACGCCGGCAGTTAGATATCGCCGCCAGGGAAGAGACTAGGGTACTGGATGCGCTTACCGCATGTCGCGACACCCGTGTTCGCATTGAACAGTCGATCGTGGCGTTACTGAAGGGGGAGCAATGCGACCGTGCATCTACTGTCAAAAGCTCTTCGACAGGAAAGTAACTAAACCCCCGCTGACCTGCTCCAGAGAATGCAAGCGCGCTGTCGATCGAAAACGTGTCCGGGAGTATTACCGGGCGCATGAGGGCAAGAAGCAGGCGCAACAGGCGGCGTATAAGAAGCGGATGAGGAGGAAGTTTCTATCGAGGGGGCTACCGTGTCCGTGCGTTGCCTGCGGGCAGGTAGATGTCCCGCTACCGATTGACTCGCCGTTAACTCCCCTCTAGTATATCGCTATGGCAGCCATTGAAAAAGGGACATTTCTTTTCGTAAAAGCGCAACCCGACTTGGTTGCGTTACTTGAGAGATCATTGCAGAGGCGCATGGAGAAGCAGCCTGGGGTGAGGATCTCTCGTTCCGATCTTATCCGAGGATTATTGTACGACGCGCTGAAAAAAGAGGAGATCAAGCTTGCGCCAGCCCCGTAGGGGATTGAAAAAAGAAGAAACAAAATACCACCACGCTGGGTTATCTCCTTTCCTGGCGCGAGTGGCGACCATGCAGGGGGGGCATTTCTCCTCCTCCCCTGCATGGAAATCGGCTTCGAAGGTATCGATCTGGTAAACCACCCACGACTAAAGTCGAGGGCTTTGCCCTACCGCTCCCCCAGCCAAAGGCACCGGGACGGTGGGCATTAAGCGCGAGTTTACAGTAGCGCATCGCTCATCAACGTATCTCTGAGCGATATTGAAAGCAGCAATCATGAAAAAACACAGAGAAATTACTCTTGAGTTATATCGCGCCCTTGTTCTTCTCGGCGCTCAATCGGACTTGCTGGGAACTGTCGGTTCGTGGGGAGATGGCTTGCCAGAAGACGACGTACTGGCTGGCATCCAAGCGTGGAACAGGGGAACCCTGAAGGAACTTACAGAGCGCATTAGCCATTATGAAATTTCGCTCCGTCATACCTGTGTCCTGATATAAAACTTTCGAATGAAAAGCTCAAACAGCCCCATCAAATGATGCGAATTGTTGAGAGGCAAGGAGCTTTAATGAGTCCCAATGCGCGCGACCCACCACAGCTTCCAGGAGCAGCAACGGAAACACGGACATTCACATCAATTCAAGCGGTCACAAGGAAAGGACCATACACAGTGAAGATTCTTTTTGTTCTCAGTTTCATTGTATTAAACATGATGTTCTACACCCCAGACAGTCACGCGGACGTCGGCTGTGGAAGTGTCCTTGCGGGAGGAACCTTTGAAAATCCTAGCAGGCACGTTCTCACCCGAGACCTCCGTTGCTATGGGACGCGGGGCATACGGATGCCCCACAGCAATACTATTCTTGACTGCCAGAACCACACCATTAGTCATGTTGGCCCCCGTGGAACCAGCATCGGCATATTCGTCGGCGGATCACAACGGAGCGAGCGGCGCCATATCCTCAACTGCGGCGCCATGAATTGGCACAACGGCATACGCGTGTATAACGCCGACACTACCCTTATCGAGCGTAAGACCGGGACAACTGCCTTCCGGAGCAATCAAATTGGCATCTTCGTGCAGAACTCCTCCTTGCCAGTGCTCCTGGGCGTCACCACTCCTGCCAACGACGATAAAGGCATGCTCTTCATGAATACCTGGCGCCCGAGTGTCGTAAGTAGCTCATCAAACAGCAACCACGATTCAGGTATGTTTTTTGCGAATTCGACGGAGTCTCTGATCCGTAATAGTGAAGCGCGGCGCAATGGCGATCCTGATATTGTATTCGCGCAATGGTCGCATCATGGATATATGGTAGACAGCATTTTTGACGAAATGTTTTTTGATTCTACCGCGACTAACAATCACTGGTGTCGAGTTATCCATGGGAACGTGTGGAACCCAGGGCCGACAAATTTCGAGTGGTGTCAATAGGTTTTAATAAAAAGAGGAGATTCCCTTGTCCGACACTACGACTGCCATCGCCGTGCGCCCGCTCACATTTGACAACTTTCGCGCCAAGAAGGGAGACCTATGCTCCGTGCTCCACGAGTTACCTGACGGCATGGGGGGATTCTTGTGGGAGGTGATGTTTGCGGATGGGATCAGGCGATTCGTGAGAAAAGACGAGGTCGAGCTTACGACGCAAGCGCAGGTGTAATCCTGCTTAAATTTCCAAAAGCCGGACAGAAAAAGCTAAAGGGTGCCGCCTACCGTGAATTCGCGCAGGGAATACTTGAACTGGATGGACAAAAATGCAAACTATGCGGAAGAACGTCGCTCCTTACGGTTGAGCACTTCATCCTGCGATCAAAGCTTCGCCTCGACACGAAAGAGAATTGTCTGTGCCTGTGTATTTTCTGCAACCAGGCAGCGAAGGAAAAACGCATCAAGTACGATTGGGATCCTGCGACGAGGGTGGCTAGAAGAACACGATAGAAAAGCGCCGGTTTTCCGCTCCGCTTCCCGCAAATTTCATGGGCGTGCTCGTCTCCGGGCGGGTGTGGCGAAGGTTGTTGGTTCTCGTCGGTGCGGGCGGCGAGAATTTTGCCCTGTAATTATAGGAGATAATCAGTGAAAGAATCGATCCAAGAATTTCTACTCTCGCAAGGGTTCACCGTCAACGAATCACAATACACGTTCTCGATGTGGCGGAGTGGATACCTTCGCATAGAAATTCCGTTCTCTGCCCTGGCTGGACATACAGTGGAGAGTTTTCAGCGCATCGCCCTTGATAAGGGGTGGATAACACCCGAAGCCCCCGCCGAGACAGCGAGCCAGATTGCTCTCACGCATTATGGTATTTTTCTTTTCGGATTGGGGG
>ERZ1292637.711-Hain-H14-01um-R3-711-length-16984-cov-7_pt1 | contig 16984 bp, 21 predicted proteins | sample MGYA00564405_ERZ1292637 | MGnify/ENA primary metagenome ERZ1292637 (study PRJEB36523, sample SAMEA6512645) | groundwater metagenome | collected 2019-01-09 | study: AquaDiva: Metagenomics assemblies of 32 groundwater samples | reverse complement strand
CAACGGCCAACGCCATCACGGCGACCGGCACGCTGACCAGCATCTACCGCTGCTCAGTGTCCGGCACGTGGGCGGTTGCGCCGTTGTCGCAGTAAGGAGACACGCACATGGGCGCATCAGCCGGCGGCGTGTTTCTTCCCGGGGATCCTCCCCCGTCAACGGGGCAAGTCCTCACCTCACCGACCATCAGCGGCGGTACGGTCACGGGCGCCACGATCAACGGTGGCACCGTCACAACCACGGGGTCGACGCTCACGGCCCCGGTGTTTACCGGAGTGGCAACCGGCACACTGAATGTGTCTGGCGCCACGATGCTGCTCAATACCCTCCTCACGACCGCCACAGGCGCGACGGGGACGGATGCGGCGGCGATTTCGGCGGCGCTGGCGCCAGCCGTGCTCGTGTGCACAGGCACGTCAGGTATGGGCATCGGGTTGCCGACCGGGCCGGCAGGTCTGGTCTTCGTGGTGACGAACGTGACGACAGGCGTCCTGAACGTCTACTGCGTCGGGGGCACGTTCGACGGCACGACCGGAACCACGGCAGTCGGGATCTCCATCACCGGCACGCGGGGCGGGATGTTCGCCTGCACCACCGCGACCGGCGCATGGATTCGCGCGATGCGGCCGACGTAAGGAGCGTATGACCGTCCATCTCCTCGCGACCCCGAACGTTCAACAGACGAAAGCCTTCGTCATGGACGGGTTCGCCATGATCACGTTGCGCTTCTGCGAAATCCTGAAGCGCCTTGGGGTCCAGACGATCCTCTACGGGTCCGAGGAGACGGACGCGTCGGTGTCCAAGCTGGTCACGTGCATCTCAAAAGCTGAAATTGAGACGATGCTCGCGGGCCAGCCCTACCAGCGGTGCAATTACGCCGCAGAAAATCCCATGTTCGGCGCGTTCAACGCGCGGGCCTCGTCGGCGCTCGCAGGATTGAAGCGGCATGGGGATCTCATCGCGACGATCTGCGGCACAGCCAACGGGATCGTGTCGCAGTCACACCCGGACCTGACCTACCTCGAATGGTCGGTCGGGTATCAAGGCGTCGCGGCGCACTCGCATCGGATCTATCAGAGCCACGCTTGGCGCTCCTGCGTGCACGGGTATACCGCGACGCAGATGGGCCGGGAGTTCGATGCGGTCATTCCGCCGTTCTACGACGTGGCGACGTTCACGCCGCGCGCGCCAGAGGATTACGTGCTGTTCGTCGGGCGCACGGATCCGGTGAAGGGTGCGCCGCTCGCCTGTCGCATCGCGCAAGAAGCGGGCGTGCGGCTCGTGCTCATCGGCTACGGCGATGCCAAGGAAATCACCTACGGCGAAAATCTCGGCAGCGTATCTGACGAGGAGCGGAATCGTCTACTCGCGGGCGCCTTGTGCGTGCTGATGCCGACACGCTACATCGAGCCGTTCGGGCAAGTCTCGGCCGAGGCGCAGTTATGCGGGACGCCGGTCCTCGGGCCGGACTTCGGCGCGTATGTCGAGACGATCGATCACGGTGTGTCCGGCTATCGCTGCACGTCGCTCGGTGAATACGTCGCGGCGGTCGATCTGGCACGGTCACTCAATCGCCACGTCATCCGAGACCGCGCCGTTCGGCTGTGGAGTCTGGAAACGGCGGTTGAGTCCTATCGTCGGTATTTCGCCCGTCTCGCGCGCTTGCGTGCGGACGGCTTTGACAGTCTGGAAGGATTCCATGGATCTGACGGCCTTGACACCGGATCAACTCGCGATCTTGAAAGCGCAGCTCGACGCGCTGAGCGATACCTCGGGACGCTCGCCGATGAAGCCGAGGCAGTTGCATGACCTGCGGATTCTGCCGGCGGCCGATGACCCGCGTCCGACGTTCTTCTGGTCGGCCGCCCCGCCGCGTGACGGACGCGACCTGACGCGCACGACGCTCTATCCGCGCCTCATGTGGCATGGGCAGACCGGACAAGAAGTCACCGCATCGAGTCCGACCGCGCAGCAGACCTACACCGCGCAAGGCTATGTCCTCGTGCCGCCTGCGAACGCCGAGACGCTGAATCCTGTCGAGTTGCTTCGCGTGCAACTCGCGCAGTTGTCGCCGGAGGATCAGGCGCTCCTGATGGACGGCCAGAAGAAAGCGCGCATGGCCTCGCTCGCCGAGAAACTTGCGGCATTGTCCAGCGACGAGCTCGCGTCGCTCGAAGACGCCATTACGGCGCCCGCGCCGAAAAAGAAGGGCGTCGCGTAATGTCGCTCTATCCGCGGCTGATGTGGCGCACGGACGGCGGCGAAATCACCGTCATGTCGGCAGAAGAGTTCGACGAGAAACTCGCCTCCGGCGAGTATCGCGCAATACGTGATCAAGTGCTCGACGACGAGCCGGTCGAGGCGGCTGAACTGGATATGACCGTCACGGTTGCCGGGGAAGTGCCAGACAACGACGCACCTGCGAAACCCGCACGCGGCGGCAAAAAGAAGTAGGCCAGCATGGCGACCGTCCGAGCCATCGCGACCGATGCGCTGATTGAAATCGGCGTGCTTGAACCCGGTGACGCGATGGACGCGCAGCAAGGCGCGCTCGCACTCACGCGGTTTCAGAAGCAGATCGACGCGTGGGCCGCGAATAAGCTGGCGCTCTCGCTGCAAGCCCGCAACTCGTTCACGCTGACGAGCGGCACGAGCACGGTGACGATCGGGGCGTCAGGCGCCACATGGACGATGGCGCGGCCGGATTCGCTGAACACTGTCACGTACATCATTCCGAGCACGACGCCGACAACAGAAGTGCTCATCGGGCAGATGGACGAAGACACCTACGCGTCCCTGTCCATTAAGGGGTTGTCATCGTCGCTGCCGACGCTCTGTTTCTATCAGATCAATTTGAGCAATGCGAACGGCTCGCTGTTCTTCTGGCCGCAGGTCACGCAGAACGTTGATATTGTGCTCTACTCGCCGCAAGGCATCGGCGTGCCGACCTCACTCAACACGGACGTGATCGGGCCGTCCGGCTATCAGGAAGCGTTTCTCTATCAATTGGCGCTACGGCTCTGCCGCCCGTTCGGCGTCGCGGTGTCGCAAGACCTTGTGCAGCTCGCGGCGAATGCGTGGACGACGATGACGCGACCGAACACGAAGCCCGGACTGCTCGGCACGGATCCGGCGCTCACGGCGTGGTCGTCGACCAGCACCTACAACGTGCTCTCCGATACAGGTGGATAAGCGATGAGTTATACCCTCACTCCAAACCTGCCGTTCCAATTGCAGGGCACGGGCAACACGACCGGGGCGACCACGGGCACGGGCGGCATTCTCTACCTCGCGGGGAATTGCGAGCGGTTGACCGTCGTCTGTCAAGGTAACGGCACAGTGACGACCGGCACGATCGTGATTGAGGAGGCCTACTACAACGGGCCTCCACTCGGGGGAGAACCGGCACCATCCGGCACGTGGAGCGCTATCCAAAGCATCACCGGATCGACGCTGACCACTGGGGCGCAGACCGTCGTGCATAGCGTCGGGTCCTACTGGGCCGTGCGGGCACGCATCTCGGCGCAGATCACGGGCGGTGGGTCGGTCTCGGTCTGGGCCTGGGGCAATTAACCGATGCGCCGCGTGTTCCTCGCATCGCTCGTGCCGATCGGCTTGATGGCTCAAGGGTCGCTCTTTCCAGGCTTACCCGTGTTCCCGGATTGCCCCATCGGCACACTCGCCTATACCGCATCGTCGAAAACGCTATCGTGTGTCGCTGGCGGCAGTGGTGCGCCGTCAGATGCGTCCTACGTCACGCAGACGACGCACAGCGGCCTCAGCGCTGAGCAGGCACTCGCAGCACTATCGACAGGGCTGGTCAAAGTCACGACCGGGACCGGCGTCCTGACGACGGCCTCTGCGCCTACGGATTACGTGGCGACTGGTGACAGCCGTCTGAGCGATGCGCGCACGCCGACGGCGCACGGCACGGCGCAGCACGCCGGCACGATCGGCGCGTGGTCGCAGATTGACCTGACAACCTCCAGCATCGCGGACCTCGCGACACGGCTGCTGTCGAGCACCACTGGCGATCTGCCGGTATCCAGGCTCAATGGCGGGTCCGGTGCTTCCGGGTCAACATTTTGGCGTGGTGATGGCACATGGGCTGCGGCGTCTGGAAGTGGCGCGCCGACCGACGCGGGCTACTGGGTCGATACCGCGAACGGCACACTGAGCGCTGAGCGGAACTTGGGCGCTCTGACGACTGGGCTCGTGCTGAACACGGTCTCCGCTGGCGTCGGTGTTCCTTCGGCTTACGGCGGAACATCCTGCACGAATCAATTCCCGCGATCGTTCAACGCGTCCGGTGCGGCGACCTGTGCGAGCGTGGCGCTCGGCGCGGATGTCTCCGGTAATCTCGGTGTCAGTAATCTGAACAGCGGCAGCGGCGCATCGAGCTCGACCTACTGGCGGGGCGATGGGACGTGGGCCACGCCCTCGGGCGGCGCGGGACCGACATTGCTCGTTGTCTCGGCCGATCGCTCGTCGACCTCCGCGTCCTTCGCCGATGTCACGGATCTGACGACCTCGCTCGCCGCCACGACGCGCTATGAAGTCAACTGCGTGTTGACCTCGACGACGGCGGTGAGCACGACCGCGCTCCAGGTCGCCTTGAACGGGCCCACGCAAACGAGCCTGCGTTACACCGTGCAGACCTCCACATCGGCGACGGCGCGCCATGCGGCGACACAGACCGCCTACGATACCAACACGAACCCCGCCACCGGTGCCGCTGCGGTGCCGCTCCCCGTGGAGATTCGCGGGCAGATTCTCACGAACGCCTCCGGCACGCTCGCGGTGCGATTCCGAACCGAAGTCGCCGGTTCAGCGGCGAACATCCTCACGGGCAGTTTCTGTCGTGTGCAGGCCTATTGATGCCGCCCTATCCCGGCTTCTTTGGCCCCGCGTATCAGTCGGCGTCCTACATGGCCGCCACGGAGCGGTGCATCAACTTCTATCTCGAAAAGAACGAGACGCCGAACGCGCCGACGCCGTATTGCCTGCTGCCGACGCCGGGCTTTGAACTCCTCGTGACCGTGGCGGAAGGTCCGATTCGTGCCATCGTCAGCGATGTGGACAGCCGCTGCTTTTTCGTCGCCGGGTTCGCGCTCTACGAGTGGAACGGCACGACGGCGACCGCACGCGGCACCCTCGCGGCCGACGAGTTCCCGGCGACGCTGTGCTGGAACGGGCCAGCGGGCGGCGAACTGTTCATTACGAGCGGCGATGTGGGCTACATCCTCACACTGGCCACGAATATCCTCACAATCGAACTCGCCAGCGGCGCGAGCATGGGCGCGTTCCTCGACGGCTATTTCCTCTCACTCGATTCGTCGACTGGGACGCTGCGCCTCTCGGACTTGCTGGACGGGACCACGTGGGATCCGACGCAGATTGCCCAGCGCACGGCGGCCGCCGACCCATGGATCGCGATGACCGTCGTGCACCGGGAAATTTGGCTAATGGGCGCGCTGACCTCAGAAGTCTGGTATGACGCGGGCTCATTCCCGTTTCCGTTCGCGCCCATTCCCGGCGCCTTCATCGAACAAGGCGTCGCGTCGGCGTTCAGCGCGAATCGCGATGTGGCGCCGCTCATGTGGGTCAGCCGCAATTCGAGCGGTGAACGGATGGTGATGCTCGCGCAAGGCTACGCCGCGCAGCGCATCAGCACGCACGGCATCGAGCAGCAGTTGAACGCATACGACGATGTGACGCTCGTTGATTCGCTCATCTACCAGGAGGACGGGCACACGTTCTACTGCGTCACGTTTCCCAATGAGACGACGTGGGCTTACGATACAACGGAGGGCGCGTGGCACGAGCGTGCCTACTGGAATAGCTTGACGAGCACCTACGAACCGTGGCGCGTCTCCTGTCATGCGCATGCCTTCGGGATGCACATCATGGGCTCCCGCTCGAACGGCGCGCTCTATCGCATGGCCTCTGATGTCTACGCCGATGTGGGCGGCGTGCCGATGCGTCGGATGCGGCAACCGCCGCGGATTTCCTCCGAGCAACGGCACGTGCAAGTCAAATCCGTGCAGCTCGTGATGGATGTGGGTATCGGACTCGGCGGGCTGTCGACGACGCAAGGTTACGACCCGCAGGTGATGCGGCGCTGCTCGCGGGACGGCGGGAAGACCTGGGGACCAGAGCGCTATAAGTCGGCGGGGAAGGTCGGTGAATACAACGCGCGCGTCATCTGGCAGCCGTGCGGGCAGGCGCGCAATTACGTCGACGAGTTCACCTTCACCGATCCGGTGCCGTTCCGGATCGCCGAAGCGGTGATTGACATGAGCGTGGGGACACACTGATGCCGCAACTGCCCCCTGTTCCGCTTCGTGTGCCGGTGCTCAGCGGCGGCGTGATTTCGCACGATTGGGCCGTCTACCTGAATGCCGTCGCACAGGCCGTCAACACGGTCACCAGTCACGGCACCTTTGCGAACAACGCGGCGGCTATTGCTGGAGGCGTGCTCGTCGGGCAGTATTACCAGACGGCGGCCGGTGATGTCCTGGTGGTTGTATGATGACTCGCATCCTGCCGCGTGAGGAGTGGTCGCGTCTCGACGGGCCGGAGTTTCGCGAGGCCTTGCATAAGGTCGAGCCATTTTGCGCGGCCGATCCGCAGGTGCTCGTGGTTGAAGACGGGACGGATATCCTCGGCTATCTGTTCCTACTGCCGTTCTGGCACGCCGAAGGCGCCTGGGTCGATCCGGCGCATCGCGGGAAGTCGGCGGTGTTCGGCCATCTACTGAGCGGCCTTGGGACCGCAGCAGAGGCGCTCGGGGTCAAGGTCGTGTTCCCCGCATCGGATAGCGAGTCGATGCGGGACATCATCATGGGTCTCGGCGGGGTCGAAATCGCGGCGCAGTTATTCGCCTTGAACGTCACGGAGTCACGACCATGCCAGTTCCACTCATAGCGACCGCGATCGGTGCAGTCGCCTCACTCGGCGGCGCGAAAATGGCGTCCAGTGCGGCGGGCAAGGCGCAGAAGGCGCAGCAGGCCGCGACAGACCGGGCACTCGCAGCGCAGACCGCCGCAAACCAGCCCTACATGGACCTTGGTCGGCAGGCGGCCGGACGACTCGGCGCGCTCACAGCCAATGCGCAGCCCTACACGCAGCAGTTCGGCGGGCCGCAGGGCAGCAACGGCGTTCAGGCCTTTGGCAGTATGCAGGGCGGGCCCCAAGGGCCGCAGGGACCGCCGCCGGGCTCGCTGGCGTCGATGGCTGGCGGCGCTCCTAGTATGCCGCAGGGCGGCCAGCCGGGGATGATGCCGCCGCAGCGCCAGCCAGGGCCGCCCATGGGCCAGCCGGGACCGCCACAGGGGCCACAGGGCGGCCAGATGGTCACGCTACAGGCGCCCACAGGCCAGACGATGCAACTGCCGGCGGGCTCGCCGCAGGTGCAGATGCTGCTACAACGTGGCGCGCGACAGGTAGGCTGACATGCCCGAATCTGATTGGTTCACGGAAAACGGTTTCATGCCCGAAGAGGGCGCCTCGATGCCGGTCTCTGGCGGCTACAACCCGGCCATTGCAGGTGGCGGCATTGCGGGCAACCTTCCGGGCGCCAATACCGGTTTTGCCGGCGGCCCGATGAACAACAGCGGCGCGGCGACCATGCCCGCGAGCGGCGGCGGCGGCCAGTTCGATTACAACGCCTTCCGGCAGCGTGCCGAAGCGCTGAGCCAAGGCGGCAATGGCTCTACGGCCGATTTCGTCAACCGCATTTATCCGCAACTTGCGCAGGAATTTCAGGGGCTGGAGCGCTTCGGCTCCAAGGGTGACAAGATTCGGCTTCCGACCGGCGAAACGATCGATGCCGTCATTTCTGCTGGCACCGGCGGCCGCGGCTACAACTGGGGCATTGAGCAGCCGGGCGGCGGCGCTGGCGGTGGGGCGCCGGCTGGACCGGTCGCCGGCATGGGCGATCTCGGCTGGAGTCCGCTGGGACCGGCGGGCGCGGGCGGGTCTTCGGGCATCAATGTCGGGACCGTCTCGGCGACGCCGCTGACCGAGTCGAAGGACTACGCACCGACGAACGTCACAGGGCCAGACAAGCTGACGCTCGGCAGCATTCAGCAGCCCGGCACCCTGACAGCTAATCAGGTTGGGCCGGGCGAGCGGGTCTCGGCCGAACGTGTCGGTCCCGGCCAGCAGGTCCAAGGGCAGACCGTGCAGGGGCAGGCCGCGCAAGGGCAAACGGTCGCCGCGCCGGGGCAGGTAAGCGCGCAACAGGTCACCGGTCCGGCGGCACTCGCGGCACGCAATGTCGGCGACCCGACCGGCTTCCAGAACCTCAGCGCCGACCAACTGCAGCAGGATCCGTCGTATCAGTTTCGCCTACAGCAAGGACTCGGCGCGTTGCAATCCTCCGCTGCGGCGAAGGGGCTCCTTCATACCGGCGGCACGCTGAAGGGACTCCAGGATTACGCCGGACAGTCGGCGAGTCAGGAGTATCAGGCGGCCAACGAACGCGCGCGGCAGACCTATCAGCAGAATCTCGGGAATCAACAGTCAGTGGTCGGCCAGAACAACGCCGCACAAGCGCAAGCCTACGGCCTGACGAATCAGTATCAGCAGCAGGCCGCGCTCGCGAACCAGGGCGCGACGCTCGGCGCGCAACAGTTCAACGTCGGGCAACAGCAGCAAGCCGGCATGTTCAACGCGGGGAACTTGCAGCAAGCGGGGATGTTCAACGCCGGGAACGCGCAGCAGGCCGGCATGTTCAATGCGGGGAACGCGCAGCAGGCGCAGCAGTTCAACGCGCAGCAGGCGCAGCAAGCGGCACTCGCGAACCAGGGCGCCGGGTTACAGGCGGGCCAATTCAACAGCGCCCAGCAGCAACAAGCGGCGCTCGCGAATCAGCAAGCCAACCTGCAGGCCGGGCAGTTCAACGCGGGTATGAACTTCAATACACAGCAGCAGAACATCGCGAATCAGCTCGCGGCGTATCAGGCGTATCAGCCGCTCGCGCAGCAAAATCAGCAGTTCAACGCCGCGCAGCAGGCCGCGGCCGCGCAAGCGAATTTTCAGAACCGGTTCAATGTGGAGCAGGCAAACAACGCGAACACCCTCGGGGCGTTCGGGGCCAACACGCAGGCACAGCTCGGCGCCGGGAGTCTCGCGAATCAGGCCGCGTCGAATGCGAATCAATATAATCTTGGCCTTGGGAATCTGTCGCTCGGCAACCGGCAAGCGGATCAGTCCTACAACCTCGGGCTCGGCGGACAGAATCTCGGCTGGGCGAATTTCGGACTCAATCAGCAGGCACAGGATTTCGGGCAGGGGTTGCAGACGTTCAACACGAATTACGGCGTGTTCCGCGACAACCGCGACACCGCGTTCAATCAGAACTACATGCTCGGGAACATGGGGCAGAACGCCGCGCAGAACTACGGCAACCAGATGTCCGGACTCTACACCAATCAGGGCAACGCGAATGCGGCGTCGAACATCGCGCGCGGGAATGCCTGGAACGGCGCGCTTGGCAGCATCGCGAACGCGGCGAATCAATACGGGCTCTACGCAGCCGGCGGCGGTAGTGGAGGAGGGCTGTATGCGCAGCCGTAGCCATGCCCATTGATGCCAGCGTCTACGGGCAGATCCAAACGCCTAAAATCAACACGCCGTTCGAGAATCTCTCGACGATTCTGCAGCTCCGCGCGCAGCAGGAGAACATGCGCGGGCTTAAGGAGCAGCGCGAAGCCATCGCCGAGCAGCGCCGCGCGCAGACCGCGAAGATAGAGCAGGACGCCGCCGACCGCGCCGCGCAAGGCGAAGCAATCAAGCAGGGCGGCGGCGTGCGCAGCCAGACGCTCGACTGGGCCCGCACGAACGCGCCGAACAGTGTGCCTACGCTCACCGAGTTTTTCGACAAGGCCGACGAGAAAGCTTCGACGATCAAAAAACTGAAGCAAGAGGCCGCGAATCACGAAGCTGATTTCCTCGGCGACATCGCTGATTCTGTACTCTCGCATGGCGGCACGCTCGACGCGCTCAATACCGGCCTGTCCTACGCCGTCGAGCAGTTCCCGGACTACGCCGAGGGCGCGAAGACGCTACAGGCGCATCTCCAAGGTGCGGCGCCGGAGCAGGTCAAGGCGCTGCTCGAGCACGTCCGTGATACCTCGCCCGCGCGGCGCGTCAAAGAGCGTGCGCCGGTCTCGGTCGCGGCGGGGAGTTCGCTCGTCGATCCGCAGACGGGCAAGTCCATCTATACCGCGCCAGAGAAAACAGAAACGCCGAAGCTGGGGAGCTTTGAAGATTACGCCGTGCGCTATGCGACGAAGCTCGGCATCGATCCAAAGAAACTCTCCGCAGGGCAGATGCGTCTCGCGAAGGCAGAATACGAAGCGGCCGGACGCGCGCCGACCGCACCGAAAGAACCGAAATACGAATGGGCGCAGACGCCTGAAGGGAAAACCGCCTATCTCACGCCAGAAGAGATTCGCAAGCAAGGCGCCAGCAAGCCGCTCTCGGCGATGGAATCGCTCGACGAGCGCAAATACAAGAAAGCGGAACCGGTGCTGCGCGGCATCACAGAGCTGAGCGAAAAAATCAACACGCAGGCGGGCCTGCTCGCGAAGATGGGCGGCGGCGCTGCGAAGTTGGCCGCGAAAGCGAATTACAACGACGATGTAGCCGAATACGACGCGCTCGTCTCTGGTTTCACGCCGATGGTGGCCCGCGCGCTCGGACATACCGGCGTGCTCACGCAACAGGACGTGGATAGCGTCAAGGCGTTGTTCCCGCGGCCCGGTGATTCCAAGACGCTGCGCGATCGGAAAATGTCACGCGTGCTCGGCATCATCTCCGACTTGGAAGGCGCGACGAGCGGTCCAGCCAAGCCGATGGCTGGCGGCAAACCGAAAGACCCGTTGGGGATCCGCTGATGCCGCAAACCCTCTCGCAGATGGTCCGGGCGAAATATCCGGGCGCCTATGATGACCTAAGTGATCAGGCATTGGAGTCGCAGGTCCGCGCGAAGTTCCCTGGCGTCTACGATGATATTCCGCAATCGCCAGCGCCGAAGCCTGAGCCAGCCTCCGCTCCGCCCGCGCGGACATGGGGCGATACCGCGAAGGATCTCGCGATCGGGGTCGGGAAAGGCGTCGTCTCCAGCGTGGCTGGCCTCGGGGAGATGGCGGCCAATGCGGGCATGATTCCCGGTGTACAGCCGTCCCTACTGAATCCCGCGATGCGCTCGCCAGCCTTCACGCGGCTAGAAGAGGCGGCCACCGCGACCAACACGCCGCAGATGATCGGGAAGGGCGCTGAACAGATCGCCGAGTTAGTTGTGCCTGGGAAGATGCTAGGTAGCGCGGCCGTTCGCGCCATTCCATCGACGGCACGCGCGGGCGCAGCCTTCAAGGACGTGATGGGCGCGGCGAAAAACATCCCCGTCGATATCACCGCACCGGGAGCCGTGGCGCTGCGCATTGGCGAGCTCGCCGAGCGTGGCGGGTCCATGCCGATGGCTGCGCGCAAGTTCTTGAATCGCATCACGGACCCGTCCAAGGCCCAACTGACCTACGAAGAGGCGCGCGACTTCGCGAGCAACATCAGCCGTCTCTCGGTGAACGAGTTCGGAAGACTCACGCCGGTTGTCGCGCGCGAAGTAGCCGAGTTGCGGGTGGCGCTCAACAAGTCCGTCGCACAGGCCGCCAGCAAAGCCGGGAAGGGGCAGGAATATGCCTCAGCCATGAAGGAATACGCGCAGGCGATGAAACTCCGCGGCATGGTCGACGATGTGCTCAAGGGCGCGAAGCGGGCGCTCCCCTATGCGGTCGGTGCTGGCGCGGCGGCTGGCGGCGGCTACTGGCTGACCGACAAGATTACGTCGCTGTTGGGAGGCGACTGACTTATGGCCTCAGGAGCGTTAGCGCCATCGTTCTGGTTCACCGCCCTCAACAATGACGGCGCGATTCTGCCGGGGGCCTTGCTGAATTTCTATCTCTCGGGTGGCAGCACGCCCGCGCTCGTCTACCACGATGGCGACCTGTTGACGGCCTGGACACAGCCTGCCGTCGCGGATGCCAACGGCCGCATTGTGGTGTATCTGAATCCGGCGACTGGTAACTTGCGCCTCATTATGACGGATTCGCTCGGTGTGCCAGTCGGCCCCACCGTGGATCCCGTCACGCCGACCAATGCGGGATCCGCTGGACTCGGCGAAGTGTTTGTGTTCGGCTCGAATTCGTCGGCGAACATCACGGCGACCTCGTATCCGAGTGGCGCGGGTTACGATAAGCTGCACCCCGGTACGAGCGTCTGGATTGTGGATCCGGCGTCCTTGAGCGGCACGTATGTGCTCGAAGCCGTCGGCGTGCAGACCACGAGTGGCACATTCACGGCCGCGCTCGTGAACTTGACCGATGGGGCGCCTGACACGCCCCTGGTCGAAAGCGCCATCACCAGCTTGACCGGGCAAACGGTGCAAAGCGCGGCGATTGTGTTTCCAGCCGGCGGATCCAACAAGTCCTTCGGCGTTAAAACAAAGGTCTCGGCCAATGATGGCTATCTGATAGGGGCACGCATTGTGAGGACCGCATGAGGAAGGTTCTACTTCTCCTAGCGCTGCTGTGGCCGGTCACGGTTTACGCCCAGCCCGCGGCGCTGGTCGGCACGACGGTGCGGACGACCAGCACGGCCGCCACATCGGTGCGCGTCGGCTGCACACAGAGCGGCACCTGCACGGGCGGCATCATCGCTGGGCCTATCGATGTGGCCTCGGTCACGTCAAGCGGCTTCATCGGCATTGCGAACAACGTTCCAGGCGTGACGACGTTTCGTCTGTATAACGACGCTGGCACGCTGAAATGGAACGGCTCGACGGTCGCGATCGGCGGATCGATTTCCGGCACGACTGGCGCGATCGCGAAGTTCACGGCATCCAATGCGGTTGGCGACTCGATCATGACCGAGAGCGGCACCACGATCACGGTCGCCTCGACGCTGAATGCGACCACGCTCGGCGGCACGCTCTCCACAGTCTCGCAGCCGAACGTGACGACGATGGCCGGGCTCGTCTCGATCGGCACGATTACGACGGGCGTATGGAGTGGGACGGTCATCGGGCTGTCGAAGGGCGGCACGGGCGTGGACCTCTCCGGCACGGGCGGCACGTCGCAATTCCTGCGGCAGAATACCGTCGGCGCAACGGTCACGGTCGTGCGTCCAGCGGTCAGCGATTTGTCTGACAGCGCAAATGTCGCGCTCTTGGATGCTGCGGTGAACACATTCACGGGCCGAGCCAACTATGCCACGACGAGTGCCGTGACGAGTGTTGGCGATCTGGGATACAACAGCACGTTTGGCAGTTACTGGTTTACGAAGACAGGCGCCACGAACGATTTTACCGTGTTCGACCCCGCAGGGAATGCCGCATGGAGTATGCCTGTCGGGACGAGGAACTTCGTGGGTGCCGGAAGCGTGTCGTCCGTCACGACGATGACGGTCGGAACGATCCTCACCGTGAATGGTTTCGGCACGCACGCGTTCTCGGGAGGGTCAAACGGATCCCAAATCCTTTCGTTACAGAATACGACGTCTGGTACGGCTGCTTTGACGCGGATCGCGATGACGGCGGGCACCAGCGATGTCGGACTGTTCGCCTTTTCTCAGGGATTTACGACGTCCAACGAGCAGGTGGCAAGTGGCGGCTTACTCCAAGCAGAGGATGCGGGCGGGTTGAGCATCGCCGCGACGAGCGGATCAGGGGCGCTGCGCTTCTATACCGGTGGGACGGCGGTCCGCTGGGGTGTGAATGCCGCTGGAGACTTCACCTACGGTGCGAGCAGTCATATCTCTGATTCGGTCGGCACACCGGCCCGTGCTTCAGGCTGTGGCGGTGGGACGACGATCGCGGGCACTGATTACGCCTTCATCATGACGAAGTCGACCGGCACCGATACGACATGCGTTGTCACGTTCGGGCACACATGGTCCACCACGCCGATCTGCACGGTCTCGGTGGTCTTGGGTAATGTGCCGGTGTTGACGGTGGTGCCGTCCACGCTCAATATCACACTGGGCTATGCGAGTTCGGCCGCCGCAGAAAGCTTCCAAGTGCTCTGCCGGAGTTATTGATGCGCATCCTGCTCGCTCTGGTGCTCGCGCTCTCGACACTCATTGCGGCTGACGATCCGGTGAAGCCTGCGCCGCTGACGGAAGTCGAATCGCTCCGCGCGCAGAATCTCTCGCTCGAACGCGTCATCATCGAGCGTCAAGTGTCGGATTGGCAAGCGAAGCAGGAAAAGCTGAAGGCGGATATCGAAGCCGCGCGAGTCGGATGGATCTGGAATCCCATTGACGGCAAATTCAGCCCGAAGGAGCCGGTGAAATGACTCGACGCGTGCTCGTCGCGGGACTCTTCGCCGTCGTGCTGATGGTCGGCGCCATCGCGGTGCTGCACGCTACCGATGCGCCCGGCCGGTGCATGTGCACCACGATGGGATGGGGCGTGTGGGATTGGGAATTTTGGTGGAATGGTTGCGATACGCCGCTCCCCTATCCAGAATGCGGAGGCGGCTGATGATGATCCTCCTGCCGGCCGCCGCGTCCTTCTCGACCTCGCCGTGGCTCGTCGTGCTCCTCACCGGCACGCTGGCGGTGTCGTGGTTCGCGCTGCTCGCCGTCCTGCTCGCCTACGATCCGCGTGACCTCTGGATGTGATCCATGTTCATTCCGCCCCTGCTAACGGTTGGCGGCTCGCTTAAATCGTCCGCGGTCCTCGGCGCCATCGCGGGGGCGTGGGTGATTGCCCAGACGACCGTCGATCCGGTGTCGTCGCCACTGATCGAGAAAATTGCGCGCGAAGGCGGGTTCTTTGCACTCGTGCTCGTGTTGCTCTACTTTTACCGTCGCGACACGAAATGGGCGACGGAATTCTGGCGCGAACAAGCCGCGCAGAACATTCAATACGCGCGCGAAAACGCGCTCATCATCAAAGAGAACACGAAGTCGAATCAGGACGTGTCCAATGTGGTCGCGCAAAACACCGTCGTGATGCACCAAGCGAAACGCGTCATGGCGGAACGGCTCCCGCCGTTGCGACGGGACACGGATGAAACGTTGTGAATGTCGAACGTGGGCGCACGCTCGTGCAATTGCGCGAGTTTTGGAACCGCGTGGCTATCTATCGCGCGCTTCCGGCTGAACGCCGGATGCGATGGTTGACGCGACTGATCGCCGAAGGAATGGTGACATGTGACGAGAAAGATGAGATGGTTGCTGGCGCTGGCGATGCTGTGCCCGTCGTCAGCCTACGCGCAAACCGCGAATCCCTGCGACACCAACGCTTCAGGCCCATGGATCGTGACCTCCGCGCGGAGCTTCACGGTGCAGTGGTGCACCGCCAACGTGCGTGTGGATAACGGGACAACTGTCCCGGAGCGGATCGACGGATTCTATCTGATACAGGACGGCGGGCCGAAGACCGACATTGCGATGGCGACCTCGCTCGGGCTGTCGTCGATTACGAACCGCAACGCGTGGCAATACATCATCCCGAGTGGGGTGCAGAAGGGCGATCACACCGTCGCGATCATCGCGTGGAATTACCTGCTCGACTCGCAAGGCGTCCCGACGGCGCAGCGCCAGGAGAGTGCGCCCATGTCGATCCCTTTTTCCGCCGTTGACCCGGTGTCGAATCAGCCACCGTTAGCGCCGACAGGCGGGAAGATCGTCAGATGAGTCTCCTTTATCAAGACGTTTGCACGCGGTCGGATGGCACGCTCGCCTACGTGACGGCCGACGATAAGGTCGTCGTCGCGCGTGGCCTCTGGTCGGTTCCAGTGCGCCGCCAGTGGCTCGACCTGCGGGCCGGGATGTGCGGCGGCCATCTCGTCGCTATCGGCAAAGAGTCGGACTCCAGCCCCGATGCGCATGACGGCGGCACGGTCTGGATTACCATCGACGGCGCGGCCGTGTGGGAGGCTGGCCTGACCTTCGGCGCCAACTCGGTAGCCGTTGGACCCGATGGCCTCTACATCGTCCGGTCCGGCACGCGGATTGATGTGGTGTCGCTCGCGGGCGTGCTGCTGCGCGTCATTACGGCCAGCGTCGGCTCGCAGGGGATCCGCGATGTCACGCTCGCGGGCGAGCTCCGGCTCGGCGACCTGTGGCTGACGCGCGTCCGCGACGGCCTGACGCTGTATCAGCCGATGGAGCGCGGCGCCGTCATGGTCGGGCAGGCCGACCCCGCGCAAATCGCCGGAGACGGCCCGGAGGGGCTGTTCACGGCCCGCGTGGGCTTTGCCTACGAGCCGCACGTCACGCAACTCGGCGATGGTCGCTACGTCGCCTGTGCGCGGCCGTGGGCAAATCCGGTGTTCGTGCCGCCCTATCCGCCGCTCGTCACGTCGCCGACCGTGCCGCCCATCGAACCGCCTACGCCCATTCCGCCACAGCCCGGAGTCCCCATGAAGCTGCCTGCTCACGTCTTCGCCACGCTGCAATCGGTTCGCGCGAAGTATCCGACGCCGCTCGGCAATCAGGGCGCCGCGGTGCTCAACGAGACAGCCTGGATCCACCGCGCGGAAGGCTACGGCCTGCACTCCAAGCCCGCGGGCTTCAACTGCCCGCAACCGAAGTCCGGCGCGTCGTGCTCCTGCGACTTCTTGCGGCTCTCGACGCTGGGCTTCGATGTGCTCGCCGATGCGGAAGGCGCCGGGACACCCGTGCAGGCCGACAGCCAATCCGCCGATGCCGCGCTGTGGCTGCCACCGGTTGACCCCGGTGCCATCACTGTGCCGCCCATCCCCCCGACGCAGCCTCCGACGCAGCCGCCGCAGCAAGGTAACGCCCTGCCGTCAGACTGGGTGAGTGCTACGCATTGGCAGAACGTCGAGATTCAGCAGATCGCCGCGTGGTATCGCGAAAAGCACGGCGTCGACATGGGGCTGAGCGATTGGGCCTTCCAGGCCTACAGGAGACTCGGGCCTGAGCTCTGGACGATGGCGCAGATCAAGGC
>ERZ1292637.710-Hain-H14-01um-R3-710-length-17012-cov-4_pt1 | contig 17012 bp, 27 predicted proteins | sample MGYA00564405_ERZ1292637 | MGnify/ENA primary metagenome ERZ1292637 (study PRJEB36523, sample SAMEA6512645) | groundwater metagenome | collected 2019-01-09 | study: AquaDiva: Metagenomics assemblies of 32 groundwater samples | reverse complement strand
CGGCGGCGTGGGCAGCCGCAGTTATCACAGCCGAGGCCATTGCCCCGACACTGGAGTCCATACGTCCAGCCACTAGCGCGGCGGGTAGGCGGGTCTGGATGTTATCTGTGTCCACCTGGAGAGAGGCGGTCTCGGCCTTGACCGCCACAACATCGACGCCCACCGTCGCTCCTGTCGCATCGGTAACAACAGCCTTGTAAATCGTGTTAGTATCAGCCACAGGGTCACCGATAGCCTGGCCTAAACTACCTTGGATTTGGTGGGCCGTCATATCTTCATCCAAGACTGCGTCAGCAATTACAGCGGCGGTGGGGGGAGCGCCGAAATCATGAATAGCTCGCAGCGCCTCGGCCATTGACACGGCATTGCCAGGAGCAGCCGATGCGGGCCACGTCACGATGCCAGCCGAACCAATTAGGATGTTGATAAGCTGCTTGATATAGGCAAAAAGTAGGTCGGTGGCCGTCGGGTCGCCATCAGCAGCAGCAGTAGCCACTCCACCAATGTCAGCAAGAAGGGTAGCCACACTAGAGGCAAGGGTCGACCCGCTGGTCGTAGCGCCTGCCACATGAGTCAGGTCAACTTCTGGAACGCCAGCCACCGTAGGGGTCGCAGGCGCCGTCCCAAGCCACTCCTGCACATCAGCACCGCCAAAGCCATCGGCTCCCACGGTGAGAGTGTTGCCTGCTGTTATCTTGGGGCGGTAAAGCTCAATCTCCAGTGTCACTGGAGCCATGCTTGCTTGGGTGATGTGGAATACCATCGCTTCGGAGTCGTTGCCTGCTGCGATAGTCATGTCTTCGTCCAAAAGCAGACTATAGACGCCAGGCATATTCGCTGCCGATAGCTCCGCCACGGTTGGTGTGGTGTAAAGAGTCGCCGCCCCTGTATCCCTGACTCGATAGACCGTGAAGGTAATTAGACCAGTTTCTCTCGTCTTTAGGTCGGTGGCATCCACAGCCACGAAGAAGATAACTTGGTCTAATACTCCCGACGGTATTCTAATAGCCACGGATTAGACCTCCAATACACCGTCCATGCCTGCGGCTGGTTCTATAGCTACTGCGCCTCGGTGGATTCTATGCAATCCTTGTTCACCTTCCACAGGTGCAGGAGCCGCCGCCACGGGCAGTAAAGGGACAATGTTGCGAGTGCTTGGTGCAGCCATGAAGGTCTCCTATGGAAGCGTAATGGTCATCCCGTTGGTTATTGCCGTGTTCAACGGTGCGTAGGTCTGGTTGAGCTTCTGCGCCAGACGAGTCTTTAAGATGTTCGCCAAGGTCGTCTGGCTGATATTGGTGGGAACCTCGGCGACGCTGAATTCCACGTAGTAGTCACTGGGGTTGCCCCCGCCTGGGTCTGAGTTGATGAAGTGTACTCTCCATAGACCCTCTGAGATAGTGTAGTCTGTTAGAACGAAGTTTCCCAAAATCATGTTACTCCTTAAAAGATTGAGCGGAATTGGATACCGCACGCCGCCCTAAATGGATTGACCCCTGTTGCCATGACTGGCACACACGGGTTGGGCAAAGGTAACGCAGAAGCCTGTTCGTAGACCGGCACACTTGATAGGATATTCTCATCTGCCGTTATGGAGCCAAACACTGTGCCTGCCGTGGTAGAACAGACTACCCCCAGGAGGTAATCTCCAGGAGGCAGAATCGTGTCGGCGATATTGAGTTCTTGTACCGTATTCACTGTAGCGCTCATTGCTGTAGAACCAGCGCCTACGATGAGGTTCAGCTGTGAATCGTAAATCCCGACATCTATGTTACCGCTAGATGTAGCACCGACCCAGAACAGCAATTGGTATGCAGTTGCCCAATCATAAAGACGAAACGGGTAGAAAAAGGCTAAATTATTGGTAGGCCATGCTGTTGACGCTATGCTTCCGAGTGGAGAGAGGGTTGCCACAGGTGTGAACAGACCCAGAGACTCAATACAGAACGGGGTCAAAACGGGTGGCGGAGGCAATTTATAGATAGGAAAATCCATTAGTACCTCCTCAAATATGCCGCTATCATCGGAATAGGAGCAAACGCCGCCGCAGCAAATGTAACCGTTGCTGGTAGGACATAACTCGTTGCAGCCCCCATTACTCCATATAAACGAGCCTTTTGAAGGGGCACTGGAGACGTACCTGATGGAGTAATCATTATGTAGTTGTTTGTACCATCAGCAGCCATCGCAAGGTAGTAAAGCCCAGGCCCTATTCTTGTATCCGCAATATCTAAGATGTTTTCAGTGTTAGCCACCTTTGCTGTTGCACCCGATGAGACAATTCGGTTCCCGCCCACGTCATAAATACCCACATCGAAGTTTCCAGTTGCCGTCGTGCCTGCACCTATAGCCAGTTTATAGACGATTACAGGCACGGCCAACTGTATAGGAACAAAGATTGCCAAGTTCGCAGAGGGCCATCCAACTGATAAAGGTGTCGTTGAAGTTAGACCGATAAGCGAGAGTGCAGTACTCAGGCATATTCCTTGCGATAAATCGAGTGCCCGTGCAGGTGGAAAATCAGGCATACTGCCACCACCTTGTGTTATGATATGGATATGGCAATACGAGGGACAACCGAGTGGCGCGAAAACATCCGTCAATCGAAACTGGAGAATCCGTCATACGGCTATGCCGCGATTCACGCGGAAGTCCGGCGTACTCGAAAGGGCGTGTGTATAAACTGCGGAAGAATTGGCCGAACCGATATGGCTTATAAACATCACCCGCGGCCATATACACGAAACCCCGATGATTTCCAGGAACTATGTCGCTCTTGTCACAAGACGCTCTACCCGCAGTCTGTTGAGACTCGCACAAAGATAGCCTCAAGCGTGAAAGCGTACCGAGCAAAGTACTTTTGGTCTTCAAAAAAGCACCTTTCATATTAACTGTACTTCAACACTTTCCACGGGTAGGCCCGACCAGTGCCACCACTGATGCGGTTTTGCTGGAGTGTGAAGGAGAGCGCCCCAGCGTCTGTTAGCTCGTTGCTAATAGGCACGCTAATGGCAATCATGTCGTCAGCGTTCTGCGCCCCTTCATACCGCATATAGTAGGCGACCCGTGCAGTACCGCCTGTTAGCACCATCTGCTTGATACGTAGTTCCAGAATGTCCCCCGCCGCCATGTTGATAAGGTCAACGTGAAGCGTAAAGGTGCCCGCCACGGCAACATTAAGGAGCGTGTGTTCTGTCGTTAGCGTTGCGGTCTGGGTTCCTGAGCCTTGTGCGGTTACCGCCATGAAACTCCTAGTCTGTGTAGCTCGCTCTCGTAAATCTCAGCTTAATGCCCAAAAGTCTGGCGTCGTTGTTTAGAGTATCGGCGGCGGTTTTGCGTGCGATGTTAAACAGTATCTGGTCGCCCTCAGCCGGTGTGCCACCAATAGTAATTGCTGCTGACTCTGGGCTGATATGAACATCATCCACGGCTATCAATGTGTCTGTTACCGTGACCTCTGCACCGAAGGCAGTATCCAGAGGGTCGTCATCGCTTCTCGCTAGTGCTTTAAGGCCGAACTGAACCGTTCCTGTGCCTGCCGGTGAGGTCCATACAGCCCGGAAGGTTAATGTGCCCTCGTCCCAGCCGGGTGGGAGCGCATACTGGAAGAAGGCGTTTTCTTCTGTCGTTTGGTCGAAGGCCATGTAATCATAGTTGCCCAGATTAACGGCGAGTTCGGCTGACTCAGGCAGCTTATTAGCATCACCGGCAGGGGCCGTTCCCGTGCCCTTAAGAGCCGAGCCGCTTATGAACGCCTCTATGACAGGATTAGTGGTTAGCCCTGTGCCGCCGTTGGCGATAGTTACTGGAAGGCCGGTTTCAATACTGACGAAGGTGATCGGCGAAAGGTTGGTGCAGCGTTTAGTGAGTACGGCTGTAGTATCTCCCCAAATAAAACCGACTACAAGGTCAGGAAATGTTAAGAGCGTCGGGGCGGTAGGGCCAATGTAGCACGGAAATGCAAGCCCGTCCGGGCTTAATACTTCCTCGCTGCCCCATTTGAGTTTGTAGGTCATTAGCGTACATGGACTCCGAATGCGGTCACTTCGAGTTGGCTACTGCACCTATCACAGACTATCGTCGCCGGGAAAGCGGTAATATGACACTCTTGGATATCATAAACCGCACCACACCGACAGAGGATAGTCCCTTCTAGGATGTAGTTTTCGTTCTTACGAATGGCTTTAGCTCTGATCTGCTCCAAGGTATTGATGCGTTGTTCGAGAGCTCTACCCTTGTCCAAGGCAGTTTCGAGTAGCTCTAAGAGACGCCCTTCTTGGTCGCTGGCATCCTTCTTCGCTTGTTCTACCGCCCCCATTGCAGAGGACAGATCGTCGGCAAAGAGCTCAGAGGTTTCCGAAAGCTGATACGCCAGCTCCTCGGTACTCGGGCCTTTATTCGCCCAAGGAAGTCGCACTTTAGGGAATTTCACCTCACCCTCTTGATGAAGGTAACTCCCAACTGTCCACCGGCCTGTCTCATGTCAGGGGTTCCATTCTGACCGTTGCACTCCACGTAGGAAGAGGGGATATACTTCTTCGGTCCATGCCAGAGACTTATAACCCCCATGTCCGGCTTGACGCCAAATAATCTTTTGAGGGGATTCTTCATTACAGTGCCAGCGCTCTGCGGTGCATGTTGTAATCCCTCGCCGCCTGATCTGCTGTTGCCTCTGCATTGACCAACAGAGTACCCAGTGACGCCCCGGCCATACGTCCGGAGAAGAATCTGGCCTGTGCAGCCGTTCCTCGGACCATGCCTAGCCGAACAAGGCTGGCCGTGTCTCGCATGTCGGTAATTGGGCCGGCTTGTGAGGTAACATCATCCACCTGAACGCCATCAAGATAGAGCTTGATATCGGTAGCCGCGGTGCCGCCTGCATAGGTCATAACGATGTGATACCAGGTATTTAATGTTAAGGCCACACTGTATCTACGCGCTATTTGGGTATCTGTCGTTTCGTCGTAGACAACGCCCTCTAGCCGTCCGGACCCATCAAGCTGGAGGGCCCACTCACGTACCTCCGCACCAGTTGTCTCGTCCCATTTGGAGATGATAGTCCTGGAGGTAGCGTTGACTAAATACACTGAACAAGCGATGGAGAAAGCACCGGAGCTAAACGTAAAGAACGGAGCATCCAGGCTATCCGCTTCCTCATCCGTACCGTTAAGCCGGACAATGGGCATCGCGCCCCTGAAACTTGCATCCCCGAAAAGATTCAGGGGTGCATCGAACCCACTAGGAGCCTCGGACCAGGTAAACACGGCGTTGACACCAGTGGCCGTAGCCCGTTGGGTCGTGAAGGTGGTAGCAGAGGGTAATCCGTGGTATGGATCGCCAAACGGCAAGATGATAGCCGTGGTGCCAAAGAGAGCGAACCGGGCTTCGTAGTGCAGGTGATGCCACAGGGCATATCCCTGGAACTTTTCTCCCAGGGCCAGAGCACCAGGGTCCACAAGGCGATAAGACCCAGGGACTACCTTTAAGGGATGGTCGCGGCTCACTACCCTCTCCTTGACAGGGAGCCTCGGACCTCAGCATCAGCACCGCCTGTGGCAAGGATGGCCTTGAAGCGGGCGATGTTTGGTGCCCCTACAACATGAACTGTATCACCAGATTTCGCTTGCTTACTACCCTCTGTCCCACCAGCAGTCGGAGATTTAGCAATGGTGGTGTTGACGTTGATAGGCCCCCCAGAGATAACCTGAAATTCTGCGGTGACCTCATCACCAGAGAGAGGGCCGAACCAGTTACCGATTGTCCTAAGGGTAGTGCTGACCGTAACGGTGTTCGAGTCAACCTCTTCCAAGGTTTCGGGGCCGATATCGACCACCCGGATAGCCTTTTGAGCGGCTACCCACAGGTTTTCGATGACCTGACGGTAATTCATATCCCCCCCCCCTTTTGTACAAGGGTCACAATATTGCGCGGACGGGCCAGCCGCGAAGAGAGTTAGTCTACCGGGTCCTCATCCTGTGCCAGTTCCACCAAGATTACATGGCCGGAGAGTACACCGGTCGCCACGGACCAGTTGAACGCAATCCCGGTAGCAGGAGGGATAACGTAGTAGACCTCCAGGGGGCGTGGCGTATTTGCAGCAAGATAGAAGAAGCCCAGGAGATCCCCAATGGTCATAACCAGATCCACACCTGTCTCGAAGGTCCCTACGGGGGCAGCCCCACCAGGACCTGCGAGGGAGCGTGGGGTAACTGCTGTGGGAGTGTTGCTGGCTGTGCCACTGGCTCGAAAGGGTTCGACGAACCCAGCAACCGTGGACATGAGCTCCATAGCGACAATCGCTAGGGACCTAGCCCCGGTATTCCTCATGTGGACGAAATGATCATCAGCCCCGGTGGGGTCGATGGCATCGATGCTTAAAATCCATGCCTTGCCCCTTTTAGCCGCCAATTCGAGAAGCGACAGATTACCTTGCCCCATTTTATTTTGCCTCCCCAGTATTAACTTACAACTCTATTCTGGGTCGTCTTATGTGCCTGGGTCGACCAGCGTGCCTCCGGTGGCGACGTCACCATAGTAGTTGTTGACCTCGCCCTGGGACAGCTTGTCGATGGTGATGGCCGCCGCCGTGATGAAGCCAAAGAAGTTATTGCGAATGATCCCAAGGCCCACAGTATTCTCGGTGCCAGCGATAACGATTCCAACCGCATCCGCTCCGGCATCCGGCGGGCCAAGGAAGTCGTTCTGCACAATAGCGAAGCCGTACCCGGTAGCTCCAGCAACTGAGTCGGCCAAGCGGACTCCGACATCCGCTCCCGCATTATCCCGCAAGAGGAAGGTGTTGTATCGGATAAGGGATTCGGGCATCCCGGAGACACCGATGGTGATCCCGTTGTCCACATCCGTGAACAGACAGTCCTCGACGACCAGACCGCTCACAGCGAGGGTCGCGTGAACCGACGAGATTCCATCAACTGTTGAGAAGGTGGCCCCGTTGAAGCGGCACAACCGGAATGTGAGGCCAAGAACCGCGGCAGTATTGGCAACCCGGACGAGCTGCGCGACCGTGGCCGAGTCTGCATTGAACTCGATCCCTATGAATTGAACGCCGTTCACATCCACGTCCACCACCACGGCCTCTGCGGTGCCTGTAATGATGACGGTGGGGCGCCGGCTGTTTATGAGGGCGGCGATCCAGGTCTGGTTTGCCTTGGGGGTGAGAGGCTGTGCAGCCGCCGTCTGCGTGTACGTGCCGGGGGCTATGACAATGGTGTCGCCAGCCGTGGATGCGGTCCTGGCCGCTCCCAAGGTCGCAAAGGCGTCTTTGGGATACTTGCCCGTGTTGCCATCGGCACCGTTGGTACCGTCTACGTACCAGACCTGGCCGAAGGGGTTCTCCGCAATGCTCAACTGATCCACATGGATCGCATCGCGGCGCCGTTCTATAACTCGTGCTCCGGTTGTCATTTAGCTCTCCTTAAATGAAAGGCTATGCTCTAGGCGGGTACTGCTCTCCTCTTCCGACCAGGTATCGCGTCGCCTTCGTCATCCTCCTCCGGCAGCCCTGGTCTCCCTGAAGCGACAACACCCGACACGAGACGTTGAAAGCCAGGACGTTGCATCAACATTTCACCACTCGGCAGGGCCGCATCATAAACGGCAAACCGCCTTTCCAGGATGGGTGCAAGGCGGGGATGCCCGGCTTCCACCACAAGAACATCGCCCGCATACCGGTCACGAGGGATCCCACAAGAGCAGTAGCCGTTATCGGAACACTGACAGCCGGTCCCGGCTTCCCCAGAGCAGCCGGCCTCGTCCATGCTGGTGTTGCTCTCAGAACATGGGCATGTGCATTTCCCCCTTGGCGCGTACACGTACCCGTTCCACCCCATCTTCCTCCGGACCCTATAGGACTGAAACACGACTCGCCTCTTTCTGCCTGCTCCCTTTTTACAGGCGTTTCACTACGCGTTGGTGTCCAGATACATATAGCCGTACTGACTGGCTACAATGGACATGACATAGTGGGTGAAGATCCTTTGGACGTCGCTCCGCGTCGGTTCATCCCGATAGGACTCGATAGCCCACGGGTAGTTCCCCTTCTCGTCCCACACGAAGGTATACGCCCCGTTAGGAACCAGCAGGCCGGGTGATTCAGTCCGCTTGAAGAATACAGCGTTATCGGTCCAGACATCGGCACCGGCGAAGGCTGCTCCTTCTGCCGCCGTGTTCTTCACCGAATCCCCTATCACCACCGTCTTCAGCCCCAGTGCCGAGGCCACCAGGTCCTCGGTGAGGATGCCCTTCTGGGTATGCTTGTATTTGTCCAGAAGAACAGGATGCTCCTTCAGGACCTCCCAGCCGAGAGCGCCTACCAGTAACACGTCGGGCTTGGCTCCGGTGTTACGGCGGATCGTCCGGGACGCCACATCCGCATCGCTGATGGGGTCAGAGTTCGCCAGGTCGGACCACTGGTCGCCTCCTGCCAGGGTTGTGCTCGTACCCCACACGCCCGTGACAAAGGCGGCCGCAGCCGCGTCCAGCTCCAGCTCCATCTGGATGAGGTTCGTCAGGAACTCCGTAGCCATCGCGTCTAGGCTCCCGGGAACCTGGGAGGCGGCCCTGGTGACGTCATCAACTGACTTCTCGTAGCCTCGCTCGTCGGCCCGATAGGTGGCACTGGACACCCCAAAGTCGGCCTTCTGATAGGCCGCACCAGGGGCCCGCCTGGATCCCACCGCATTGGGAATCCTGAACCAGTAGTCTCTGGTGAAGTTGAAATAGGTCCCTGTCTGCTGGTCAACCTTCACCGGTGGACATATCTGGTCCCACAGGAACCTGGGGTTCTTGAAGCCAAGGGATAGGTTGGTCAGGACCGGGTCAACTGGCCTGACATCTCGTGCAGTAGGTAGCGCCATCTTCGTTCACTCCTTCGTGTGAGATTTCTACCGCTCAGACTTACTCCAGGCCGATGCGGTCCGCGGGATGCAGGAGAACGTAGTGCATCTCACCACTGGACCCGGCTTCCAGGGCAATGGCGATGTGGTGGAGGTCAACCGAGGTCCCATCGGTGACTTCGACATCGGTGATGAGCTGACCGCTGTTGTTGCAGGCCAATGCGTCGCCTACGGCAACGGTGCCGCCATACTCCGCCTTGCAGACGCCGACGTAAGCAACGTCTGCCGGTTCATCGGTGGCCCCAGGATCGTTCTGCAAGATGCCCATGGGCCTCGAAGCGTTTGCGTTGGTAACCGGGAGGATACGGAACGCCCCTGTGTCCTGAATGACAGCCCGGTACTGAGTGACCGCGGTTGCCCCTCGACGGAGGCCGGGGATTCCGATGTAGTTGCTTTCCATTGCTCTACTCCTTTTCTACGTTGAGAGGTAGTCCTCAGTGCTTTTAGGACTGTGCTGTCACACCGTTGGAGCGGCTGCGGGCGTAGTAAGCGTTGAAGCCGTCCGGGTCCTCACGCTGAATCTCCACCAGGGCCACATTGAAGGACACCTTCTTTTCACTGGCCCGCAGGTTTACCTTCTTCACGAACTCGTCCTCGGGGTTCAAGTCCGTCCTGGAAGAGCCCGTGGCCACCAGGAAACCACTCTCTTGCGCCGCCTTATTCGCGGCCTGGAACTGAGCCACGATCTTGTCCGCATCTGGCTTGCCAATCTTCTCTTCGATGGAAGTCCAGGACGCCGCCAAGTCGTCGGGCTTGCCGGGGATGGCCGTGAGATTCTTGGCGATGGCCAGGTATCCAGCAACGCGCTTCTCGTGCTTCAAGGTCGTGTTCTCGGTCTCCAGGGCCGTGACCTTGGATTTGAAGGACTCGAACTCCTGCTTCTCTTCCTTAGTCATCATCCCGGGAGCACCGCCGCCTGCACCAGCGCCAGCACCGGCTCCACTCTTGAACGTCTCGATCGCCGCGACGATCTGGTCTATGCCGGCCTCGGGCGGCAGCCCAAGAGCGGCATAGAGCTTGGGCAGGTCCTCCTGAGTAAGCGTGAACTTCTTCGGGGTTGTCATCGGGTCCTCCTTCGACTGTTGCTTTCCAAACCAGGCCAGCAGACGGGACAGCATGGTAGCTTTCTGCTGGTACTCTTCCTGCTGCATCACATGGCCCTCTTTCGCGTACTTGAAGTTCACGATGGCCATCCCCTCCGCCTTCCGCGAGAACACGCCAGCCGCGGCCAGGGGAGCCAGGGAGTTGACTGCCGGCTCTTCGACGCCAAGGAGGGCTACCGCAGTCAGTGTGGGCTTGTTGTCGTTGAGCTCGATCTCTGCGGAGACGTGGTTGAACTGGTGGCCCTCGATCAGGTCTGCTATGGCCTCCGGCACATTCGTGAAGTCGGCCACCAGCTTCCCGTCCACCAACGACAGATCGGAACCCTGCCCCAGGGCGATCTGACCGAGACCAAACTCCCCAGTGACCAGCTCCAGGGGCACAGAGAGAGCCTCTGCGACCTTCCTGTTGAAACCGTCGGATGTGTGGCCTACCTTCAGGACAAACCCTCGACCGCCCTTGAACGTCTGGACCATCTTCTCCAGATCAGCAGCAGTCCACTCGTGCGTCTGGCCCTGGCTATCGGTCCATACGCCGGCGGCGAATACCTCGACGCCCTTAATCGACCGGGTCTTGGCAGCCTGGAACTTCTTCAGCCAGCCCGTGCGCGTCTGTTCCCAACCGTTAGTCTTCAGCGTTGATAGTGCGGTGGCTCTGGCAGCAAACGCATCCCGATTCTTCTTCATGGATGCTTCAAAGGCCAGGGCGTACTCTTTCCGGGCCTCCAGGGGTAGCTCTGCCGTGTGGCTAGAGATGGTGGCCAGGAAATCGTCCCACCATGCCTTTGGAGGCTTCTCGCCGGGGGCCCGGCCCTCTGTCCCATTCCCAAAGGCCCCACGCTGGCTGTCCGTACCGTGCGCCCACATCCACTCGCAGATCCGGACGGGGTCGTTCTGGAACTGCCCCTCCACTGAGTGCTCAACGGCCCGCATGATCGCAGCGCAGTAGGCGGACGGGTCCCTCTTGCCTTGATTCTGCGCCACGCACTCGTCGAAGCTAGGATACGGTCCGAATGGCACCCTATACCCTCCCTTATAACAGAAAACCCCACCGCAATCCGGTGGGGCATCAAGGACGCCAACTGAGCCACTGGCTCAACAATAACCACAATTTATAGGGCTGTCAATCCCCTTTATCCTGCCTGTTGTGGTTTTTGGCAGGGGCCTTCATCTGCAACTTCGTCGTGTGTATAGATTTGTCATGGCGGTGGAACAGTTTGACACTGCCGTCATCCTGAACCTCACCGACAGCACGGTTGCACTCGTCGCAGAGTATCATCCGCTTCTCACGCGCCATGTGCCACCTGACCTTTGGCCCTGGCAATGATCCTTTGGATCGTACGAATGCTGACCCCAAACTCCTCTGCCACGGAAGGACTCGTCACTACTGGACTGGTAAGCCTATCGAGAACCCTCCGGTCCCGGATCACCTTTAACTCGGCAAAGGCCCTACGCGGATCATCATACTTGCAGACGGAGAGCGGGCAATCGAAGCAGGACGGGGAGACCTCACATCCGTCGTCCCAAACCCTTTTCCCTATTGTCATGCCCGTTGCGCTCCAGATAAGCAATCTGCGCAAGTCGTGGGCCTGTCAGTGAGGTGCCAGCGTTTACCCTTCATGGGAATCCCACAGAGCGTCGTGTCTTTATGTGTGGGTTCCTCCTTGCTAAGGCAGTGGATTACAAACTCGGAGCGGAGGTTGTACGCATTGTGGAAAGGCTTATGCGCTACCTGGGTGACCATGACCTACTATCCTCCTAAGAGTTCTCACGCTCTTTCAACAACGCGATGGTACAGCGAAGAGCGGATACCTTTGATTCTGCCTCAGCCAGTAGTATCTCCAACTCCGTAATAAGTCTTGGATCAATCGGGGAGCGTACCCTGGCCTGGGTCCGGCCTTTCGAATCCCCCCCATTGGGGTCTACACTGCCTCCGCTCCCGGCATTCATGCCGAACCTATGGTTCTTATGCTGGCTACAGAAAAACAGCCCTGTTTTGCTCTTCCGGCGTTCGCTAGGGAAGACCTGCTTTTCCACGCCACAAATACAACAGGGAACCGTGATCTTCGTCGATGCCCGCTTCTTGCGCGCCTTCGGTTCCTGATGAGGAACTGTAGGAGTTACATCCTGTTCCAGAGGAACCGTATCCCCGGCTTCAGCGCCGGGACTTGGAGGGGGAGAGGGCATTGTGCCATCCGCCTTCTCCATCAGGAAACATTCGTCAACCCGGACTTCGTACGTGACACCCACGCCCTTCTGAATGATCAGACAAGAATCGGTGATTCCTATGACGGTGGCTTCCCCTCTGGGCCGGTGAAAGACCACATCGCCAACCTCGATCTGACCGGATACCACCACTGGAGCGGTCACGCTCTTTCCCATCCCCTTCCATAGTCACCCTCCAGGTGACATCGGCACTGACCCCTTCAAGTCGTGTTCCCCGCGGGGACGGTGGGTAAGCTCTGCCAGCCGCCCGGATAGACCCTGGCCAGGGAGATACAGCCCATTGTCCCCCATCTCGGGTCATCAACGCAATGCTCTTTGACATTCGGGTCCAACACCCACCTGACAGGTATGAGCGGTTCGCCTCGGGACCTCCTGCCGGCGTTCTCCTCAATACCCGCTTGCCGCTGGACCTCGAACGCGGCGACGATTGCCCCACCACTATACGGTGCTACGTCTGACCGACCGGAGAGCAGAGCTTCTCGGAGGAGTTGCGCCCGCTCTGTACCTTCTGAGGCCGATACAGCATCCACCATCTTCTCCGTCAATTTCTCCGTCAGGGCCGGGATGAGGGAGTCCTGGACAAAGCCATCGTTGGTCCTCTGGAGCAGGGCCACGGCGTTCAGAACCCGGACGCTGCTGGCCGCCTTCCCCAGACGCCGTCCCAATCCGAGACCGGCGGCCTCAGCAATGTTCCGTCGGCCCAGGAGCATCATCTCCACCTCCAGGTCCTCCAGCCGGGCTTGGACAATGGCCGTGGCCTCGTCCACCGTGGCACCCCTGGCCAGGGCCCCTCGAACCTTGGCGGTGGTCTCATCGGCCCACTGGTCGTAATTGCTGACCAGGGCCTCCTGGTAGGCATTGGCAAAGCGGTCGTACTTGTCGGGCCTGGGCCTCTTCTTGGGCCGTGGCGGTGTTTGGAAGCGACGGCGCTCACGCATTGTCAAACGGTACATTATCGAATTCCAGAATATGGTAATAGAGCAATTTACTTTATTCCTGCAATATGGTGCTACCGAAAGCTATTGATCAAAGACCAATTGAGGACCACCTACAATGAGGCTCCGGCGGCTCCCATAGAGCAGGGCTTCCAGCCCATCACTCATGACAGACTCTCGGCCCTTCCACCTTCTAGTCAGCCGGTGTGAAATCCAGGTAATAGGCTTTTCCTAGCTGGAAGTCTCTCCAGGCGGCCTGATTCACGACGCCCAGTTGGAGACTCCCCGTTGGCGTAGCATCCCAGAACTCTCGGTTCTCCCCACTCCCATCTCCGTAGACAGGCGTGAAGTTCAGGGTGCGCTTCTCCACTTTTCCGATGGCTTTTCCATCTTCCCACTTGTCAAACATCTCGGTCGTGTAGCTATTGAGACGAAACTTGGCTCGGACTGACATGGTCATCACCTCCTTTCTACACGGTTTAGTTTGGTTGCGGGTGAGGGATTCGAACCCACTTGACCTGGCTTATGAGACCTGGTCGGAAACCCTTCCTTCCATCCCACACATTGCGCGTTCACGGTTTCCCAGCGACAGCCGTGAACGGCCAGGGCCCGGGCTCCAGGGGAGTACCGCCTCCCTCGAGGGGAGTGCCGCCACTGGCCAAAGGTAGATCCTCCGGGCGATCAGGCAGGTCCAGTGCCCCACGGACGTAATCCTCGTCCTCCGGCATTGGCTCCAGGACACCAGAGCTGGTCCCCTTCGCAAAGGCGTCCAAGATCGCCGTCACATCCACCTTCCCAGCGTCATGCCACTGCATCGTCGGCAGCTTGGTCATACCCGGGAAGGCGTTGAAGCGAAAGAGGAACGGGACGAGCTGCTGTTGCCACGCCTCCAGCAACTCCTGCTGCACGGCCTGGAGCGCAACACCAAAGAAGTCCTGAGAACCCTTTACGAGGGCCTGGGTGCCAACCTTATCCATGCCCAGGAGAAGGAACTGAGCGAAGAATCGCATGAGGATCTCCTTCTTCTTACGCTCGATGATGGCACCAACGTCGTACATCTTGGAACCGCCCCCGTAAGGCGTCAGCTTCGCACCATGGGGGATACGGGCAGAGGCCAGCTCGTCAACCCTCATTGCATCAAGCATGTTGTCGATGGCCGTCAGATCCGCAGCCGTCATCATCGAATTCTCGGGCTCCTCAAACACTGGCATTCCCCCAACGTCCCGCTCCACACCAACGCCTTCGAGGTTCTCTTAGTTATTCATGAACCGCCAGGGTCGATAGAGAGACCTGAGCAAGGGCCGGCCCATCGGATTGCCCTTCCTACCCCGGAAGGTGACATGCACCAGCTTATCAATCGGAATCGTGATCTCTTCAAAGCTAAGACTGGAAACGGGACGTTGAACGAAGGCCACCACATCGTCATCGGCCCAGTCCCACCTGACCAGCGTCTCCTGTCCCCTGGGGTCGATGTTCCGGACCCACAGGCGGCCATCCTCCCTTTTCTCCAGGACAATCTCCCCAACAGCAAAGCCGAAGGACAGGCACTCCATCATGTCCCGGACGTGGGAACGCCAGGTCTGCCGGTGCATGTTCATCATGTTGTCCCAGAGGAACGTCGCCGCCTCCTCGTCCACGGGCGTCTCGCCGCCAGGCGTGACATCAAACTCAGCGGCCAGCAAGGGCTCAATCACCGCGTCCAGGAGAGTGCCGATGATCACATCATCCTGCATCTCCAGGTAGATCTTCGTCGCCTTGGACCAGCTTTTGAGAAGAGTGACGTACTCTTCCTGGGGCATACCGGACCAGACAGATAGCCCCTTCGTTCCATAGGTTTTGGTGGCGTTTGCAGTGGCAGAAGGAAGCATCGTCATGGGCCGTTACCTCCAGGTCGAAGATTCACCTCGATTATAACAGGTAATGAGGGGCTTCTGATGGCGTCAACCATTCGGTGACTCCCCGCTACCTTCCGTCGTATCTGGACTCTTATGTTTGGCGGTACAACCATCGGAAGGATGAGACCCCGATGTTTCAGACGCTTCTTGGGAAGGCAGCTCGGCCTCTTTCGGAATAGGCTGGGCAGCTTTGCGGAGCAAGACATGGAAGGCAGACCTCGTGAGCGGCTTATCCTCCTTTGTGTCCATTCTCTTTCCCCCTCATAGGCCACGCTGAATTGCGTCTAGCCACCTTTGGATGGCATTGATGTTATCGTTGACCATTGGCCATTCCTTGAGTACTGCAAGTTGTTGGTCGAAATTGGCTACTTCTCTTGCGAGGTTCCTTTCAAGAAATACGCGGATTGCTTCGCACCACTGGATATAAAGCTGGTCTTTATAATCTTGGCCCCTACCCGAATTCACCGCGTAATCTATCCTACAAGCGTCCCCTTGGGCTATGAATCGTTGCAATTGTCCACCAATAGCCCGTCCCTTTAGCGCCTCAGTTTGTGCGGCCCTTGCTTGTTCTTCGAATTCCTGTACACGTTTCCTAGCTTCATTTCTTTGCTTGTACGGAGCACCGAGAAGATACCAGCCGAATATGCCGATGGTTGCTAAGACCAGGCCCAGAAAAACTCCTACGAAGGCCCAAACAGCTTGTGCCCCATTACTGCTATCCGCTGGAGCAAGAAAGGCTCCGATGATTCCGAAGATTCCACCTACTAGCATTTCCAGCCCCCAGAAATGCCAGACGGATTCGCGGAAGTGGTTGTAATCCCTCCGAGCCTTTTGCCATAAGGTTTCTTTGAAAGGCTCCCTACCCCGATTCTATCACAATACGTGCTGTCAATGCACAGTCGCCTAGTTTTATGACCCGAAGCGACCGCCGTTGCCCACGGCTGTGTCAGAGTAAGAGCTTTCATGGCTTTGCAACAGTGGGATTCAGGTTCCAATTCCTCCTAAATTCCTCTGTACGGCTAAGTTGAATGAGTTCCTTGGGAGTTTTAATCTGAGCACCGCGTTGAATAGCCTGACGCCGTTTGTTGGTCGTTAGGTCATAGTGGGGTAGGGTTCTATGGGACTGGAACCACCTATCGAGAAGACCCAAGTTCTCAGCAATCTCGAAGAGTTCCACCTGGGTATCAGCGACCATGTGGCAGGATGCTATGAAGGGCCAACTACTGGTCTTCCTGGTCGGTCGCATGGTGTCCACGTAGACACTCATTAATCCACCGTAGCCGACTCATACGTTGCCTCAAAGATGCCCGGCTTGCAAGGGTAGACCTCGCCTTTGATCCCTTTGATTATCCAGTCGCCGACCTGAGCTGTTACATCGCCCTCCAAGGTTTCAATCGTAATTGGTGCATCGGGAAAGAGCTCCTCGTCCATTCCGTCGTCTAAGAAGGCATTGACCTCCTCCAAATTCATACCAGTCCAATGTACAGCTTCAACTACCACGGGCTTCTTGCGGAACTTCATGGTTTTACCTCCTGTGTTAGTACGCGTTCGATTTCCCCCGATAGCCAATGCTGGGGACGCCAGATGAAGGCCATGACCCCAGGGCAGCGCTGAAGAGCCCAGATCCACCGGTGCTGCGCTGGTGAAAGGCGACATGCCATTAGCTGCGCAGCGTTTGATCATGCAAGCGAGGAACGTGATCACGCATAGGAGGGTTGAGCCGCGCCTGGCTTTTCAGTGCAGGCCCAGTGGTGCTCATGCGGTGAACGCGATTGTGCCGATTGAGCGTGTGAGGAAGGGGATTTGGAAGTGAGGCGCGCAATGCGCTCGCTGGCAAGAATTTGGGGCTGGATTGTTTGGCGGATCAGATACCCGTGAACCGCCGTTCATTTCTGACGTTATGCGCAGCCGCCCTTGCGGCACAGGGTTTACCGCTTAGCG
>ERZ1292637.487-Hain-H14-01um-R3-487-length-22660-cov-9_pt2 | contig 17086 bp, 22 predicted proteins | sample MGYA00564405_ERZ1292637 | MGnify/ENA primary metagenome ERZ1292637 (study PRJEB36523, sample SAMEA6512645) | groundwater metagenome | collected 2019-01-09 | study: AquaDiva: Metagenomics assemblies of 32 groundwater samples | reverse complement strand
AGTGGTAGCGACCTCCGATTCCCACGGAACCGACAGCTTATGAGGCTGCTGTGCTTTTTTAGTTACACCAAGTCGCTGAGCATATTCCTTGCTGACGACTGTTAATAACTATTGTGTTGACTATGTGCCCCATAAGATTTATAATCAGGTTATGATAGCGGAGCACACGCCGTTTCGGGGCTAGAATTTGGGGAGGGACGGATGTGGCTCATCCTCTAGTCGGTAAGTGTTGTAAGCTCTGGATGGCCTCGCCAGCAGTAAGGAGTCAAGGCATAGGCCGAGAAGCCCTCCCCGCAAAGTTTAAAACATGCCCCCCCTTGTCAATTCGTGTATTACCTATCTCAACTACGGCCTGCTACGATCTGGTGGCGTGGGGGAATTGAGAGGGTGTGAAAACTTTCTCCCCTATACACGTCACAAGCCACTTTCTCCAGAGAACCGGCATGGAGAGCCATCAAGCCTAGAGAACCAACATTGAGAGCCACTATATAGAGAGAACCACTATGTAGAGCCTTACAAGTGCTCAGGAACTATTTCGAAGTCTCCGTAAGGAGACAACCTCTTCTTCGCAATCTCGACATACCCAGGATTTATGTCGCACAACATCCATCGGCGCGAAAAGGACTTGTGCATGGGCACTGCTGGGGACTTTCTGAACGCTTTGACCTCATCTCTGCTGGGCATTCTCCCGAAGATGTTTGTCAACTCTACAGCTTCCGCAACCGTGCCTGAACCTCCAAAAATGTCGAGCACTACACCGTCAGGAGGGCAGCTGGACAGGATTGGGTTCCAGCATATCCCAAGCGGGAATACAGCAAAGTGTGCACCTTTGAAGGACTGCGTAACGATCTTCCAGAAGTCCCCCGGGTTCTTGCCCTTCTTGTTATACCACGAAGGATCCTTCGAAGGATGACTGTCGCCCCAATGTATGGTTCCGGCCCCCTGCTTCCTGAGCTCTGAAATATCTCTCCTGTGCATACCCAGTAACGCCTCCTTGGATCTTACTTCGGGGCTCTCATTGATGATATCTCCGGGGTTCTTACCATTGGCGCTCATATGCTTGCCCTCTTTCGATGCCAAGCCTCCGTAGGCATAGTGCCCTCCCGAGCCCTTGGAACCGAAGAAATCCAGCATGGAGAGGTTCCTCTCCGTGATTACATCTCCAGGGTTCTTTCCCTTTGTGTGAAAGGCGTTGGGGGAGCCCGGTTCAGGAGCCTGACGCATGGTGTTTGCTCCCTTGAAGGATTCATCTGCTGTTTTGTTGCGGTCATCAAGGTGCTGCCGTGTCCTGCCTCTTGCACCCTTGTCTTCCCCGTATATTTGGCCCGTGTCTTCGTACTTTCTACCCTGATCGTCATGCTTTTCGAACTCGCTACAGTCACCATGAACCTTCAACTGCGGGCCCTTTACCCTATTCTTGCCGAGATCCCTCACACGCACGTTGAATGAGTTTCTCTGTGTCCTTGCTCTCGGAGATCCGAAACTCTCCGCACTGGTTGAGCCGATGAACTTGCCCTGATAGCGCCCCTGCTTGCTGAACTGCATCGTAGTGTTATGTCCTCTTGAAGCCCATAGCCTCCTGCGGTACTCCATCTGGTTCGGGTCATTCAGGTGCGGGACTCTTATCGCATCCAAATTGTAGCAGTACTTCTGGCTCTTTGCAAAGTGGAATATGTACTCCCACGTGTTAGTCAGCCTGTCCTTGACAGAATTCGGCATTCCGTTGGGCTTGTGCCAGATGATTTTATTGCGTGGAACCCATTTCTGCTCGTCTTCCATTCTTATCGCTAGGCGTTCTGGAATGAAGTAGAGTGATTTTGACTGAATCTTATTCGCTTCCAAGAACTCAGGTCTATTTCTAATATTGGTTAGATGTAGCCCTTCATGGATTGTTGAAAGACCATTACCATAGTTTCCACCTCCACCACCAGCATAGGTATCTCCGATATTCAGATAGAAGCTTCCAGTCTTCTTGAGAACCCTTTTCAGCTCTTCCGTAATTACCAGCACGTTATCGATGTATTTATGGAAGGTGTGTTCGAGCCCGATTCCCTTGTCAGTGGTGAAAAGCGCCGACGCGATAAAACAGTCTTTCTTGGGGCTGAGTTCAACCTTCGTAGAGTACTGCACATGCGGATAGTTCTTTTCATAGTAAGCCTTCCTCTCTGCCACCCAGAGGCGGGCTCCAGCTTCGTCATCCAGCGCAAAGAGAGAACTCTCCGCCGTAGAATAGTCACGCAGGCCCCAGTAGGGTGGGGATGTCATGCAGAAGTCAACGCTTTCATCGGGCAGCCTCTTCAGGAATGTCATCGTGTCGACACAGGAGATTTTATTCAGAAGGTCAAGGTGGTCTTCGGCTACCTGCACATTTCTCCCCTCCTCCGCTTTGTCTTTCGGAGGGATAAGCTTATCGCTTTGATGTTTGTGGCAAAGCTTGGGTAGCTTTCTGTCACATATCTTTATATATTAATTTTGCAGGGGGATAATCCGACCCACAAAAATAGGATGGGAGAGGGACCGTAATACTCTGGCCGAAGGGTAAAATGGTGCGATATCCATATCCTTGAAAAAGGATCTACCCCAAGAGCAAGCAAGGCCCGAAAGGAGTGGGGCGTTCCAGAGAGATAGGGTTCTATCGTGCCTCCCATCCGACATATCGATACAGACCCAAAAGCGGGTTGGGATCCGCAGTCGTGGCCCCGTGGCTTGGAAACGGGGCACTTACGATCCCGATAGGTGCAAGTCCTTCCTGACTTAAGGGGGTAGGTGGTGTTGCCGTCGATCAACACGGCGGGGTGATGGAAGGCATCCTCTAACACCAAGAGCCATCATCCTGAGAGAACCACAACGGCGAGCCCTACTTGAAGTCATCTAGGTTTCTGTATTCAGAATCCGGCCCATAAGTCCTTCGGAAGAGTGCTGGTAATTTTGCCAAGGGAGTCATTCGGTTCTGCAGCTGGAATTCCTTGCAGATAGTGCAGAACACGTACATGTTGATAGCCTTTCTATTCCTTGGGTTGCAGTTCGGCTCTGGAATCCTGTCCAAAGACTCTCCGAAGGGGCAGAAGAGCTTACCTGAGTCTTTCAAGAATGTCCTCCCCTATCTGCCTTGCGATTGGAGGCGGGACTGCATTTCCGATCTGTTTGAACTTGGTTGTGTAGGCGCCCACGAAAACGTAGCCTAGTGGGAAGCCCTGGATCAGCGCGCACTCTTCGGGCGTAAGGATCCTCCACTCTTCAGGATGGATAAGGTTCCTCCTGTCCCTCCCCGCATGTGCGGTGATCGTGTTGGAGGGCCTGTCCATGCGTAGCCTGGGATGGTGAACCATCCACCTCTGCACGTTCTCCTTCTGGTAGTAAGCTGGCTCCGCTATCTCCACGCTTTCGCTCACCATCATCGCCTGCGCGTTCATCGCAATAAGAGTGGTGGCAGGCCTTGAGCTCGGGTAGAATGCGGGCCCGTTCTTGTTGTCAAAATGCCTGTTCCAGAAGGTCTTGACCGAAGGGAGGACATCCTTCAGCGGTATGGGCTCCCGCTTCTTGAGCGTGAACCTGAAGTTGCTGACGAAGAGCCTCCTCCTGTGCTGCGGAACCCCGTAATCGGCACAGTCTATCTTCTGCACCACTACGGGCCTTGGTAGCAGGTGCTTGATGTGCTTCAGTGCAGGAATGACGTTCTCCATGACCCAGAACCTCGGCTTCCTCTCTTTTACAAGCTGGAAGAAGCGCCTTACCTGCGTGGTGTCAACCTCCTTAACGTACGGGTTTGCAGTAGAGTACTGCTTGCACTCCGGGCTTCCCACCATTACATTGGGCTTTACATCAGGTATGATGCCCAAGCAATCTCCAAGGTAGCCGTTGAACCCGTTTCGGTTATAACTTTCAATGGCAGTTTTCCAGATGTCGACTCCAAGAAGGACCTTGAGCCCAGCCTGCCGAAGGCCTTCTGACCAGCCCCCGGCGCCACAGTAGAGGTCAATGGCGCTCATCTACCAGTACCTGTTGAATTCAAACCCGCACCGCTTGCATCTAAAACGTGAATAGCGCGCTAGCATATCGTCGTAGAACTCTCCCACAAAATCATACACACCATGAGGACATTCATCCATTCATACACACTATTTGCATGACCGCTACATTGGTGCAACTCTCTTCTCAGGCTCCACATACTCTAGCTCTAACGCTCGATAAAAGTCGATCTCCTCGGGGCATGGTATCCGTGCCATATCGTTCTTCAAATCCAGAAGTTCCCCCTCCACGCACCGCTTGTTCTTGGTCCAGGCATGGGTCACTATCCAATGCGAGTACTCTTTTGGGCCTGTCCGTATGCAGTAAATGATTCCCCACTGTCTCGGTGCAATTACGCAGAACAAATCGAAGGGATAGCCAGCATACCTGAACTTGTAGTACCTTTCTGAAAATGGGGCCTTCCTTCCGTTCTTGGCCTTGTCTCCCGGAGATATGGCTTGGGATAGGCTCAGTAGTTTTTGCATCCGCTCATCAAGGAGGTTCACGGTCACAAGCTCGGTGTCCGCAAACAACCCTGCCCCCCTTGCCTTACCCATCTTTGGTACGCAACAGATTTCAACATCGCCAACAGTCTCTTTCCTTCGTCTGACGCTACCAGCGATTTCTACGCGATCACATACATCGGCAATCTTCTTTATGAATTCCTTCGCGACATCTTCAGCAACATTCAGCGGTATCTTATCCTTCATTCTGCACGGTCAATCTCCACCACATACTCATGGCTCTTTGTACTGGTTCTCTCCCTATAGTGGCTGTTGATCATGGTTCTCTCCCCACTCTGGCTCTGTATTATGGGTCACTCACTTCGGTGGCTCTAGATTTTGGTTCTCTTTCGTCTCTGGCTCCTCTGTCTGCTTTTCTGAGTCGGGTGGCTCTTTTGTCTGGTTCTCTTCTTGGGGTGGCTTCTCTTCAGGATATCTGACCCCCTTTATAAGTCTGGGCACCTGTTCGGCAAGTATCCTCTGCACTTCTGCAGGATCCTCGGGCTTTGGTGGAATGTGGCCGTGATGGCGATGAACCTCCAATCCTTCAGATTCCCGCATTATTTCTACTGCATGGCTGATTATGAGCTTGCAGAGCCACCTTGCAGCCATGGAATTTACATGTCCCTTGACACCCTTCTTCCCTGCCTCCCTCTGCTCAACGAAGTCTGGACGTCCAGTCAGGTAGAGCTTCTTCGCGTCGAATAGCGCCTTGTAGTAATTATCCTTGGCCATCACGACGTTCTTTGCAATGACGTAGAACCTGCCCTTGAGCTCAGGATTGTAATGTGCCTTCTCCCCCGCGGTGAGCTTCGCTTCAGGAATGAGCCCAATGTACGCCCAGAACTTCCCCGCGGTAGTGCAGTAGAACGGGTTGATGTAGCCGAAGAAGGTCATTCCAGCGACAGGCCCCAAACCGCTAACCCCGTTGCACCACTCCCAGACCTTCGTGTTCTCAAAGTAAGACTGCGAATCCGATAGCAACCTTTTCTCTTCGTTGAAGAGCTGCCTCCTGTGCTCTGCCAGCTTCTGGTGTATAGGGTCGTTCTTTAGCTCCTGCTTGACAGGTTCTAAAAACTTCTTTTCTTCGAGGAACTTCGTCATGGCCTTGAGCTTCTTGACTTTCTCCCCTCTCCCCTCCGTTTCCTTGAAATCTTTCAGAGTCTCTTCGTAGTTGAGCTTGTTCTCTGCACAGTACCTTTCCATGACGTATTTTTCGAGCATCTTCCGCATCCTGTGCTCTACTGCTATTCGCAGCTGCTGCAGGTCTAAGTAACTTCTCGCGAGCGACTGAAGTAAGTCGTAGAAACCTCGCCTCTCCTTTGATGGTTCAGACATTTAGTCACCCATCCTTATGGCTGTATGACCTGGTTCTCTTTGCGCGCGCGCAGCTTTGGCTTTTATATTTTCCATGAGCATGGGGTCTGTAATTAAGACTTAAATACTTACTTATAGACGCTCAAGACGATGCCAACGATAACAGTTTATGTAAATGATGAGATATACAGGAAGCTTCCCAAGGACAAAAAGAGCGAGGTTGTGCAGGCGGCACTCAACAGACACCTGTTCTTCGACAAGGAGGATTGGAAGGAGAGGGTTATGGCGAGACTCCACAAAGCAGGAGGTCCGACAGATCCCCGTGATATTCTTGATGCCGCGTTTGAGGAGCTGAGCAAATGAGCATTGAGGGTATTATAGAAAACGTTGAAACGCCAGATTACAACTGGTGGATGCTACAACTCGCAGGGCAGAAGCCAGTTCAGGTTCACAACAACAGGGTCAAGGAATTAGGAGAATTGAAGAAGGGGGACAAAGTCCGCTACGAAGAGGGAAAAAGTCAGTACGGCAACGATTCAAGGCCCTATGCGGTAAAGCTGGAGAAGGTGCCCTAGATGGGCTGCGATTATACGATACACATAGGCGAGATCCCCGTGAAACCAGATCAGAAGATGGGCTTCGTGCACTTGGCGCTGGGTATCAGCGTTGCCGAGATTATATACGAAAAGGCGCTTGACCAACCGCATTTCACGATAGGAGAAACTTCCTTTCTGAAGGCGCAACTGGCTCAAGACAGAGCGACATACATAGCCATGCCTATAGAAAAACTGCTACAGGTCATCCCCGAGTACCAGTCTGGCAAGACCAAGGTCATTGATGATGCGATGATAAGCGTTGTAAGGGAAGCCGTGAGCGCACCGAACATGACTGGCTATCACATGCGCATGAACCTGCACGAGCTGCCGAAGTTTCTCGAAGAGCACAAGGGAAAGCCCTGCTACTCGATCTGCTGGTGATGTAGATGAAAGTTGAAGAAAGAGAAATCCCTACCTCGTACAAAGAACATGTTCTTGTAGTAAGCAAGAGCGAATATGAGATGCTGTTCGGCATTCTCAAGGAGGCTCTAAAAAGATTTGCGTATCCTCCAGTAGGCGCAGGACCGGTGGGGCCGAATATTGTGCTACCCGAAGACAACGTTCTTGACCAGATCAGCTTTTCGACAAACAAGGGTTATGCTTGGTCCTTCAAGGTGGAAGTGGAAAAATGATCTACATAGGCAACGAACCGGCTACGGGTGAGCACTTCAAGATACCCTTGGGGCACACATTCGTCAGCGGCATCACGCAGGCTGGGAAAACCACTACTCTCAAGCGCATGATTTCCGAGGCTGAAGAGCTCGGCTGGACTGTTCTTGTGATAGATGTAAAAGCGAAGCCGAAGGGACTGCCAGACTTTGCCAACATCGGCGTCAAGGCGCCGGTGCATCTGAAGCAGCACCACCAATACGGAGTAGACCCTCTTGCGTTGAAGGGCCTGCTGGAGAGCGCCTCTAAGCTGAGACTGAACTTCCAATTTGCCGAATTAATCAACGTCTCCAAGGGTAAATTCATGCTCGGACAGGTTCTTGACGAAATCAAGAAGAGGCTGGAAGGGCACATTCATCCTATTACAAAGGAGAAGCTGGAGGTTCTGCAGCTGTTGCTCGATAGGCTCGTAAAGGAGATGGAGCAGGTTGACTATGTGCAGGATCTCAGGCTCGACTATGGAAGGATAAATGTCATGGATTGCACCAAATTTAGTTCAGGACTCAAGCAGCTTGTCGTAAGGAGCGTAGCCGAAACTGTCAGAAATGAAGAGTCCGAAATCATAGTGGTCTTTGACGAAGCACACATTCATGTCCCGCAGGGCTATTCTTCAGCATCGAAGCAGGCAGTGACTACATTGATCAAGGAGGGTGCAGGTTCGACGCAGTTCGTGTGGCTTGCAGATCAGAGTATAAAGGAAGTCGACAAGGATGTTCTAAAACAGGTCGGCATTTGGCTTGTGGGGAGGCAGATGGAGGGAAACGAGGTAAAAAGGGCCTATGATCTGCTACCCTACAAGGAGGGCTTCAAGGAAGCGGATATCCAGAAACTCGGCGTCGGTGATTTCCTTGTCGCCACTTCCGAGTATGTCAAGAAGGTGCACATAGAGCCACACATGCAAGAGAACCACAGAAGGGAGCCACTACCCACACCTTCTGAAAAAGTGGTATCACAAAAGGAGGTCATGCCTTGGGGTGAAGTGATCAGGCCTCTGCCACCGATAAAGGATGAAGAGGTTCCTGAGCATCTAATCAAAAGGGCCGCTGATATCGATCGGAGGATTGAGGAGATCCATGGACAATAGGGCCGAGCCTACGAAAGGGGACGACATCTTCGTAGTCAAGGAGAAGTCCAAGCTGAACAAGCTTCACACGAAGGTTGAGCCCGCAGCGATATTCGCTTGGGAGCATTTCATAAGCAATGCCAGAGTGATTCCGTTTCCAGCAGAGCTGGCTAAGGGATCAAAGACCTGGTTGAATAAGGTGAGAGGAAGGGATGCCATACGAGTTACATTGAGGGTTGACTGCGGCATCACTCTCAAACACAAAGGGAGAGAATGGAGGGAGGAAACTAGTGTAGATATCATCATCCCCTTCACCGAATTCCAGAGAATGTTCTTGGAGGGAGCAAAGATCCTGAAGAGGCATGGGCGGAAGCGGTTGCAGGAGGTCGTTGGAAAGTGAATGTGAAAGATTTCGAGAAGAAGCTGCAGGACATGGAGGACAGGCTCGACCATGAAGTGAAGGAACTGAAGGAGACTGTTGAGGCTGACAAGCAACAGATAGAAAGGTTGAGAGAGGAGAAGCAAGGCTGGCAGAAGAATACACTAGACTTTCAGGAGCAGAGAGATGAAGCCAGAAAGGAAGCAGAAGTGCTACAGAAGCAGCTTAAGGCATACCAAGGGCTTGCAGAATTCGTAGATTCACGGTTCGAACTGCTCGCGGGGAAGCTTCCAAAGCAGGAAGCGGTGGCACCAAAGGAGGGCGAGGTTCCTACGACACTGATCGTTCAGGAAGTCAAGCCCAAGATCGTATTCGAAGAGCAGAGCATCAAATTGACAGTTACGGGAGCAACTCACAAGGGGGAGATACTCCGGTATATACGCATGAAGAAACTTGATGATGGCTTCAGGCTGATCGATGTCCTGAAAACCATGCAGAGGGAGGGATGGGGTTCTCCAAGGAAGGAAACGATAGACAAGGAACTTGGGGAACTCTGCAGCTGGCAAGTCCTGAACAGAATGGAGACCCCGCAGGGAGGGTATGCCTACTACATTCCAAGCAACTTGGAGAGCAGAATAACCATTAAGCAGAAGGATGTCGTGGTGCCTGTATGAACGATCCAACAGAAGTGGCGCGCGCTACAAGGTTGACTAGGCTTGGCTAGGCGCTCTACATCCTGCTCTTATCTAGAATGTGGAAAGAATGGTGAAAAACAATGCGGTTATTGCGATGAGTGGTTCTGCGAACCTCATTTTATGTCGCACAACTGTGAAGCCGAAAACAGCGCTAGTGTCGTGGCCCATATTCATGCAAATAATAAACGGCGCTATACAATGATGATGCCTTTCAAAGGGGAGGAGCAGCTGAAAAATCTTATCGAGTCCCTAAAATCACTAGGCTTAAGTGTGAGCGAAGTATGGAAGTAGGGAGCCAATGAGCCAGCTGAAGAAGACAACCAAAACAACTAGCCTTAAGTCGTAGGCGCGGCCCCAAAGAGCCATCGAGTTCAGAGAACCAGAATCAGGAGCCTAAGTTGTTGGAGCCGCCTGCCTTCCTTCCTCAACCGTATACGTAACTTTCACGATTACGTTACCCAAACTTGTTACTGCCTGCAGGACGTTGTTCTGCCCTATTATGCCCAGCATTGAATCCTCCATGTTGTCCGCCCAGTCAGATGGGAAGTTCTGGTTTGCAGCAAGGCGCTTGATGTCGATGTCAGATCCTGATGGCTGCATCCGTAGCCTTATGGTCTGCCCCGTCTGCGTGACTTCAGAATACTGTATGTCCCTTATGACGCCTATCATCCCGTCTGGAATGATGTCTCCTCCAGTTACTCCGCCAGAAGTTCCAGTCATTATGGCGATGCGGTAGTCAAGATAGTCCAGGTTGCGCATGTCCATCTACCTCAAGGAACGAACTCCGCAATCTGCTCTATCGTGTAGGTTATGCAGGCAATGATGGTGTTGGTTCTGTCTGTCAGAACTTGGATGGCGTCTCCACCTGGGAGCGTGCCCATCGGGTAGGGACCTATCGGCTTGTCGACCCTGCCACCCGCAAGTAGGAACCTCTGGTCAATCCTGTTAAGGCTCGGGTTCCCTCTTACCGTAACCGTGTTTCCAGTAGTGTTCAGCTCAGAATAGTCTATGCCCCAGATCGCCATTATCGACCCTGAAGGGATGATGTCCCCTCCAGTGATGGCGCCCGTGGTTCCTGTCAGGGTAACCCTCCTGAAGTTGCCTATCTGTCTTGCCATTAGGTGCTAACCCCCGCAACCGCCTGCGTTATCTTGAGCCGCGAAGCATCCACCGGGAAGGGCACTACCTTCCAGTTGTTCTTCATGTTGTATTTGGGAGGCGTAAGTCCCCCGACCATGGAAAGCCTTGCTGGAATTCTTCCGCTCAGCATCCCTTCGATGGTATCTACGTTCGTCTGCACCGCAATCTTCAGCCTGTTCACGATGAAGTAGAACATCGGAGAGATTGGATACGGCAGAGGGTTGTAAACGGCAAAGTAGTAAGACATGTTTGGCGTCACAAAGAACTCCCCAGGTTTGGCGGGCTGCCTGTAGGGTGATGCTCTCCCATCGATGTAGCCGAACCGATAGTCGCTGTTCGTGCCCCAGTTCCCCACCGAAAGCTGCTTCTGGTCGACGTTTTCAATCGCCAAGAAGACCCTTGCCAGGGATGGTTTGATGCCCATGAATATCTGGTAGAGGTCGAAGTATTCGTCTATGAGGAGGATGTTGTTTGCGTTGAGCCAAGTGCTCGATGATGAGAAGAGCTGCTTTGCCCTGAACGTTGCCGAAGGTATGTTTGCCAGGTTCGTCGTAGTGCCTATCTCCAGGGTTGGGTCGTACTGAAGCGGGACTATTTCCTGCCCCAAGATCTTGAAGAAGACAAGGCCCTCTGCAAACTGAAGAGCGAGGTTGTGGTTCTCCAGCAGGAGGTATTTTTCTAGATATGCGTAGTCATACATTTTTCTCTTCCCCCATTTTTGTTATGTTATCGAGGGGAGAATTGGCTTCCCTCTACTACTTCCCCTCTAGCAGAACCGTGAATGTGTCCGCGCTAAGATCTGTCGCAGATGCTGCTTCGCCCGTAAACCTTCCTATAGTGTCAACACCAGTGTTCCTGTAGAACTGAACCCTGAACCTGTTCCCAGTCACGCTTCCAGTGACTACGAGCGGTCTTAAGCCAGCATTAGAAAAACCGATGGCTACAGCCCTGTCGATCTGGTTCATTACCTGCGATGTGTAGACATCTCCACCTACGGTGTATGATGCGGCACCGACTACAGTTTCGAATGTCAACCATGTGTTCTTTCTGAACCCAGAGCGCTCGGACTGCCGGTTTGCTGACATTGTGCTCCCTCACCAGCTACCCGTTTAAGTCTCTTGGTTCATCCAGTCGCCAGTTCCGAAAGCAAGACCCCAGAGCGCAGTGCCATCTATACCAGTGAATTCCACGTTAAAGTCCGTGGTGAAGGTTCCGTTCTTCCCTATGAGCAGGGCGCCTATCCCCTTTGAAATATACATGCCTCCGAAGTAGCCCCAGCGTAGCCTCTCTACTCCGTAAGTCGTCGGTCCTACGGTGTTCCTGATTTCAGCTACCTTTGGAGAAGATACTTCGTTCGCATACCTGGTAGCGCAGAGCAGAACCCTGTTCTGGGTGTTCTGCGCACCAGCTGTCGTCGTCGCGAGATTCACGTTGAAAGCGCTAGCGGCCCATCCCGTGGTTGCCCTTGATACCTGCCACGTCTGGGTGGCGTTGATGTAAATAGGCCTTATCGGCTGCATCCCAAACGAAGATGAGCCCAGAGCCCTCAGGCCTCTAAATTCTACTGCGAGCGTCTTCTTCGCTACGCACGTTGCCCAGTATAAGGTGTCCCTGTCCTGATACCATAAGTCGCCCAGATTTGCCCCTTCCTTGCTGTACATCGATGCCAGACGCGCGATGTCATCATCGAAGATTCCCATCTCGTCTGAATTCAGCGCCTCGAACGCAGGTGGCGTGGGCGAGCCTAACAGGAACTTTACGGTTTTTGCATTTCCTACTCCCGGAGGGACTTGGACAAGGGACATAATTCTCTGCTCGGAAGATTTTCCGCCCAAGTTTAATAAGCTGTGTACGACTGCGGTACACGGTCATGGAGAGGGAACCTGAAGGTAAGCTCGATAAAATGCAGTCCCGTGTCGAAAAATGGGTTCACACTTGGTTTATCTTCGAATGCAGAGACAGGAAGCTCCACTACGGCGATATCCTAAAAGAAATGATCCAACAGTATGAAGCCCAGAGGGGCAGTCATAGAACTAGGGGTACTAGGGCAGTTCCGCAGAAAGAAGTCTTTACTTAAGTGAACGGCGATTGTATTGAGCCACCTGGGGTGGCGATGTGCTGTCCTCGGACCGGTTGCATCTGCATTCCGAATCCTCCTGGAACAGACCTTCCTTGGAACGGAACCTTTCCAAGAAGCTCCCTCCTGACGATGTTCACTATCGATCTGCCTACGCCAGGCATTGAAGAAAGGTGCATGACTTCAGCCATTCTCGACGCTCTTGAATTCTCCCTGCCCTTCATGTAAGCGACTGCACCTGAAAGGCCGAAAACAATGAAGCGTCCTAGGTTGGTAGCGTTGAGACTCTGATCCCTGAGGGGTGTCCCTGGTACGAGTGGAGTGCCACCGACCAAGATTATCTCATCTGCATAACTCGCGCCTATGTCCAATGCCGTTACTATACCTGCTGCCACATAACCTTCTCCAGTTAACATGGTTGAAAGCGTGAAGGGAGGAGGATATTAACTCTCATATCCATTTTTTTGCAGTTTTGCGGCTTGATATGTTGGTTCTCTGATTTCTTTGGCTCCTTCTCCTGGTTCTCTTTACGCCGTGGCTCTACCATCCTTGAACTTTTGCGGTATATTAATTTAGACTATGGAACCACTAATTTCTTTCTGGTCCGAAGGCTATTATTCTCATAGAGCTCGACGTAGTACGTTCCAGAGTCGAAACTTATCAATTCTACATTCCCTCCTACTCTCCTCAGCCCATGTCCGTCGAGTATCCCCGTTCCAGACCAGTTCGCCCCTATTAATACGCCAGAAGAAGCCGCAAACTCAGGGTGCTCAATGCTACCAGCAATGTAACAGATGCCTTGGAAACACTGCCCAGCTTCCATGAATACGGCATCGCTGAACAGTCGTTTGACCCGCAGCTCGTAAAAATTGCTACCGGGCGACTCCTGCACGTTTACAGCAACGGTTTTGTCAGCAAAGACTTGGAATGATGTTATGCTCGGCACGAGCCCTATCTGGAGTTCTGCCAAGGTGAATGGCACCCCATTCGTCAGCAAGTCAACCGACCCTACCGAATTGGAGAGCGTGACAACTCCTCTCACAACATGGCTCCCGTAGAATCCGAGCAGGGCTAGCAGCTGGTTCGGCGTGAACGAGGATGCTATCTGCCTGAACTCTCCAACAGGCACGACTCCGAAGCTGAAACTGGAAACTTGCACCCAAACCCCCTGATTATTCAGCATCTCCAATCGTAGCGTCATGCTTGGAGCTGGGCTACCAGCTGTGACAAATCCTTGTAGCGATATGCCTACATCATCGGGAAGTGAATACAGAACCTTGAGGGAGGGTCTCCATGCTTGGGCTCTCAAGGTTTAATCCCCCATTACCACGAGCCTAGCATCCTACTGGGCCAGTTTCAGATGCGGCTACGTCATCTATGTTGTAAGATGCCTGTCCAGAATTCATCACACGGCCATTATTGCCAAGCAGGATCCTGTTTACGGGGAAGTCGCCCGTATCAAGATTAGTCAGGCTCAACACCTGCACACCGTTGACAAGGACAGAAATCGAGCCAGTCAGAACATCCCTAGTTCTTGACAATTCGATACACAGCCACTGATTGAACGGTATGACATAAGAGCTCTGAAGGCCGATGAAGTTCACCCCTCCAGCTCTGTACCATATATGCAGGTTCCTGCCACCAGTGAAGCCCACTACCACAAGATCCAGCTCATCGCTCATCAGTTCAAATATCGGGCAGTGGTGCTGTACAGGGGTCCATAGATTCAGCCTGAAGTAGACTCTTGCATAGATGTTATTGCGGGAACCTACGAACTGGTTCCCAAAGGCTGAAGCGCCATCCAATATGCTCACTCCCATCGAAAGCAACCCTCCTCTTGGGTTCAAATTGTCCGCAAAGACCGTGCTTAATCCTGTCGAGAACGGGCTCCATCCAGAAAGACCGGCAAGCTCAAAATCTGGATTGACTATTGGTAGCAAGCTCGGTGCAGGAGGCTGGTTGACCGTGAACGGAGCTTGGTTGCTCAGCACATCTATCGAACCGATGGTATTGGCAAGTGTCATTCTGCCCCTGACAACGTGATTGCCTACGAAGCCCAGAAAGCTCTGTAGCAGAGCTGGTGTGAATGTAGCAGTGAAGGATCTGTTCTCTCCTACTGGAACCACGCCAAAACTCTGTCTAGCAACTTCAACGAACACACCTTGAGAATTCAGCATTTCCAGCGCCAATGTGAGCGTCGGCGCAGGGTTTCCTCCAGTGACGGATGCGCCGAAGGTTACGGTAGCATCGTTGGGGAGTGTGTAAAGAACCCGGAGGCCCGCTCTGCCACGCATTTCAATCCCACGCTCTAAAACCTCTGGGGCTCATCCTAGAAACTGTGATGGTAGTACTTCCAGCTGGGAGCTGGGTTGCGGCGACGACTGAGAAGGTGACAGTTGGGCTCGTGCTCGTATGGCTTCCGATGCTGTTCGTAAGTATCATCCTCGCCCTAGCGAGATAACTTACTCTGTCCCCAACCAAGGTTCTTAGCTGGTCGGGAGTCAGGAACCTGCTGTAAGTGACGATCTGACCCGGGGCGAATGTCCCCGTAGGAGTGAAAGTTCCGATGTTGATCCAGTTCCCCGCAATGAGCGCATCTTCAGCCTCGAGCAGTATCTGTGCGCTTGGGGCTGGGTTGCCCTGAAGGACACTGCCATTAACTAGGAAGGTCACATCGTTTGGGAGGGCGAATAGCGCACCCCTGCCCTGCATCCTGGTGAGCGTTATCGGAGAAAGCTGCCCTATCGGGGCTACGGGTGTAGCGGGTGGCTGACCGTAGACCTTCTTGTAAACCAGATAGCCTCCTGCAGCTACGCCGACTACTGCAAGACCAGCGATTACGTACTTGGATTCTTTGGACAGTACCATGGGTCGTGAGATTTTGCAATAGCTATAATAATCTGTGTACGACTAGCGTACAGCAGAGCCAGACCATAAAGGGAACCAAGGAAAGCAGCCATTGCAACTAGAGAACCTGGGTCTCTAGCCATCGGGAAGGCCAGAACGGCCCCTTGCCTTTTTCTGCTCCAATCGCATTAGAACTCTCCCTTGAACCCTGGCCACGGATTTGCCATACATTTTCTCAAATTCATAGGCTGCGATTTCACAATCCCTGCTGTCACAATATGAGGCTCCATGATACGCCTTCTGGGCCCCATGGTAGACTTCATGCCTTACTGATTCTATCGACGTCCTCCCGGTCTTGAAGCTGATAAGATTCTCATCTGGAAAGTACGCTGCGTTGATCCTCGGGCTGTCTATCCTAGGGTCATTCCACACAAATTTGGGCGTGCTTTGGTCAAAGAGTTTCGGAAACTGTTCGTAGAGCAGGGGGAGCTGCTGGTTAACTATGGCAAGATCTTCCGGCGTAGGTGGCTGCCCTATCCAATGGTACTGCGTAGGAAGGGGCACTAAATCACTCTAGCGGGATTTCTGAAATGTCATGCCTCTGTATGCCGTAGGAGCTCCTTTTTGGAAGCGATTCCCGCACCCTTCCGTATGCGCTCCTAGCGCCTGAAACTATCGTGGTTCGAAAGTCGGGTTTTCCAAGGACATAGGCCAGACCTCCAACAGCGGCTACGGCTACCGCCCCTCCAAGGATCCACTTCCAAGGTATCGCTCCTAGAGCCCCAATGCTCTTGAACCAGTCCGATGTAGTCTGAAGTGCGGCTGTGCATATAGCGGTCTTCTGCTCGGGTGTCAGGGTCGGGTCTGCCTGAACCTTGGTGCAGAGGTCTTGGGTATCCTTGACTACATCCGCCTGCTCCCTGATCTTCTGCAAATCAACCATGTTGTTCAGCAGGCTGATTACCGAGTAGCCAAGGATTATGGCCCCAGTTATGGTGAGCGCTATTATGAGCGCAGCTGCCACGGCTCCTATGTGTGGTAGTGCAAAGTACTGAACCCTTTCCATCCTTGTCTGCACGTTCGTATCTCGCAACCATACCACTATCTTTGTAGTTCCCGGAATCACTTCGGTCTTGACCACGGTTATACCAGCAACTGGGAGAATCAGAGAATTGACGGCATTGATGATGCTCGCCAAGGAGGTGACTATCGGCGAGAAGTAGGTTTCGAGAACCATGGCATCTGTAGCGCCTGGGGGAGCAGGGATGCCCAAGAGAGACGGGGTGCTCAAGGTGATACTGAAGACTGCCGTATCTTCTTGTGACTCCTGCCCACTAATCAGGTAGCCGACATCCACCTGGTAGTTGTGGTAGTTAGCGGTGCCCATGCTACCGTTCAGGTAGAACGTGTACTGGTAGTTCATCGGAATGAAGATCGACTGCGCATCCTGCAGCTGCCCATCCCTGAAGAAGTTCGCGTAAATGGTTCCCCCTTCTCCATAGTTTATGACCTTGATGTATGCGATGAAGGCCTGTCCTGCATTGAGGGAGACTGGCGCCGTGCCGTCAACGATCCTAGGGTCGGGGGATATGATCTGGTAGAGCGGGGGGCAGCTGTCGCACGACATATACACGAGATTTTTTGCACAGGGTTTAATAATCTGTGTACGACTACAGTACATAGAGCCACTTCGACGAGAGAACCAAAGAATAGAGCCATCGAAGGTAGCCATATCAAGGAGAGAACCAGGAAGACGAGCCAGTCAACGAAGAGAACCAGAACAAGGAGCCAT
>ERZ1292637.701-Hain-H14-01um-R3-701-length-17168-cov-11_pt1 | contig 17168 bp, 22 predicted proteins | sample MGYA00564405_ERZ1292637 | MGnify/ENA primary metagenome ERZ1292637 (study PRJEB36523, sample SAMEA6512645) | groundwater metagenome | collected 2019-01-09 | study: AquaDiva: Metagenomics assemblies of 32 groundwater samples | reverse complement strand
ACAAATGATTCCAAGAATACAGCAAGCACAGTAACGAACGAATCAAAACCCGTTTCTACTGATCCGTGGGCGGATAGAGATTTGACATGGGATGATTCGGGTGCGGCAGGGGATACATGGGATGTGGGAGGAAGTGCAATCGCTAAAGAAGCTAAACCGTCAACAAGTACGGTAACCAATGAATCAAAAACGTAACCTACTTATAATTCTTTTCTTCCTTTACGCACCATTCGCATGGGCGGGTATTCAGTATGTTGACCCGCACATGTTTGATCCACAACCCAATAAGATAAGTATATTTTTTTCAAAAATATGGGAGTGTAAGTGGCGTATTTCTTGTTACAGACCTAAATTAGGCACGTTTACCACACTTAACTCCACCGACAAACAATCTGCGTTTCCTGCCCTCTATAATGCCAATAACGCGCTGTTTGTGTTGCAAGGGACAAGTTCTGTAGCTTCTATAACAACGCTTCCTAATCTCACTTCTGCTGCGAGTTTAGCGACTATAGGCACTATCACAACGGGAGTGTGGAATGGTACGGTAATAGGTGTAGCGTACAATGGCACGGGAACGACAAGTCCTACGACAAATCAGGTTATGCTTGGCAATGGTTCATCTGGTTTTAAGGTAGTGAGCGGTTTCGGCTCATCAGGACAATTTCTTACATCTGGGGGCGCAAGTGTGGCTCCTACATGGACGACATCGGTTATAGATCAAGCTGGAAATTATACATGGACAGGAGCGCACACATTTGACAGAGCGACTTCTACATCAGCTCATATACTTAACCTAACTGTCTCTAGCTCAACGATTGACAGGTTAGGGATGAATTACTTTAACGCTACATCAACATCTGCGACGTCAACTATCATTCGTAGTTTGACTGTGGGGCATTTATTAAGTGCTTCTGTTATCTCGGCTACCTCTACTGCCACCTCTACGTTCGGAGGAGGAATGAAACTATCAACGGGGTGCTTTCAAGGCAAGGATGGGCTGTGTCTAGGTGAAGGATATGAAGTAAAAACAGCTACAGGAACGGGGCCGGACGCAGACGATGAGGAAATAACCGTAACAGCTTCATGTTCTGCGGGTAAAAAGGTAATTAGCGGAGGAGGGAGTACGGGGGATAGAGTAGGCCCGGATATGGACGTTACATCAGGAAGTGCGCCATCTGGTACGACAGGGTGGTCTTTTTCAGCCACTTGTTTTTCTACTTCTGGCGGTACGTGTGCAGGGGGAACACAGACAGCTTATGCAATTTGTACATATTGATATGGGGAGAATAGTAACTACAATTTTGAATCGGTTTGACGGGGGAATGAGCAACGACATCCGCAATTCTTACGAATCTTCGGGAAAAGACTTTTTAGTTGCACGAAATAAAGCTCGAATCATACAAAACTTCGATATCTTGACCGCTTCAAGCAAAATGACTCCTCATTTTGATGATCAAGCCGATAGCACAGGAAACACAGAGAAACTTTGCATGTATCTTACCTATGGGGCAACGGCAAAACAGTACGCGCTTGGAGTAGTAAGTGCAACATCAAGGGCAAAGATATTTGAGCGTGCTTCTTTGCCTCAAGGCGCATGGGGAGCTTCAACAGGAGGTCAGGGAAGCGATGGTGCGGCAAGAAGTGAAAAAGTTTTTGTAGCATACAATGACGGCACAGATAATTTAATTTTTGGATTATCGGGAGGAGCGCAGATGTGGCAGTATAATATTACTACGCAAGCTTTTACGAATGCGCTTATTTCTTTTACCTATACGAATACAGCGCAAGGTTTAGTTCATTCAAAAGATGATGTTTGTTATATTCCAGTAGACAATGTGATTCTTAGTAAAAATGGTTCTGCTGTATTTACTCCCTATGCTACTCCAGCTCTTACATTGCCAAGAAATTCAATCATCACAGCAATATGGGAATCGGGAAACTATCTTGCTATCGCAACTAAGCCAAAAGGTTTAGGGGGGAAATCCATTATCTATTATTGGGATCGCGATTCATCGCTCGCAACTACTTCCGAAAAGGTAGACGGAGGATCAAATGCTATACGTTGGGGTGAAAATTTAGGAGGTTATGAAATTGTGTGCAGTGTAGCTGGATATACAGCTGAAGCAATTACCAAAATCCCTAAAGTTATTTTTAGCTATAAACTTGGTGAAGGTCTTAAAACTATAGCAGAGTTCAACACCACGAATACGACAGTTCTTTTTGGGAATAACATCCAAAAAACAAACGGGAGAATCTACTTTTTAATGCAGGCGGAAATCAACAGCGTAGTTTATATGGGGCTATGGAGTATCGGACAAAATGCTTCGGGACAGTTCTCTTATTGTATGGAGCATCAACTCAATAACGGAGCCACCACTTTTACCGCAAGCGACCTCCCGTTAGGATTTGAGCTTTTAGGAGATTATCTCTCCGTTGCTTATTCTGTCGCTGGTGTGTATGTAGCGCGCATGACCAACGCAACGGTGTTTTCCAACTTCTCCGATTTTCAATCACTCATTTTCAATGAAGGAGACAGCGATGTTACGAAAGAATTGATAGGGGCGACAGTTACGTTTGAGCCGCTTTCCACGTCAGGAATCACCGGAACCCCTACCGTAGTTCTTAAATATCGCAAAGAGGGCGAAACATCGTTTACACAGATTTTTTCTTACGCCACGCTTGCGACTATTACTCATGGCGCAATCAACATAGAATCATCTGGTGTAGGCTTGCCAGAGTATCGTGAAATTGAGTTCCAGATACAAAGTAAAGGTAATGCAGTCATAACAGGATTGAAATGGCGGTCAGAAATTGTAGAAGGTAAGGGCCAACTTTATTAATATGGACGAATCAAAGGTCAGAGAAATTATCCGCCAAGAACTTGGGCTTTTTATCCGCTCCGACAGATTTACGTTTCAGAAAGATATTCAGATGTTGGATGGACGGAATATCCAGTTAGCTACGGGGACGGGTACAAAGTTTGGAACAGGGATAGATCAGAAAATAGGATATTATAATGCTACACCAATCGCACAGCGTTCAGGTTCTGCTCAGGTGGCTGTTTCTGGTACGGCAGATTCTACTTATTCTGCGAATGAAGTAACTCTGATAAATGATATTGTGGTTCTTCTAAACGAGTTAAGAGCATGGGCAGTAGCTCAAGGATTTATTAAAGGTTCAGCATAGTATATACAATTATGGCAGTAGATATTTACGGCAACATAACTAATGAGTTTGGAAAACGTACCGGACAGACGGTTGATTTGGCGACTAACGTGGTCAGTGGAACCATAACGCCTTCTTCGCTTACTCCTACGCCGGCTATAAATCCTCAAACTCCTTCTGCTCCTACTCCTTTTGATATCAGTAAATTACTTCCACCTCCTCCAGAAGAAATCAAACCAACACAGCCCGAACAGCAGGCTAATGATCTTACAAACCGTCTTGGAAAATTATATGAAGGTCTTATAGGACAATCAGCTTTTCAGGCAGAGCAAAATAAACAATTCGGAGTGCCTGAACTGGTAAAAACTCAAAATGATTTGTTTGCTCAACTGCAGGGACTTGTAAATGAATCTCTTAGTCTCCAAAATGCCCAAAACTATACAATCCCTAACGTAATGCAACAGGAATCAGAAGGACGGGGAAGAACCGCAGCAGGGCTTGCGCCTCTTACTGCTTCAGAATTAAGGAAGAATCAAATACAACAGGGAAATGTAGCATCTCGCGCTCTCACGATTAAGTCTGCATATGAAGCGGTTTCGGGAAATCTTGCTACGGCAAAGTATTACGCAGATCAGGCGGTATCACAAAAGTTTGATCCGATAAGAGAAGAAATTGATGCAAAGCAGAAAAATCTTGATAACATTATTAAATCTCCTGCATTTACTTTAGCAGATAAACAACGCGCACAAGATCAGAAATACATACAAGACTTGGAAGCAAAGAAATTAACTTTTTACGAAGAAAACTACAAAGCAGTACAAGCAATGGCAGCAGCCGCTATTAAGAACAATCCGGGCAACACAGGAGCGCAACTCGCAGCGCAACAGGTTCTCGCGCTTGATCCCACTAAACCCGATTATCTGGTCAAGGCATTGCAATTTGTAGGTGGCTATCAAGCAGATGCGACACAAGTCTTAAAAGACGCTGATCTTCATTTGAAAACTCAATTGGAAACATTGAAATTACAAGCAGATATTGCTGAAGCTCCGTTGCAAAAACAAAAATTACAGGCAGAGATTGCGAAACTTGAAGCAGATAGGAAGAAGATACAAAAAGAAATATCTGGTGTCGGCGAAGTATTGAGTGTTACCGAAGCACAGGCACTTGGTGTGCCTTATGGCACGACTAAGCAACAAGCTATCGCGCAAGGAATTACTCCAACAAAACCGCCAACAGCGGCTCAAGAAACAACTTCTTTATATGCCAATAGACTTAGTCAATCGAATGAGATATTTGCAAAATTAGAGGATTATACAAAAGACCTTGGAAAGTTTGCTTATCCTACGCAAAAATCTTTGCCAGATTTCTTTAATTTTTTGAGATCATCTGATTTTCAATCTCTTGAACAAGCACAACGTAATTTCTTAAATGCCGTATTACGCCGTGAATCAGGGGCTGTTATTTCTCCAACAGAATTTTCAGAAGGAAAAAAGCAATATTTTCCAATCCCAGGCGATAGTAAAGATGTGATGGAACAGAAAAAAAATAATAGATTATTGGTACAAGAACAATTTATTAAAGCAGCTGGGCAAGCATATCAGCCATCTTCTTTATCAGGTGGAACTGATCTTTATGCTTCTTTCCGTTCTCAACTTCAAGGAGATGAGATATTGGTAAATCGTAATGGACAGGCAACTGCAATAAAACCAAGTGAATTAAAATCAACAGACATAAAACTATAATATGGCACGAGTATTAGGCACAATTTCACAAACACCACAGCCCCAAGCGGGGGGGCGTGTTTTGGGTGATATTACCCCACAAGCCCCTCAAAGGAGTTTAGCGGATAAGATATGGGCTAACCTTTCACAAAGAGGAGAAGCTATTGTAAAGCAGGTAGAAAGCACAGAAAATCCTCTTGTAAGCGGTCTTAAAGCAACCGCACAGCTTTTTGGCGGGATTGGTGATGTGGCAACAGAAGTGGTAAGAGCTGCTCCGGTAATTGGTGGATTATATGAAAAAGGAGAAGAATTGGTACAAAAAGGATTTTCAAAGGTGGTGAATTATGCCAGTCCTATAGGAGAAAAACTTTTGCAGCTTGAACAAACAAACCCCGAAACGGCAAAGATTATTACAAACTTTTTAGAGGGTGCGGGCGCGGCAGGAGAAATTTCGGGAAATATATTAGCAGCCGAAGGTATGAGGGTAGGAGCTGTTAAGACAGGAGAATTGGCAACTAAGACACTACAAAAGAGCGGGGATATTCTCAAAAGCACTATCAAAGCAAACTCTATCTCTGATCTAGAAGCAACGGGTAAAATTCTTCAAGGACAGTCAAAAGATGTGGCTGGGGCAATAAAAACAATTCAATCATTAGACACAAGGGGTGTAAAAACTTATAAAGATTTAGGTACAGTATTGAGTGAAAAAGTAAAAACGCTTTCTCAAGCGGTTGATGAAAAGTTAGGTACCGATACTACGCCAAAGTTACTAAATACTCTTTCTCGTGTAACAAAAGTAGGAGAAACATCAGTGAGTACAAATTATGTTAAGACCGCACTTAATCACTTAAAAGAGTTTTACTCAAAAACAATAAGTCCCGCAGATGAGGCAAGAATTACGCAACTTATTGAGAAAGCAGAAAAAGAAGGTCTTACTGCACAAGAAATAAACAATATAGCGCGAGAATATGGGACAGAGTTTAGAAATGGCGCATTTAATCCTCGTACAGGAGAGGCAATCACTTCAGTCAATGCGAAAGCATTTGAAAATGTCCGCAAAGGAGTAAAGGGTACGGCGCGGGATGTTATGCCGGATGCAGGGACGCAAGCCATAGACGAACAGATTACTAATGCGTTGAATACAAAACGCTTGGTAGACCAAATGGCTAAAAAAGTTAATGCACTTGAACAGAGGGTAATAAAACGAAATATATTAGAAAAAGTAGCAAGAAAAATAGGCAAAACGGTAGATATTGCAACATTTGGTGCACCCAAAGCATTTATTACAAAACTTTTCTTTCCAAGTAATGTAGGGCTAAAAACTCTTAATTCTCTTGATTTACAAGAAATGCTTGCAAAGAATCTAAAGATTATTCAACGTACTGCAAACTCTACAGATACTGAATTAGTAAATATGCTTGCAGAAAAGGCGAGAAATATACCAAATAATGCAAGCATAAAATCTAATATAGAACAATCTCAGCAGTTCAAAAATTTTTCTCGTGATATTTCGCTTTCTGCTGAAGAAAAAATTATAGAAAATAAAGCTATTTCTAAATATCTATCTCAAAAAGATCAGCTTGTTCAAGAGTATATAGCAAAAAATAATAAGGTTGCAAATGCAGATGAGGCGAGAAAGCTTTTTAAAGATGTGGGGTATAAAGGATATAATGCCGCATCGGTGCAGGAAACTGCGTCTGCTTTGAATAAAGATGTGTGGAATACCCTTTTGAAAAATGAAGGTGATACGGCAATAATTTATGCAGGAGGATCGGGATCGGGTAAAACAAGTGCAATCAAAAACTTAATTCCAGAAAAATTAAGCGATACGGCGGCTATTTTAGACGGGAATCTTTCTAAAATGTCTTCGGCAGAAGCACGTATTAAAGAGGCACTAGAAGCAGGCAAAACTCCTGTTATTCCTTATGCATATCGTGATCCGATAGACTCATTTGTAAACGGAGTAGTAAAGCGTATGTTGAAAAATACAGAAGAAGGAGGAAGAATTGTACCAACAAAGGTCGTGGCGGAGAACCACATGGGTTCTTATGATGTTGTTAAAAAATTGTTTGAACAAGGGAAGCATGATGTTATACTGATAAATAATGATCTCGGAGCAGGAAAGGCACAGTTTATGTCTCAAGCAGAATTTAATAACATTAAGTTTTCAAAGAATTTATTAGAACAGCTTAATAAAGCGGCTAAAAAACTTTATGACGAAAGAACAATCACCAAACAGCAATACGAAGCCTTCATCAAGTGAGATTGCTGATACTATATTAGAAGGATTTAAGAAGGCTTCGCATGAAGAAGATTTAGTCCTTAAAGAGAAATTACAGGAATGGCTTAATTCTTAATTTTCCGCGTTGCTTCAAGGATGTCATTTGCAAATTCTGTATTCCGAGCATTCCACGCGTCAATCTGATCTTTTCCAACAATCTTAGATAATCCCCACGGAGTTTTCTTAGATGTCCATTTCATTTTTGCGACTGCACGAGAAATTGTAGCTTTATCCTTATATGGCTCTCCTCTGTAATTCTTGAGAAGTCCTAACTTATAGATTTGTCCGATAGTGTAGTAGTTCATAATTTTTTACTTAGTGAGTAATAATTAGTACGCTCGTAAGGAAGTAATGGGAGTTACTACTCCTCGTTCTACCCGTAATGTATCAGCATAAGGAAAGCATTGTCCATTACCTTTAATAGGTTTAACATAAGCAATTTTATATATATATGATAATCTATTTGCTTCTTCTAACGCAGATGATTGATCATCCCATACTGATTGCTTGTATCCATCCGCAGTAACTTTATATTTTTTAATCATATCTTTGTCCTCTCCCCTCATTCCCTTGCAGTACTTAGATGCAGGAGAATGAATGGAGTGGAGAATTAATCTTTAATAAACGGTTTATCCCACTTGCCGACTGACAAATGAAGATAAAAGTTTGTATGTGAGTAGTCAATCATTCCATCACTATCATCAAAATTGAAAGCATTTGCGATTCTCGTGACTGTCTTCATGGCAGTTACCGCATTGGGAGTAAAAATCTTACTTTCTTTATCTGAACAGTAGTGATTGAATTGCTCGCTCTTTGATTCTGGATTGATAAATGGATTAAATGGTGCATGCATTAGATTGATATGAAGCGAACGCCCACCAGAATACTTTTGACATACAACCGAAAAGATACATTTAGGAAAATAGGCTTTAAGTTCTTTACGAATTTCTTTGGCAATTTCAGTAATTGAAAGATTTTGATTCGTGCGATATTTCCCACCTTCCCATCCATATCCCGTATAATTGAAGATTGGTTTTGTTTCCATACTAGTTAAATTAGTTAGTATTTATGCGGATTAAGTGCTCGACCATCACCTCCATATTCAGTATACTCCCATTGCCAACCGTTGTCAAGGGATAAAAAGAAAAGTTATCCACAATTGGATAACTAGTCCTAAGCAATGACTATAAAAGGCAAGTACCTTTATTTGACATCAATCTCAATAGTCTTGGTGAGAGAACCAGAGGTGAATCTAAGAGTTTTATTCCCCGATGTTTGAGGATGATAAGAAAAGCTGAGCACATAAGGACGATTCGGATCACTAGGGCTTCCTCCCCTTCCTATAGGACGAATATCAGGATTGGGATTATATGGGGCATTATCCGGTGCGTCCATTTTCACAAGATATTCTATATCATCAGGCAATCCGCTGGTATGAGTGATAACCTTTTTATCTCCTCCTTCTCCAATGAGAGTAACTTCAATGAAATATATCCCATAAGGAGCTTGATCATATCCATTTTTAAGAGCAACTTCTGGTGTTTGGATGAGTTTTGCTTTAAGTAATAATTCTGATGGAATTGGTGTAGGTGTCATATATTTGATGGTTTCTTTATAAATAATAATAGGTTCTGGTGTAGGACTTGGGCTAAAACTAGGGCTAGGAGACGCGATAGCTATTGGAGACGGACTAGGAGACGGTTTAGGGCTAACTGAAGGCGTAGGGGACGCTACAGCCCCTAAAACGGGCTTCCCTGCATCCTTTATCGCCTTGTTTGCTACCTCGATAGCTGTGTTAGCTACTGAAATGGCACTGTTACGCAAGGCAACAGGCACATTCGGCTGATTTGCGCTCACCAATAGCTGTAACGCCATAGTAAGCAGTAAAAGTATTTGATTCATAATATAAGGATTATATCATGTAAGTATGTTTTGTCAATATGTTGGATATTCAAGAAAAAGATAAAAGATTCCTTCTTTTCGTAGAACGTCTTGTAAAAAAAGGACTTAATGGTGTTGTGTTGTTTCTTTTGGATGAGATACAAAAACTTGAAGATCGGATAAACGGAACTCTGAAAGGCGATGAGGGGCATACACCTACGGATAAAGAGCTTCTTAGTCTTATTGAGCCGCTTATCCCAGAGCCGGTAAAAGGAGATCGAGGAGATAGTTATATTCTCACTAAAAAAGATAAATACGAGATAGCACAAGCTATTGAAGTTCCTATTGTTGAAAAAATAATAGAGAAAACTGAAATACGAGAACCTATAGTCACCAACGAAATCAGAGAGATCGCTAAGTACGAAACTTCAGAACAAATACGCGAAAAACTTGAAAACCTAAAAGGGGACGAGCGTTTGGATAAGTCGGCTATTAAAGGCCTTGAAGATGAGATAAAAAATTTGAAGGAACTTTTGGCAAAACGTTCTACTCGTCTATTTGGAGGAGCAAGAAAATCTGTTTACACAAAAGCATATGATTTAACGAGTTTGGTTGATGGATCAACAAAAGCATTTACACTGCCTTTTGATACCATAAATGTAACAGCAGTCTTTGGTACTCAATTTCCTTTGATTTTCGCTCCTACGACTGATTGGACTTTCTCTGGGAGAACGCTGACATTAACTGATGCGGTAGGTGCGCCACAAAGTGGGCAGACTTTAATTTGCCTACTGGAAGTAATGTTTTATTACTAGTATGAAGAATTATCAAAAGATTTTAATACTTTTGGGAGGAGTATTTATCGCTACTCCTGTATTAGGTGCGCCTACTGCAAATGTTTTAAGAAATGTTTTCCCAGAAGAAACAACAAAATATGATATTGGAACTAGCACCCCAAACCTTTGGTGGAATCATTTTTATTCAAAATACGCCTCAACAACACTTCTCACTACGGGAACGATTGACGCCACTTCTACGACCGCCACCTCTACCTTCGGCAACGGCATCCAACTCTCAAACGGTTGTTTCCGTATGCCCAACGGTTCTTGCCTCATATCATCCACCGGCACCATCAACTCAGGCACCATCAACCGTCTCTCTTACTATTCAGGCGCAACCACTCTTGATTCGGCAAACTTTCTCACTGCTGATGTGAGTAACTTGTTTTTAGGTATCGGAACTTCTACGCCGGGTTCGCCTCTCTCGATTCAAGGAGCCGCTAACTTCCAGCCATCGGGGACTTCGACTATCTATACAGGACTACAGCTCCCCGGGCTTCTTGCTACGTCAACAGGCATTACAATCACCGGAGGAGGGCTTATAAACTCCGTATCGGGAACTTCTACGAAGATTCAGGACTTGGAAGTACAGGGGATTTCCGGCAGAGATTTGAGACTTACCGGAGGAGTAGAGGGCGATGGCGGAAACATAGTTATGGGTGGGGCTATAAAAGACACTACAGGAATAAAGTTTTTCGACATAGGAGCTGCAACAATTTACGATGGGACACCAGAGGAGATCACATCACTTGATTTCTCAAACCGTCGGCTTGTAAATGCCGCAGGAACGCCGATTCTCTATTGGGGAACGAATGTGGGCATTGGTTCATCCACACCACTATCTGCACTTTCTATAGGAGCACAAGGTGCGAGTTCTGGGGGGTTGTATCTCAATGGAGACATAGGTATCGGCACCTCATCGCCCGGAGCTGCTCTTGCCATTGCCACGAGCACGGCAGGAACACGGACAGCTCTTCTTCTTTCCAATCTCGGATCGGGATATACCATGTGGGCAGAGGACAGCGCCAATGACACCAGCCCCTTTGTGATTGATGCGTCGGGCAATGTGGGAATAGGGACATCGACACCGGGGGCAAAGCTCGCGGTTGAAGGCGATGTACTATTTGCCACAAGCACGCTCATCATAACGCCCGATACGCCGACTATTGCGGGTACTGTAACAAATCCAACCTTCATGGACGCTCCGGGTGATGTTGCCGTGCAGGGACACTATGCGTATGTCCCATCAGTTACCAGCGATTCATTTGCCATAGTAGACGTTACGATACCTACCGATCCTCGGATTCTAGGAACTATTAAAGACTCAAACAAGCTCAACGGTGCGAATGCCGTGGTCGTAAACGGTTCGTATGCGTATGTATCGAATGCGGTGGCTGATAAGTTGACCGTGATTGATGTTTCCAATCCGGATAAGCCGGTTATCGTCAACAGCATTACGAGCGCAACACAGCTTGATAATATCGCAAGCATGTATCTTTCAGGAAAGTACATCTATGCGGCAAGCCGCGATGATGATCTGATAACAGTAATTGATATATCGATTCCCACCGTGCCCAGGATCATATCATCCACTGCGGCTGATGCAGCCAATCTCAACGATCCGTGGGAAATCGTAGTGCAGGGCAAGTTTGCATATGTTACGCATCGGCTTGATTCTGCGGGGAATCAAAGCGGTGCAGGACTCACTATCTATGATATCTCCAATCCCAACGCTATTGTGAAGGCAAGCACCACTGCGTCCACCTCTAGTATCAGTGATGCGCGGGGTCTTGATGTTGCAGGGCGCTATGCGTATGTGACAGGTATTATATCGGATAGTTTAACCATATTTGATATCGCATCTTCAACCGCTCCCGTAGAAGTGGGGACTGTCAAGGAATCAGTGCGAATGAATGGCGTTACGAGTGTAAAGGTCGTAGGCAAGTATGCCTATGTCATGTCTAGTTCGGATATTCTCGCAGTTGTGGATGTATCCGATCCCACTAATCCCAGATTCGTAACAAGCATTACATCTTCCACCGAGCTAGATGGCGCGGAGCAGCTCGTTGTATCGGGCAATCATCTCTATGTGGTTGCCAATACCGATGACATGCTTACTGTGGTGAATATCGGATCGGAAATACCTACGCTGTATGCGGGAGGCCTTACCACAGGATCACTTTTCGTCGAGGATGACGCGGTATTTGGCAACAGCGCATACATTGCGGGTGGTGCGAATATAAGCGGACATTTGTCAGCGATGAACGGATTTTCCTCATTCTACTCGAATAAAAGTACAACAACTCTTACGACCGCAGGCAATGAGTTCGGATCTGAAATATATTTCCAGGACATCTCCACCACCACGACGGGGACGGATAACAGTTATGGCTTGTATGCATCCACCACGCGTCTGGGAGCTACCGGCGGAACTATCAATACATACGGCGGATACTTTACGGTCACGGGAGACACGGCGGGATCGGGCACGTCCAATAACTACGGCCTCTATGTCTCGGCAAGCGGCGCGGATGTGAACTACGGCCTCTATTCAGACAATGGGATGAACTATTTTGCGGGAAGCGTCGGCATCGGCACCACCTCGCCCGCCACCACTACCGCAATTCACGGCGCACTTCTTGTTGCCGGCATGACATCAACAGCTCAATTTACGGCTACGGGGACGGTATACATGACGGGACTAGATACAGAGGCGGGTGCAAGTGATGACGCATTGTGCAGGAATAATACGACATTCAGAATAGAAGTTAATGCAGGTGCTACCACGTGTCTCCTATCCACAAGAGAATCAAAAGAGAATATCAATCCTCTTGATATTGGATTGAAAGAGTTTTTAGGACTAAAACCATCTTCCTTTATTTCTAAAGCGGACAATAAGCCGCATATCGGTCTTATCGCGGAAGATATGTTTGAAATAGAACCGCGCCTTGTGGTACTTGATGAGCAAGGAAAGCCAAAGACAATCCGTTACGAGGAGTTTACCGCATTGATCACCAAAGCCATTCAGGACTTCTACAAAGAGTTCCAGCAGCTTCTTGCACGCGTAAGTGGAGTGGAAAAACGGCTTAATAAGCAGGAAGTAAAGATCAAGGAACTTGAACAAAGAATACTAAGATTGGAAAAATGAACTATCTCACCCCCATAATCCAAATACTTACAGGAATCGGTAGCGTTGGTGTGCTGATTGGTTTTTTGGTCGTGTGGAAGACGGGACTTCTGTCATATATTCTGAATCTCAAAAAGAATGGCAATGGAAACGGAGACGCGCAAAAATCACTAGAAACTACGCTCGCGCAGTTCGTACAGAACCTAGAAAACAACCATCTGGCTCATCTGAAAAGCGACATAAAGGAGTCAATCAATGAATTAAGGGAAGACATAAAAGAAATCCGGCGGGATATTTCCGAGCATGTGAAGGAGGATGCGCGTGTGCAAGCAGAGATTTTAATTAAACTAGAAAATTATGGAAAATAAACTTGTAGGGCATGGATTTATAGCTCCCGTCATCACTCCCGACCAGCATATTTTTGGTGCACAGCAAGCATCACAAATTATTCAAGAAGATGGTTTGTGGCATAATTTTATTCCTCCTTTTGAGCAGCAAGCCCGCACTTCCTTTGATACCTATGGATGTACGGTCTACAACACCCTTACTCCTATTGAGATACTTGAGCGGAGACTTTTAGGAGAGGATAGCGAGTATGCAGAGCGGTTTGTTTATATAGGAACAGGTACACTTCCTCCCGGAAACGACCCCCATGTAATTTCCGAATGGATACGCCATAATGGGCTTATCCCTGAATCAATGCTGCCGTTCACTGATATGTTGCAAGGATTAAGCGACTACGCAAGCCCGAATCCACTTACGGTTGATTTTATCGAGCAAGGCAAAAAGTGGTTATCATCAAAAACCTATACCCACGATTGGGTTATGGGAGGAACTGCGAAAGAAAAAACTATCGCAGCAAAACGTGCCTTAAAATCATCTCCTCTAGGGGTTTCTGTAGTGGCATGGCAAGAGCGTAATGAACTATACTATAAAGAGGAAGGACAGCAGGACAATCATTGGACTTGCCTGATCGGGTACGACGGAGACAGACCTATAATTCTGGACAGCTACGCGCCATTCATAAAGAAACTCGAACCATTTTATGATTTTGGGTTTATCAAGCGATATTCAATAACTAAAAAGGTCGAATTACTCACACCAAAAGAATCATTATGGTCAAAAATATATTTATCTTTCTGCTCGCGAGCATGTTCGCCATCTGCTTAGTGTTGCTCTTTAGTTCTTTGAAGGATATGAAAGATTTTATAAATGAACAAAAAAAACGTGAGAACTATCATGCGCAAGTAAATGAGCGATGTCAGGAACTCTATGATGAACTTCAAACTAAGTACGCTCGCGATGTGCTCTTGCAGGAAGCTGACTCAATAGGAAAATGAAAGAATTACTGATACAAATTATCACACTTCAGATAAAGGTCTTACAATTAAAACTGAAATATCACATGGAACAGACAATCAATTCAAGGCGGATATACAATACGGCTAAAAGTCTTTTGTATCCACAAAGAGATATAACCCCTCAAGATCTCACCGATGACGATGTTGCTTGCGCAGAGTCAGTATCTCAAGTGCTTCGTATGTGCGGAGTGCGGGGCATATCGCAGTTAGGTATAGTAAGTACAATAAGAATGTTTGAGTTCCTTTCATCATCAGAACAGTTTATCAAGGTGGAGACTCCATTGCCCGGAGATGTTATAATTTCAGTAACAGGTACGGGGAATGGTAAGCTTAGTAACGGGCATTGTGGAATCACGGGAGTAATCAATATAATGAACAATCATTCAGATACCGGGCTTTGGATCGCAAGTTATACATTGGAACAGTGGGAGAAGCGCTACCATGACTACGGCGGCATGGTCAGCAACTTCTTCCGTATGATATAAAGGTCGTTTATTCATCAATAACAATTTTATGGAAACAATACGAAGCGGATTTGTGCGACTAAATAAAAGTGATATTATCAAAGGTTTTGTGATGGCATTTGCAACACCAATCCTTGTATACCTTGCAGACATCATAGGAGTACCCGGATTTACGTTTGCTGCGCTCGACATTGGTATGCTGGTAAAGATAGGTCTTGCGTCAGGGTTTACTTATCTTATTAAAAACTGGCTTACGGACTCACAAGGAAAGCTGCTGGGGCACTGGGGATAAAGTTAAAAATCCTGCCATCGGTTTGTTGTGTAAGCAGGTCGGTTGCAGTATTTTTGCCTGCAACGTGGAGAAGTCTAACGGTCGAATTGACCGGAGATGGTCTCGAAAAACAGGGTCTCGACAGCCCTGTTTTTATAACTTCGAAATATCACTAGTTAAGTTATTCGAAAACTTCGAATAACTGGACACTTCCCCCGATACTCTTTTAATCTTCTCCGTATCATACACCATTACATGACAGATACAGTAACAGCCTGCACAGCGTTCTGCTTCTCTGGCTTCGCCTTTGCATTGTTTTGAGACTTGGTAGGTATGGTCTCTTTTGGTCGTGTACATATTAAAAGTATCTAGCGGTGTAGCGTTTGCTGTAAATTACCTCCCCCGTCTTGAACTGCTTTTTTGAACTCTTTTCCAATTCATTAGCTGTCTTTTTCAGCCACTTTGCTACGTGAGAAAGTGTGTTGGCGTTATTTGCTCCGTTGATAGTGATTTGTGCTATGGGTTTATCGTTCATAAGTTTGAAAAATTAAATCCCCAACTTCCTCTTAATCTCCTTCAACGCCTCTTCCGCAGAGGATTTATCCTTATAAACGCCGAGAAAGGATTTGATTGCGATGTCTATTTCATCTTTTTGCCAGATAGACGAATCAATGCGTCCCGTCATATCAATATAATAATATCGCATTGACTCATTCGGCTCCCACTTTTCTTCCCATGTGTAGCCAAGAACTTTTAGGTCTTTTTCTGTGTATCCCAAATCAGCAGTGTCATACTTATTGATTTTAGACAGAAAAATCACCTCTCCGCATACACCGAGAACTTTTCTTGTGTTGCCGTTTCTATCTTTTATTATTTGGTTTTGTTTTAGCATGATTATCTTTTTGTTAATTTCTTTTTTAATTTATCATGTTAGCAGTAAATTATTAGTGAATAAACTCAGGACATCAGGTATCGAACCTGAACCAAGAAGCATCCGGCTCTCGTGCTACCTTTACACTATGTCCCGTGGTCGGGGAGGCAGGATTCGAACCTGCATGTGAGTAGCCCCTTCCTGTGCGCCAAGAACTCAACTGACGCACAGAGGGGATTACCCTTGTTGGGCTTGTGTTTGCCAATTACACCACTCCCCGATTCAATTCACGACCTTTAATAAATCTCCCAATTCTGACTCATAAGGGCAGACAATTTCAGTCTGCACGGGGACTCCGGGTCTTGCTGGACGATGAACACATAACCATCGCGCCCTATTTTCCCAGTCATGTTTTGGGTATCCTCCCTAATGCCTCTAGTGTCTTATTCCACCACCCTATGAGCCAGAATAAGGGGATCTATTTAAGTTTCTCAAGCTTTTTTTCTTCTTTCAGCGTATCTTTTACCTCGAACAGAATGTCTTTATCTGTCATACCAATTATATAGCACATGCGTACTCCCATATTCAGAACATCAGTCGCAAAAGAATGTTTTGTGAATCCTTTTTTGTCTATTCGTAGCAGCTTTCTTTTGAAGTTTTCTATTTTCATAAAAAGTATTTATTCTTTCCCCCTAATCTCCTTTACCAGTTCATCAAGATAATCAATGATTGCTGCCATCCCTATTACCTCAGGTTGTGAATCCTTTCCTCGTCCCATTTTAACTTCATTCACTATCTCCAAGATTCTTTCAGATGGTTTTTTCATACACTTTTATTATTTCAATAATGCATTTTGAGCAAGAATACTTTTTGGTGGCGCCTTTCTTGTTGTGCTTGTGGGGTTTCATATTTCAAAAAAATCTTTCATGAATAATCTAGTGCACACAAATCCTATACAAGCCGCAAAAGGCAATGCTTGCCATCCTTCAAGAGGAATCATGGAGAGCCAAAGGAGGTAACAAATAACGGGAATTATGCTTAGTATTTTATTGAATTTTTCCATAATTTTTGGTATAGATTTTATTTTGGATAAAAACGCGATACTGACCATACACAGAAAGCACTAGAAATTCCAACCATAATCAGTATCCATCCTACTGGAATTTTTGCTATTAACGGTGCCCCAT
>ERZ1292637.700-Hain-H14-01um-R3-700-length-17169-cov-5_pt1 | contig 17169 bp, 25 predicted proteins | sample MGYA00564405_ERZ1292637 | MGnify/ENA primary metagenome ERZ1292637 (study PRJEB36523, sample SAMEA6512645) | groundwater metagenome | collected 2019-01-09 | study: AquaDiva: Metagenomics assemblies of 32 groundwater samples | reverse complement strand
TGATTCTGCCCCCCTCACTCGCGCCGGGACAGACGGCGATGCGGTCAAGCTGGCGACAACTGACGGTGCCCTGTACGTCATTCCGACTGGGCCACAGACATGGAGCTATCACGAGAACTCGTCAAGCGCTTTGACGGATACGACAGTTCATGCCGCTCCAGGTGCTGGCCTCTCCTTGTACATAACGGATGTGAAGTTCTCTACGAATGCAGCGACAGCATTCAGCCTTCTGATTGAAGAAGGCACGACAACGACTGTTCTAGGGCCGTGGTATCTAGAAGCTGTAGCCGGTAGGGGGGCGTCGATTAACTTTTCGACGCCAAAGAAGATCACAGCTAACACGCTGATCTCAGTTACGACTACTGGGGCTATCGCCCACTCGATTGACATACTTGGCTTCATAGCACCAGGTTAGGAGCTTGACTAATGGCAATAGTAACCAAAGTCTTAGGTGAGTTCAATGGCGGGCTCGTCCGCTTCGAGTACGACTATGACAACAACGATCTCCGGGTCCGGGCCTTCCGTTGCGTCAACAACAGTACCGAGGCGGCTTACGGCCAGATCACCCGGACAAGCGATGGAGCGAGCCATGATCTGCGTTTCGCGCCCGGCACAACACAGATCAACATCCCGACGGCACCTAATCAGCGCGTCCAGCTAACGCTAAGACCTGATGGTAAGCTCGACGGTGCCGAGCTTCACCTGGCCTGGCCGTACCCGTAAATGGCCTACGCATTTCGCGCCGCTACGAGCCAGGGTAACGCCTCTGGCGGCGCCTTAACCGTCACGAAGCCGACCGGGACGGTCGATGACGATCTTATCGTCGTCGTCGCCTATCTGGAAAGTGACACAAACACCTGGGCTTCGGTCGGGGCGGGTTTCACTGAGGACACCGGGGCCAACATCGACAATACTGGCGCGTTCGATATGCGCGTCTGGTGGAAAAAGGCAAGCGGCGAACCCGCGTCCTGGACCTGGACACCCACCACTAATAACTGGCGTACTGTCGTCTGTTGCTCTTTCAGCGGGACGCTCGGCACCGCTGGTGGCCGAGTGGACGTGCGGGCGACGGGCCAAGCTGATGGTGCCACCACCTTCTCGTGCCCGACTGTGACGACGACTGTAGACAATGACCTCCTTTGCGCCTACGTTGGTAATTTCGGCGGCGGGGCCTATGGCTACACGTCCGGTCCAGCTAATACCGAGCGCATCGACTTCGGAGGTCTTACGCTCTATTCGCTTGATGACGCTGGTGCGGCTGGTGTCGAAGCTGCAACCGTCCTCAACGCCGGAACACAAGACTATGCGGGTGGACAAATTGCGTTCAAGTTGGATACTGGTGGTGGGGGTGGCGCTGCCACACAAGTCGGGTGGGTTGGCGCAGGATGGTGGTGATGATGGACTGGACTAGGAGTAGGTAGATGATGACATGGATATTGTGGGACGATTACTATTATGACTGGTATATATCCGACGACCTATTCTATAGATTTATAGACTATACTTACGACATCCAATATAGTGGAAGATTGTCCTGAGGAGGGCAAAATGGCCGAGTGTTCAGTAGCAGTACACGATACCTATACTGTTGTTGGTCCTGATGGCAACACTTACAAGACGTGGCATCCCCAAGTAGACCCGACCACAGGTTGTACATTCGGACACGAGCACGGCTCCAACCCGGCCACGTCGGTTGCCAACAATACCCTTCCACCGTTCGGCTATGCACAGGCAGTAGCAGGCTTACCAGCCGAGCCACACGAGGGGCATAAGGTATTCGTGATCAGTAAGGGTGAGATCAGCGATACTGGGGTTCCCTTCGCTGCCCACTATCGTGTTGTCTTCCACATGGGGACACGAGGACTAGGCCGATATACGGGGCGTTTCCACTCGGCGCAGTTCGACTACTTGAAGCCCGTGACACAGAAAGCAGCTCACATCTATGGTCTATTCGACACGTCTGACTTCATAGGATCAGTCTGTGACAACCCGAGACAAGGGGGTAGAGATTTCGCCACCCTCGGATGTTACGACAACTCTCCATATGAGATTTGGGCATTTACCTTCAAAATCGTCCACCCGGACGACCCCTATCAGGGCATAACGGAAGTGCGCTGGGCAGTGAGCGGGCCGGGGGTAGCCGCCTTCGATCCGATAACGACGCGCGACCCAGCGGACAACACGCGTCTCATCTACACACAGAGCATCTTTGACCCCGCTAACCCGGCCGACCCCGAAGGCACGACCGCTTCATACAGGGGTTGTAAGCGAGAGGTCTACGGCGGGCCTGTATATTGGAATAACGCTGGTAAACCAACAACATACTACACGGATGCCTATGGTACTGTTGTAGCTGTCCAGCAACCAGGGCCGGGTAAGATTGCCCAGTTTGTCTCGGCTTCAAACGTTGATGACACACAAGGACTGAAGAAACCTGAGTTCTTCTGTGGGTTAGCAATCCATTCACCAAACTAAAATTCGACAATCTGGTATATTACTTCCAGCCTGTTTACTTCTATCCGCGATCCCACTTAATGTAGGAGCATGTTGATGGCAACCAAACCACCTATAGGTAAGATTCGCAAACCACAGCCAGAAGTTCAAGCGAAGGTCAAGGCGGCAGTCAAGGCCGCGCCGAAGGCTGATCGACCTGCAGTACGACAGAAGACTCGTATCGACGAGCGTACTAAGCTCGGGTTGAAGACACCGAATGCACCCAAGGGGCCGAGCAACCCGTTGCCTCCTGGACCGGGGCCTAGTAATCCTATACTGCCACCAGGCCCAGTGTGGCCTTGGCCTGAGCCTTCTTACAAGGTCACGCCAGAGATGAAGAAGAAGCGCAAGTACTAACAAGCCCCCCACCTGTGATATAATCAACCTGCGTACTGTTAACACTTAGCCGGTTAGCGGGAGTATGCAGGTTGATCTACCCACACGTTCAGTTCTTCCAGCCAGGCGTCTTACACTTTGTCTTGGCGTCTCAGCCCAAATGGTTGAAGACGATGCACGCGAGTTACCTAGCGTTGCGTGAAATCCTATCTCAGTTCCCCGCCTGCAACATATGGTTCAGGCCCCCCTTCCCACAAGACAGGCAATGGCTTGACAAGCCTCTCGTCCGCGCGTTGGAGGCTAGAGACTTTGCCTTGAAGGAGCTCGGCCAAGCTCGTCCATACGTCAAGCTCGTGTCTGCGTACAACGAGACAGGCTTGAACGAGCAGGCTAGAGCGTACTGGGAATTCTCTATGGAGTACGCCAGGCTCATGCGCTTGGAAGGGTTGGCGGTCGTCAGCTACAACTTCAGTGTCGAGCAGCCGACATACAGTGAGTGGAGTAAGTACCTCCCTATCCCTGGTGACGTCCTTGGCCTCAATCAGTACCAAGCCCCAGACTTGTGGAGTGAGCCCCACAGGCAGGAGAGGCTAACACGGCACGTTCAAGTGCGTGACTTAACCGGCTGGACAGGGCCAATCATTGTCGGTGAAACAGGCGTCGATCGTGGCCTTCTAGGTGAAAAGCTGGCTGGTTGGCGTGCTCCTGGTCACGAAATCCCAATTTCAGAGTACTGCAAGCAGATCAGGTGGGCTGCGAACGAGTTCCTACAGACTGGGGTTACCGCTGCCTTCCTGTTCAACTGTGGTGGTGCCCAGTGGGGGTGGGAGTCATTCGAGGTCAGCAACGTGCCAGAGATCTCACAAACGCTTGCTAGCATCTCACATCTTGGCAAGGACTGGCCCCCACAAGCTGTTGTACTCCCACGCGTAGGGCAGGGCTTCCAGAGCGTCGAGCACCTTGTTGGTCCTTACTTGGAAGACGAGACATACCACTTCCCTGGTACAGATAATGAAGTGTCTGTTGCAGTCGGCCGGCGCGGGTTCGCCACGTGGCGTAGGAAGACGAATGAAACGCTTGCGTACGTCGACGAAGGCCAACAGATACATGCTAATGGTGGCAACTCGGGGAATGGTCAAGTAGGGCGGGTGCGATGACAGATTCCACGCCAAGGTTCTTCGAGCCAACAAACGAACGTGAGGCTCTCATAGCGAACTACTACTTGTTGGCGAGTGTGCGCGAGCTCGTGCTTGAAGTCAAGGCACGTGTTGAAGATCAGTCCGGTCGCATTGACAAGCTAGAGTCAAAACAAGACCAACAGGCTGGGGCACTGGCAGCGACAAGGATTTATCTACTTGTGTTTGGGGCACTGCTCACAGCTGTGAACGTGGGCCTCTCCTTTTATAAAGCCTTGTCTGGGGGCACGTAACATGGCAGTCACCAACGCGAAGACACGCGGCGCTACTAGACTCATCCTTGCTCGGCAACTTGAACATAACAGGTTCCACCCACGCGTGCCTGGCACAGTCGCCACATCTGGTGGTGCGGGCTTCTTGATTGACACGAAGCACGCGAACAGCATATTCCCGAACGATTACTTCAACAACTGGGAACTGACAGACCAGACAGCCGGCTTTACCACCAGCGTGTTGGACTTCGAGAAATCCACCGGCCGGTGGGACTTTCCCACTGCGTTCACAGCAGCCGCAAGTGACGTGTACGAAACACACTCGCCGGCTGCGTGGACGACGGGCCAGTACAATGATGCGATCGACCAAGCCGTGCAAGCAGCCGGGCACTTTCAGGCGATGGCAGACAAGTCGAGCGAAGCAATCGCCTTTCAACGAGACCGCTCGCTTTACCCAATGCCGAGCGGGTTCAACTTCTTGCATACTGTGTCATTCGACAAGCGGCCGACATACATCGCTCGCCACCCTTCCACTGAAGCGATGGAAGGCGTCAGCCTGCGAACTGGAGCCACGGACAACATAAGGCTAGCACAGTCATTCAAAGTGTATGACACGAACCCTGGCTTCTACTTGTACGACGTGTTCCTGCTACTGCAAAAGTTCAACGCTGCCACCCTGTCAGGTAATCTGACAGTTCGTGTGGAGACCGACTCTGCTGGGTCTCCTTCAGGTACTCTCGTGACAGGTGGCGTTGCGAGTGCAAACGTTGACGTGACAAGCGTCGTTGCCGAGCCCACATACGTGCGATTCACGTTCTCCACAAGCCCCTTGTTGCAAGAGGATACGACGTACTGGCTTGTCCTCGAAGGCACATACACTGTCAGCGCGACAGACAACATACAGTGGCTATCAGACTACTCCAGCGTTACTTCTGGCGGTGGGTCGTACAGCGACGGCGCAGGTAAAGTGTACGACGCTGCCTGGGCCGCTCTGACGAACCAAGACTTCATCTTCAGCGTGCGCTCTACCAGTGTACAGACACACAAGCTGGAGGCACGGAAGCATTGGGACGTTGAGCGCGGCTCCACGAACTACCTCGTGTTCACAACAGCCGGCTTAGCGTTGCTCGAACCGTACGACGGCGCGGGCCTGTTCATTGAAGGGCAAGGTCGGCCAGCGTTGCCCACAAGCGATGCCAGCACGCTGGAGGTGCCATACGACTATGTTGTTGCCCGAGCTGGCCTGCTACTCATAAGCACGAACATGGGTTGGATGCGCAATCACCCTGGCGTCACTCAATTGCCCACCTTGTGGGGGAACTTCGTGTCTGACCTGGAACGCAAAATGTCTAGCCCGATCCGCGTTGGCTCAATCTTGGTGGATCCGCTCTAACATGTTGAGGTCAATACGTACTGGCAGTACGACTGTGGCGAACAGGCGAAACTTCCCGCGTGGCATCTACGTGGTGAACGATCGAGACGTAGCGCATTTGGATGCCACGTTCACTCACCCATACGTTGATGGCATTATGCGGCGATCGCACTGGAAGACCATCGAGCCAACAGTCGGTGGGGACGCACAGACAGGCGCCTCGCCGAGTGGAACCAAGCTCGGTACGTTCTGGGGTGCCGTGGAGCAAGACATCACAAGAGCACGAGCTGTGAGTAAGAAGATCATATTGTCTGTGTTCCCAGGCATGTTGACGCCAAACTGGGCACTCACAGGCGTAACCACCCTATGGCAGACAGTCTGTGGCGGGGGACTCAGCGGGGAGGAACATCACCAACCGTTACCATGGGACACGACATATCAAGATCGGTATATTGCGTTCGTTCAAACCATGGGCTCGCTATACGATGGCACCGACATGTTTGTGCCTACTGTTGGCCCTGGGTCCGTGAGCGCCGAGATGGGCCTGCAAGACACGTGCAACGACCCTCTCGGCAATCCACAACTTCAACAGTGGATCGACGCGGGCTATCTCCCCAGCAAGATGTACGCTGCCTGGTATACATTTGCCAGCGCGTTCATTGATGCGTTCCCGCTGGGGTATACGACTGCCGCGACGACGCAGCCACTTCCACAAATCAACGAGGCCGGAGAGCAGCAAGCGTCTGCCGCCACGGCCACGCGGGACCAGATACTTGTTAATCTAAAGGCAAAGCATGGTCGCCGCATGTCCGTTCAATCGTTTGGCTTAAGCGCAGCCGACGACGACGGCAGTCCGCCAGGAGGCTGGACTGGCGTGCAGACGTATAGCCCTGACGGCCCGGCTGGGTTCGAGTACCAAACAAGCTGTTGGAACAACCCTTCTGCTATGGGAGACGCCAGTAGTCCGTCTAACGCGTTCAAGCTAACCTGTGACTGGGGCAGATCTGCTGGAGCTGGAGCACAGTACCTCATCGTGTACGAGCCTGACGTCACGGCCAGCTTCACGAACGGCGCAATGATGGATGCATTCAAGTACACACACGACAAGTTGTGGGCCAGTAACGTCCGTGTAGGTGGGCAAGGTGCCTGACATTACGCTTGTTGTAAGTCCAACTACGATTGATCCGATCGACGTTGAAGAACTGTCCCTGTTCGGGTACAGGTACTGGGTCAGGAACGGTATCCGCAAGCGGAAAGTGTCAGCCACAGCACCCGCCATTCGTACAGGGAATGTGACGTTCGCGGATCAGCAATTTGCAAGTGAAGTGATCTGGGAAGACCTTACTGGTGGACTCGGTGTCATGAACATGGACGAGCGCGAGTTCCCAGACAGGTTCACAGACAGTAGCGTGTTCACACTCTTGAAGAAGCAGCGCACGTTATTGCCTAAGCGAAATACTGTCACGATCACCGGCGCGGCGTTCAGTGAGATCGCAGGTGCCGCGTCGTATAGGGGATTCACATACGTTGCTGGCGGCGCGCGTGTCAAGCGCCTGTCTGGTACTGTCCCGCTTGTTGAGTACTACAACACTGTCACCACAGTGTGGATGTCTACTGGCACCGCGAATGAGCTCTCCATGAATGGCGTAGCAGCGTCCAAGCCAATCATCTGGAAGGATCTCGTCTGGTTCTCACAGAACACTGGTGGCCTCTACTCGTATGACCCCGACAATGTTGCTGGTGGATTCACTGCCGTTACCACCACGCTGCCGGCTCCTTCCAGCGCGCAGGTCAAGCCACTCTTCTTGTTCATATTCGACGAAGACCTGGCAGTCCTCGACGCGACGGGTGGGGTATATTCAACGGACGACACGACGCCGACTACCACTGCAGACTGGACGTTCAGAGGCTCTGTCGACACGTTCGAGCAACTGAACGGTGTCGTCGTCGGCCGTAACAACCTTGGAGATCCTGCTCCGTGGATCTCGACAGATCGCGGCCTAATGCTGCACGACTGGTGGACACAGAAGATGTACCAGTCTGGCATCCAATGGTTCGACGCTGACACAAATAATGGTAAAGGAATTACCACGTGGGATGGCGACGTCTGGTTCGGCAAGTCAGGCAATGCGCACCAAGTTGTTGCCGGTGCACGCGTCGTGCGTGGTCCTAACGTTGGCGACGGCCTGCTGAAAGAACGCCAAGGCCACATCGTTGCTCTGAACAACACGTTCGACAACTTCCTTGTCGCCGGCTTGAACGCGCCTGCGATCGGCCGCTCATCCGTCCTTGCGTATAACAGGAAAGGGTGGCACGTGCTTGCGTATGGCTCAGGCACTGGGTCAGCGCAGGACTATGAATCTGAGTTCGGGTCGTACGCAGGGTATGCCAAGGCCGGTCGTGGCGTTGTCGGCCAGCCAGCGTTAGACGTGTTTGATAACTTTAATCGAGATCACGCTGGCGCGTTGGGTACTAGCACAAGTGGGCATGCGTGGACACTCGTCGGTGCGTGGGTCATCGAGAACCCCGTAACCGGCAACGTGCCGTACGATGGACAGGCTGACCCACCAGCTGGTGCTAACAACGTTGCTGTCATAGCAAGTGGTGTGTCTGACGGTGTGGTCAAAGGCACGTTCGACACTGCGACGGCAGGCACGCGGTTGATCTTTCGCTACACGGACATTGACAATTACCTGTTCGTTGAAGCACGCGCGTCAGACTGGCGGCTCGCAACAAGAATAAATGTACCACCAGTTGCTGAAACAACCGTCACAACATACAACGCGACCCCAGTCAATGGCGACAAGGTAGAAGTCGTCCTATCAGGCACCTCGGTGCAAGTCTATTTCAACGACGTGCTCAGAATCTCGTCGACGATCACGAACTTTCAGACTGCTGCTAGCCATGGTATCGGGGCAGACGGAGCGAGCGCCGGCAAGTTTGACAACTTCATGGTCGACGGACTAAGCAACGAGCTCAAATTCGTCCACGTGTGTGGCTTCGTCACCCCAAACCACTTGTATTACAATGAAGGGTCTGCGCTGAAGTTCGTCCGCCTGTACGACTATACGGATAACCCGAACCAGTACGAGGTCACTGAGTTCGAGCTTGCTGGTGACTTGATACTCCCTTGGTTTGACGCCAACTTGGCTAGCGTGCAGAAGACCGCCTTGTCTGCTCAAGCACGTGTACTCGGCGCTTCTTCGACCGAAACCTACAAACTGTGGTATCAGATTGACGACGTCGACACGTGGATTCAGATGTTTGATGTTAACGGTATACTGGCAACAGTCACACCAAGAGGGGTGACAGACCTGTACATGGACACAGTTCGTGGCCGGACATTGTTCCGTAACATTCGATTCAAAGAAGAGCTTGCGTCTGGTTCCAGCAGTCTGTCGCCACGTGTTGTGTTCGTCAAGTTGCGGTACATCCGCGAGTTCAACGTCCTGTATGGGTTCGACTTTGACATTGACCTGACGAGGGATCAGCCGGACGGCCGGACACCGCAGGAGGCGATCGCCAACCTTGAAACGGCAGTAGGTGGGAAGCAGATCGGCGTTTTGTCCTACCTCTCATCGGATGCAACCAACAGGTCAGATGTGTACATCACGACGTACGGTGGACCTGTCGGGTCTGGCGTTGACAGGACAATGATTGCCACGCTGTCTGTCATTGAGATGGGCTAACGAGCTGATGTGATGTCACTCTTCGGTGGTGGGCGTCTGAAGGCGATCAAGCGGCCAGCGCCGCGCATTTCTCGTCCGAGCGTACGACGACGGCCTGGGCCGCCGATCCGTGTGCGCGGGCCGAGGGCATTCATCAAAGCACCCGTGTCGACGGATGCGCCGGGGGACAAGCCGATAAGTTTTACTATCACGCAAGTGGAGTGGATGGTGTACTGGTGGCTCACACACAAGGGAAGGCAGAGGCCGGAACTTGACTTCCAGTTCCAGTCCTCCCTGCTCGGCGGCAGGACGTACTTGGGTGGGCTTGTTGTGGACTTCTTTTTCCCCAACCGGCTGGGTGGGCTGGTCATCAACGTGCAAGGTGAGTATTGGCATAGGTACACGAGCCAGCAGCGTGCGAACGACCTGATGAACAAGCTCAGACTACAATCAAGAGGCTGGACTGTCGTGTACGTCCTTGAAGACGCGCTGATCAGGAGCTTGGACTATGTGATGGAGAATGCCATGCGTGGCATTCAACTGTACCAAGACGTCGGCTAGCGGACGATGTATACTGTATCTAGTTAACGGAGGTGACTTGTGCCAACTGTAGGATGGGCTGACGCGGAGCTCATTACTCCAACTCGCTTGAACGACTTGGACGCCGGTCGACACAACCTGCTGGTAAACGGTGGGTTTGAAGTTTGGCAACGTGGGGCTGGACCATTCAATACAACCAACGACTATACGGCCGATAGGTGGGTTATTTTCGAGGGCGGGACATCTAATGTCCAGGTCGATAGGAATACTGCCCAAGCTGACACGCCATCTCAATATTGTGCAGCGATCGTATACACGCATAATACGTTATCCTCTCTTTTCCAGCGTTTCGCCATATCGACGGATGCGGCATCCGTTCACCAATTACGCGGTAAACAGATTTCCTTCTCGTGTCGGATTAGGACATCGACGGCGAGCGCTTGTCGTATACGTCTCGAAGACTACGATGGTACGAACCTCGGTACTGCCAACAGCTCGTATCATACGGGTGGTGGTGGTTACGAAACACTCTATGTAACGCTCACTGTACAAACCGATGCTACACGCATCGAAGCGACGATCTTGTTAGAGGCGACCGCAACGATCTACGCGGACAATGCAATGCTCGTGGTTGGGTCTGTCCCTACAGCGTATGTGCCGATGCACCAGGCAGATGAGCTCGCACGATGCCAGCGGTATTTTGAAGTGCGTGGTGCCGGCGTCTCGTTTGGGATAGGGGTGGGTCAAGCTATCTCAACTACGTCAGCCCGAGCATTCCTCAATTTTCTAGTTGAGAAGGCCGTTTCACCAACTATAACAGTTAACAACCCAACGAACTTTTTTACAACTGACGCAACAAACGCAGAATTAGCTTGTACAGCACTGACAGGGAGTGCAGAGGGTCTAGCCTCCACTACTTTAGTTGTGACTGTTGCCTCTGGCCTTGTTGCTGGTAATGCGACGCGACTGAAGTCGAACAACGCGAACGCAACCATCTACATTGAAGCGAATCCATAACGTGCCGCTCGGATCGTTGCCTGCCCCAATTAGCGGCTGCTTGTTCTATCCACGCCCAAGGATAGTTACTGCCGCCGCCACGTTGGATCCAACAGACGGCCTCATCTTGGCTGATGCTGGCGGTGGGTACACGGTAACACTGCCGCCAGTTGCCAGCCTTCCTTACAACAAGCAGTACATTATAATTAAGACTGACGTGGGTGTTGGCGTCTTGACCGTCGACGGATTCTCTGCTGAGACTATTAACGGTACAGCCACCCGCACGTTAGCTGCTCAGTACAGTCGTATCCACATTATCAACACTGGTACTGAGTGGCTTATTATCTCTACTGCCTAGCCAGTAGTTGCGCGCCCACAAGAAGGCATTTGCAAGCTGTGTGACTACGCGTTCTTCATGGCTCTCTTGGTCCTCGTCTTGGCGCGTCTCATTCACCAGCAGATGGCAGAGCTCATGCAGGACGAGTGTCTCTAGCCTTTCCTCTCTGTCGACGACAGGCTCCTTGTCTATGTAGTCAGCAACTGATGGCACGTAAAACGTAAGCGTGGCGTGCATGTAACGCCAGCTACAAGAGACTTCAGCCGACCTGAAGGTCATTACACTGTTGCTCTCGTCTAAGACAGCACCGGGTTCTCGCTTCCACACGAAGTCGATCATCCACTGTGACAATCCAGTTGCTCGAATCCACTTCATTGAAAGGCCGAGGATTTCATCCCTAAGATCGCTAAACTCCTTATCGTTCACTGTCGTTCACTGTCGTTCACTGTCGTTCACTGCTTTCCTATCACCCGCTCGATCTGCTCAAGCAAGTTGTTTGTCACCAACATGTCGTCCTCTTTCAGCAACTTAGCCCGTTCTAAGTACTCGCGTGTCTTGACAAGCTGCGTGCCGAACAGGTCAGCAGTACCCTTCAACGATATGGCAGCGGCACGCCAGTTCGGGAACTGTCGAAAGTATGCCTCGTCCCCGCTTCCTGGCGTAACGAGTGGGGACTCCAAGCCACGCCATCGCTCGTCAACAGTAACACGCAACCATGTCATGTCAAGCAACGCGGGGCAGGTCGTGGCCTTCCCAGGCAGCTCCCTGTGCCCAACAAGCTCGGCTAATCCGTTCGTTGCCTGCTTGAACGCTACGCCCAGGTTGACTGCTGACGTGAGCTGGGCAACCTTTGGAGGCTTGTGCGTGAAGTCCCCCGCCAGGACGCAGGAATAGTAGTGGTCGTTGTACCACTGCTTATCCTTGTTGGGGAACATATCCAGATTGTCACCCAGCGTGTACCCAGCGTGCGCTCCCCGCTCGTTCGGGCTAAGCGTCATCTCGATCTTGCCGGCCTCCTCAATGACAAAGTGATATGCGCTTCTCCCCCACAAGAGGGTGGTGACGTGGTACTGTGCGATGCCGTACGCGTTTTGAGGCCCAGCGCCGTGATGGTACGTGAGGCCAAGGATAGTGGAGCCCATCGGCTCTACCACGTACGTTGGGTCACGTGGCAACAAGCGGATGATGTCATCCACAGCCAGGTTGAGGCTAATCATGTGCTAGACGCTCCTCCCTCAACTTGTCTAGCTTTGCGATTATCCGTTCCATACCTTTGGTGAACTTGTTGAGTTTGCGTTCTTGAGCATCCCAGCATATTTGAGAGTACTTCTCAGCAAAATGCTTCTGCACTCTCTCTTCTAACGTCTTGTCCAATGTTCCCCCTGTTTGCTTTGTCTGTATGTGCCTACCTGTGGCCTCGGTGGAAAGGAGGAAACACCGCTCACGGGCTTTGACACTCTTGCCCACACAGGATGCTGAGCCAGTTGAGGGACTCTACCTGCCGAGAGTGCTGGCACAAGCTATTCTACTTCGTCCGGTACTTCAACGTCGACGACAATCTCCGTTCCTTCCTTGAATTGAGCTGTCAAGCTGACGAACTCTGGGTAGAGCTGGCCATCAATTGGGGGATATAATACATGTTCCCACCCAGGTAGAATCTTCTGCCATGTAGTGCCGGGTGTGCCGGGCCATAGAGTCTGCACGTGTTATCCTCCTACTCTTGTTGGTGCCACCGGCAATGTTGGCGGCGGCTTTGTCGGTGTAGCGACAATCCCTACTACTGCCTCGAATGTGCCATCGCTTAGTTCTCTAAACCGCACGACGTACACGGCGTCTGTCCGTGTCCGGTAGATTAGCCTTCGTCCGCTTGTCTCCGACTGCCACCAGAAGCTGTATACCGTGTAGGGTATAGGCGCTTGTGGGGCTTGCTTGGGAATGTACAGCGTGTCGTACCGTGCCACCATCAGAACGATAGACAGCGTGATGAGCCACTTCACGTAGAGGGCCATTATGCAATGGACGCTTGCCTGAACAAGACCGCATCATCCACATGCTGGAAGTATACGAACTTCTTCTCATTCGGGTAGAGTACAATCCCTTGCACACCCATCGTCGGTCGGCTGAATTTGCGCCTGCTCCACGTGTCATTGACCTTGTACGTTGGCACCTTCACAGCAAGTTTAGTTGCCCCACCAAGCATGAAATACTCTCCTTCCGGCCCATCATGTGTATGACCTGAGATCGCTATGTCCGCGTCAGGCCAATCTAACCTCGTGGCTCGCTTCGCTCCATGCAGCTTGTTGTACACGCTGCTGCCTGGGAACGAATGCTTCACGAGCAGGTTGTACTCCATACCCCCTACATGCAGGTGCAGCCGGCCGTCATCCTTCAAGTAGGGGCACAGACTGTTAAAACGTTCAATGTTGCCGCCGAACACGCGCTCGTCAAACCCTTCAACGTGATTCGACCAAGTGCGTGCGAGCAGCTTGCCCGCTTCTGCGAGCGCTTCTAGTATCCTTGTCATGAGGAGTTTCTGCACGTCTGGGGGAATTGCCTGATTGAGCACGGCGTCTGCTGCGCCGAACCTGGTGAAGTTGTCTATCTCGTCTCCTAGGTCAATCAAGTACAAGTGGGGTGTGTTCAAGATAAAATCAAGGTCTTGTTCAAACGTCTCATAATCCGTCGCGTACCCGCCAAGGTGCCAGTCCCCCGACGGTACAACGACGATCGGTTCAGCAGTCTGTATGCTAACGCGCGCATCGTGTTGTCCCAACCTAGCATTATCAACAACCTGTTGGGTGCCTTTGATTGCCTGCAACGTTTCACGCCAGTCCAGATCACTCACCTTCAGGTCGAGGAACTTAACCGGCATGTGTGGCATGTGTGGGCTATTGGCAGTACGGGGACGTCTGTTAAACTGAATCACCCAATAGTCAATCGTCGACCTTGGATACCCAGTCGTCTCAGACGCCACGGTGGCGCCTTCCTTTAAGGCGAGCTGAATTACAGCATCCCTATCGGATTGACTGAGTCTATGCTTTGCCGACATCAGGCTGGTGGTGCGCCAGTCAGTATGGCGACGAGCCCGCGCAGGACGTCGACAATGAACTGTGCCCACAACGTGTTGGGGAGACTAGCTGCGATGAATGCTATCAAGGCTGTCAGCACGACGACGAGGAACTTGTTACGATGTTGCCAGGCCCAGAACCGACGGAAGATATTCATGCTTGTCACTCTCCTACGAGCGCTTTACGCAACTTGTCTTTCGTGATTGGCCCTACACCCTGCACGGGTATTATACCATCAGCGGCCAGCAGCTTGCACAGGCTACTGACGCTGCCGTACTTCGTTAGGAGGAGCTTAGCCACCTTGGGACCGACACCGTCAATGGCACACAGGACACGTTCAGGCTGGGTCAATTCATCAGCCTGTTTGTGGGGATGAATAATCTGCGGTACTAGAGCATGCTCTTTTGACAGGAACTTGTATAGGCTGGTCAACCACAAGACCGTCTCAAGCTGACTGCTCGTGTGTCCCCACCCTGTACCTGACATGTGGAGGCCAGACAGGAAGTTGTGGATGGCAGCGAAGTTCCACCCCGACGTCCTGCCGCCCATCTTCAACAGAAGTTTCCCATCCTGTTGGGTGAAGTCGAGCGGCCCCTCAACAAGCAGGTAAGACGTGGTGCATACAGCCCTAAGTGCAGCAAGCTGCTTGCGTAGTCTGCCGGACGAGAGGCTTCCCACCATGTCGGAGACTGTCTTTCGTTCAATGCCAACGACGATCGCCGCGTTGTTTGGCATCAACAAGAAGTCGCCCGTGTCCAACAAGTCGACGCTAGTCAGGATGCCGAGCTTCTCCCCAACATGTTGGGTGGCTTCAATGAGCAGCTTGGGCTCGCGCTGGTCTATGACAATCATCAGCTTGTTGACATGCCCCCTCCCTGTCTGTTATAGTTCACGTCTCACCGGCGAATGTGCAGACACTGCACACGACAAGCGGGATTAGTCGCCCGGCTGGTGCGCGCTTAGAAGCGCCCCCTGTCAGGCGGGGGGCGTTTTCATTTCCCCTCAAGTTACTATTACTGGAGTAGCCCCACTCTAACTGCGTACAACACCGCCTCCGTCCTAGTCCGCACGTTCATTTTACGCAGGACGGCTGAGACTTGATTTCTCACCGTGTCCTTACTCTTACTCAACGTGCCTGCGATCTCCGCGTTAGACAAGCCCCTGGAAATCAACAGAAGCACCTCTCTCTCCTTCTCAGTAAGCGAGGCCGCTTGTAGTCGTACTGAAATTATCTCCTCTTGCTCGCCACGAGCAACAAGCAATGCTTGTTTCAGGTACACGGTGAGGTCTAGCGCCTCCTCATACGCATTCTGTATCGGGTCACGCCCCCTAGTGTTCGTGCTGAGCGTTGTGCCATACTTGGTGATCCCAAACTGTCGACGCCTTGTCATGTCATGGATGACGGTGGACCAAATGTCGTTAGTAACGATTACCGGCTTGTTTGTCATTCCTCTCCTCTCAATGTCCTACGACTATCCTAACCTGCTCGAACAAGCTACCGCATCCTGGTGCTGGCTGGTCAGCCTCTACTTTGGTGTCGCGCAACGTGCCGTTCGTCTTCTTCCTGCAAGCCCAGTGAACGTGCAACATGTAGGGGAGTAAGGACGGCGTCGGTGTAGCTGTCGGTGTGGAAGTTTCGGTTGGGGTTGGTGTAGATGTAGGCGTCATGGTTGGCGTCGGCGTCGGCGTATATGTGGGTGTCACTGTACCTGTTGGTAATGTGGGTGTTGGTGTATCAAGTAGTTGGTCGGACCCTATTATTTCAGCAGTGAACGCGCGTTCTGCTTCTATCTTCACAGCCCCCAAGAACGGTGAAGGCACCTGTGGCAAGTCGCGCAAATGAACTTCCAACACTGCGCCCGCTGGGACTACCCGTGAGAACACGTATTGGAACCCAGACTGGTCATAGATCGTGTGCTCTGTATAGAGCTCGTCAACGTTAGAGTTTGTCACTGCGTACACAGTCATAGAAGAGCTTGCTGGTACAGACAGAGTATTAGTGCGAGCAAGCCCCACAGGCTGCTGACCCCCGGCTGTGTCAAATCGCTTGTACAAGACGCTGATACCCAACAAGAAGCCGACAGCGAAGATCACCACTACTATGCTAGTCTGCAGCTTGGTCATTCGCTTGGAAGACCTCCTTATGCTCGGTGAGTGCTACGACCATCGCTTCCTCCAACGAGTGAACGTCGAGCTTCCTGTATAGGGAGTGCCTAAAGCCCATGATCGCGCTGCATGCCTCGTCGAGCGCTTCAGCCTGCTCTCGTACGCTCGTCACCCCCCTGTACGTCAGTCTGAGGATATCTTGCATACGTTTTGTCAACTTGGTTTTCCGTTTTCTTTCGCCATCTTGTTGTATACCGTATACCTTTGCAGGTACAACAATGGGTAGCGTTGGCGTGTCGTGTGCTGGAAGTCGACGGAAGAACAAGTTGCTGTTACCCCTACTATTATTACTATACATGTAAGGGATCACCAGCCTTGGCTGGCTCGTAGACCCTCATACCCATTTTCCCAATAATCGCGCTCTACCCGCAAGTCTTCGGCCTCAGCCCGTAGCGCCTCGATCTCGGCGATCAGGCGGCGTATTGCGTGACGCAGACGATTCTCTGTTACATCAATAGCCCACATACCATCTGGTTCGTGGGCCATTTCCCGCCACGCGGCTAGCTCGGCGTCGGTCACACGCTCACTCATCCTCCGCCTCCATCTCATCTGCCAGGTACGTCACGGCATCGGCCGCGCTGGCGAACGTCCGGGAACGCCCCGCCGCCAGGTCGGCCTCTGACTCCGCCTCGTCGAGCGCGGCGAGAGCCTTGTCAATCGCATATCGGCCCTCACCAGTAATCTGATAGTTCCGCGCCACCTCTGCGACCGCCTCCAACCAACGTACCCGCACCTCTAGCGCGTCACGCTCGGCCCGGCAGGCGTCTAGGAGTTCGATTAGAAAG
>ERZ1292637.698-Hain-H14-01um-R3-698-length-17264-cov-7_pt1 | contig 17264 bp, 20 predicted proteins | sample MGYA00564405_ERZ1292637 | MGnify/ENA primary metagenome ERZ1292637 (study PRJEB36523, sample SAMEA6512645) | groundwater metagenome | collected 2019-01-09 | study: AquaDiva: Metagenomics assemblies of 32 groundwater samples | reverse complement strand
GGGGAACATATGAACGAATCCTAAAAGAAATTGCAGAGAAGGAAATACGATGGTAATTGTCGGGGCGCAATCCCCGGCATATAGGAAATCTCCCCAGCCGGTAGGCGCCGGTGGCGGCGGTAGCTGGGGGGATGGAGATAACAGGGTAGCCCTCTGAGTGGAGGGAGGAGAGAAAGCAATGGAAGAATGGGGAGACAGATCGGAGGACCGGGCATGGAACCGCCTCTATGAGGGGCGGAGGGGAGGAAATACCTGTAAGTGCGGAGGTACAGAGATCGTTGATTTTAAAAAGTACCTTTGCACGGCCTGCCTTGAAAAAGAGCAGGAAGAGGAGAAGAGACAAGCGGCGGCGGGATATCGTCCCCAATGCCGGGAATGTGGACAAACTTTCGAATGGCCGGATAACTCGAACCCTTGGGGGTTCAAGTTTTGCGAAGGCCACAAATAAGGTCCCCCTGCAAGGGGGCAGAGGAGAAGAGAAATGGAAATAGTATTCGTGGCAACTCCCCGATGGGGAAACCTGTGTTTCGGGGAAGAGGCCATTAGGTTTGATGGATGCCGGGAAGCGGCAGAGATGTACGCTTCCCGCATACAGGGAAGAGTGGTAGAAATAGAAGAGGCCAGGTTCGGACTGGTGAACCTGGGTATCATGGTTAGCCGGAATACTCTGGCTAAAAACGGAGGCGGGGCGAAAGCCTGGTACATATTTCGGTCGAATGAGGAGGCCCAGGACTGGGCCTCGGGAAACCTACGATATCCGGGCCAAACCGGCCTGGAAATAGGAGAATTTGAAAAGGAGGCTTCCTCCTCGCCCCAAACAAGGGGGGGGTGGTCTATCCAATTAAACACCAGGATGAATGGGAGAATGGGGGGGGGAGATGAAAAAGGAAGAGGCAACCCACATAGTCAAGGTTTGGAAGTATGGCCATCCCAGGCCATGGGAAAAGTGCTTAATATGCGAGGCAATTGAGGAAAAAGAAAAAAATCAGAGGGAACAGTCCGACATTTCGGACTGGTTGCAAGAGTTGTTCGCAGCAAAGATGTGCCGCCGTTTCATAAAGGCAAAAGACACCCTACGCACAGTTTAAAGAGTAAAGAGCAGGCTAACCACCCCCGCTCGGGGGCAGAGGAGAAATTAGATGGAAATGGAAAGAGAGTACCAACTAAGTAGGCGGTCCAAACTCGACCGCCTTCCCCCCGTAGACGTAGAAGGGATCTTTCTCGTAGAGCAAGAGCCCTTCGAAAAAAAAATAGTTTATGAAAACGTTTCCGGAACGGACACCAAATCCCTTCACCGTGCCACCCTGAATGGTAAGGAGGTGGTGCTCCTCCGATATGTGTGGAGTGCCATCTCCCCCTATACGGGGGCGGGCGTCCACGAAGAGATATGGAAGGATGGGGAGAGATTGCAATGAAAATAATAATCACCTTGGTTTTTTTGGGATTAGTGACCTATTATGGCCTGGTCTATTCTGGAGGACACTAATATGGGATGGACGCATTTGAGCGACACGAGACCGAAGGCCCGCAAGGGCCACGTCTGTGCGTTGTGCGGGCTGCCAATCGCGGTCGGGCAGGAACACATCGCCCGGAGAGGCGTCAACGATGGAGAGATGATGACCGTCCGCATGCACACGGACTGCGAACTGGTGACGCATGACTGGGACCAAGATGATTGGGAATGCTGCATTGACCCCCACGCTTTCAGGGAGGAACTCGCGGAGTTCGTATCCGCCAACAACAAGATGAGCTACCACGCCGACAACGCGGGTGGAGCGCACGGAAAGGATACAGAGGAAGACGTATGAAAATTGAAACTTTACAGATCCAAAACTTCAAAGGCATCAAAGATATTGATCTCGACCTATCCGGGAGATCGGCGACGATCCTCGGCACCAATGGCGCCGGCAAGACCACGATCGCCGATGCATGGGGATGGCTATGGACCGAAAAGGACAGTCTGGGCTCGTCAGTCTTCGAGCCCAGGGCTCTTGACGCCGAGGGTCGGGTCATGGATTCCGATATGGAGCCAAGCGTCGAAGCCGTGATCAGGACGGAAGGGACACGGTCCTGCTGTCTAAAAAAGGTCTGGCGGTCACAAAAAAACCGCCAGGGAAGCCTGACCGGCAATACCGCCGACTTCTACGTCGATGGGGCGCTGCTAAAGCGGCGCAGCGAATACCAGGCGGTCCTCGACAGCCTGGTCCCCGAGGAGCGCTTTAAGGTGTTATCCTCGCCATTATTTTTTTCTTCACAACTCCCCTGGCAACGCCGACGGGAGATCCTGCTGGAGGTCTGCGGAGGAGACCTCACAGATGGAGAGATCATCGGTGATAGCCCAGAATTGGTTCCACTCCTAGATATACTTCAGGCTCGCTTCGGGGCCGAGATGAGGCCGAATGTCCCCCTGGCGCCGACCGTTGCCCTCGGGAGCATCCTCGCTGAGGAGAAAAAGCAGGCCAGCAAGGCTAAAAACGAGATCAAACCGTCGATCAAAGAAGTCCTTCGAAGTCGCCCCGAAGGCAAACTCGATGCGAAGGAATATCTCGGAGCCGAATTACAGAGGCTAGCTGCCTACATCTCAAGCCTACAGCGCGAGCGCGCCCAGATAGAAGCTGGGGGATGGACGTCCGATCGACGGCGGGAATTGGCCGAGGTCGAGGCGGAGATCATCAAATCCAAAACTGAGTGGGCCGAGGATATCTCCAAAATCTTCGCAGAAAAACAAGAAGAGCTCGGGGGATTACGCGACAAAGAATCCAAGGCCCGACGGGAAGCGGAAGCACACCGAACTAATGCTGCGCTAAACTCAGAACACATCGCCGGCATGGAAAAAACCCTGACCGCGCTCAGGGAAAAATATCGGCAAGTGCAATCGGCTCCTGGAGCTGGGCCGACTAAATGTCCCACCTGTGCGAAGCCGTATCTCGAAGAGGAGCGCCTGTTGGCGCGCGCGGCCATTCTTGATGAGATAAACCAGGAAGGCAAGGCTATCAAAGAGAGGAAAGAAACGGCTCTTGCTGAGACCAAAAAACAACAATACAAGATAGAGGAATGTGACCGCAAGGCGCAGGACCTCCAGAATCAGATCATCGCCCTCGAAGATGAGATCAAGGAGATCAAGGCCCGTCCGTCGCCGATCAGCGGTGATCTCCTGGAACGCCAGGAAGCGCTGCGGAAGGCACTCACCGAGCCCGGCGCCGACAAGAAAAAATTGGAGCGAATCGATCACGAACTTGGCCTTAATGAAAAAGAGCGGGAAAGCGTCCGAAACGAGCTAGCCCTGGTCAAGCGCCAGCTCGAAGCCGACATACGCCTCGCCGAGCTTAAGGCCGAGGAGCTCCGACTCGCCGGCGCTCTTGAGGACATAGAACGGCAATTACACCTCCTGGAACAGTTCACCCGAGCGAAGGTCGGGCTCCTGGATGAGCGCATCAACAGCCATTTCCGGGTGGCGCGGTTTAGGATGTTCGAGGAACATCTCAATGGCGGGTTGACGCCATGCTGTGAGGTGCTCTTGGGGGGCATACCATTCAATTCTAATCTGAATGGCGCCCACAAGACGCTCGTGGGCATGGATATCATCAACACGCTATCGCGCCACTGGAAAGTATCCGTGCCCATATTCGTGGATGACGCCGCTAACATCGTCATCGATCTGCCGGAGATCGATGCCCAGGTTATCAGGCTAGTTGCGCGGAAAGGGGATACACGGGAATTAACCATGGAACTAGAAGGAGAACATAAACAATGAGCAATCAAGAATTGGAAAAGAGGGGTCCATCTCCGGTAGATCGGCTAAAGACAGTCCTGGCCAGTCCAAGCGTAGAGCAACAATTTCGCAATGCACTTGGAGATTCAGCGTCGCTATTCATGGCGTCGCTGATAGACATTTACACCGGAGATAAGAGCTTACAAGAGTGCAATCCGAATGCGATAGCTATGCAGGCCTTGAAAGCCGCAACCTTGAAATTGCCGATCAACAAGTCTTTGGGCTTCGCCTATATCGTGCCATACGACGGCCAGCCCCAGATGCAGATCGGCTACAAAGGTTTCATTCAGCTAGCCATCCGCACCGGCCAATATCGGCATATTCATGCCGATATCGTTTATGACGGCGAGCTTCAAAGGGTCGACAAACTCACCGGGGAACCAGATCTAAATGGTGTGGCTAAATCTACCGAGGTCATTGGCGCCTTTGCGCATCTAGAAACTGTGAATGGCTTTCTCAAGACCGTGTTCTGGTCCCTCGATCGGATAAACGCTCATGCAAAGCGGTTTTCCAAAAGTTTTGTATCGGGAAAGAAAAAAACGCCATGGATCACGGATCCCGATGCCATGCGGATCAAAACCGTGCTCAAAGCACTGCTATCGAAATACGGCATCATGAGCGTTGAGATGATATCGGCTTTTGGCGCCGATGAGGAAGATCGGACGCCAGAGGCTCAGCTTGAAGATGCTGTAGAGGAAGCGCTGGAAAACGGCGCTCTAGTGGACATAGAGATCAGGGAAAACTCAGACGCGATCCCCGAAGAACCAGACTTTTAGAATGAGGCACCAGTAATTATGCAAATCCGGGCCTTGGCTTCATCATCCCGCGGGAACTGCTATCGGATCACCGATGGCCAGACGGCTATTCTCCTAGAGGCCGGGATGCCGCTCAAAAGGATCAGCGAGGGCCTATTTTTTCGTTTGCGTGACATCTCTGCCAGCCTGGTCACCCACGAACATAAAGATCATGCAAAGGGGGCGGCGGCGCTCATGGATGCAGGGATTGATTGCTGGATGTCCCTGGGAACGGCGGACGCTCTTGGGCTAAGCGGTCACCGCCTGCATATCGCACGCGCCGGACAGCGCTTCGAGGTAGGCTCCTGGGCCGTGATGCCTTTCGCGACAATCCATGATGCCCGGGAGCCCCTGGGCTTTCTGCTGGCATCGGGACGGGAAAAACTGTTATTCTTGACCGACTCAGCCTACGTGCCATCGAGGTTCTCCGGGATCACACACGTCATGATCGAGGCAAATTACCAGGAAGAGATTTTGCGCGAGAATATCGCCTCCGGTCGGGTCTCTCCGGCGCAGAAAAACCGGCTCTTGATGTCACACATGAGCCTGGAGAACGTCTGCCGTTTTCTGGAAATCCTGGACACCAGTAGCCTTCAGGAGGTATGGCTGCTGCACGCCTCAGATGGCAATTCGGATGCGGAGACGATGGTCGCCAGGGTATCCGAACTCGTAAACTGCCCAGTGTTTGTGGCTGGGTAAATAGGGGGAAGGGCAATGAATAAGTTCCTATTCGGTGTGTCTATCTTGATGTTTTTCCTGGAATGGAAGCTAAAGAGTCTCATGAACAGAATAGATTCCGGGGAACGGAAATTGAACGAAGGAGAGAACCTTATGCCCCAAGGATCTTTCGTGCTCATGGGCCTCTTGAGCCTCATGGTTATAGCATTCAGAATGTTGGAGCGGGTGTATAGTAAGTGATTTGAACTGGGGTCATAAACATGATTATACGGTGCTGTGTGTGCAGAACAATTATAGGTAAAAAAGAACCGCTCCATGATACCTCGATTACCGATACTTATTGCAACCCTTGCCTTGCAATACAAAGAGAAAAATTGGAGATATGGAAAAAGGAGCAAAAAGAAAATGCCAAAGTTTGAAGCCGTGTTTTGCTCACAATGTGGCCGGGGCTTCGGCCCCGGAGATCATGGATACAGCTCATGCCATGAGCACAATTGCCATAACTGTGGCGCCAGGATGGTCGAGGTTGCGCCACCGGGGAGTAATTTTTACTGCCCTCGGGGATGCTGGGATGGATACTGCCCCTGCGGCGTGTTCGTGGGGGGGAACATTTTCGAAAAATGCTATCGGTGTAGAACACGGAGCTTCATGAAACATGATCACACTTGTTCATGCGGCTTTGAGGTTAAGAATGGGATTGTTTATGTTTGATCAACTTTGATCAAGAAAAAAGAAGGAGGAAAAGCGTGAATCCGAATATTTCCCGCTTCAGCGGTAGTCTGCGCACCCACCGGGGACGAATCACGATTTATTGGATGTTCCATCCCATGGCGGGCATGATGGGATGGATGTTTACCGACATGGGAGATGGCAAGGCCACGCTCCTGCAATGGATTGTTACAAATTGATAAAGGGAGAGGCACATGGACGAAGCGAAGGCAGCCCATGCAGCAGAACAGGAGCGCAAGACCGAGCAGGCCAGGCTGGAACATCTTGCCAAAGAGCAGGTTGACCTGGCTCAAGAAACAATCGATGCATGGTCAGTCCCCGAATCAGATCCTCACCTCCGCATTTTTAACGCCTCGGGCCATCCGATCATCCAGAATGGTATCGAGGTGGTGGGGGAGGTTGCTGTTCCCAATGTGGACCTTGCCGACCCCGAAGCAGTATTCAGGCTGGCTCTGGACATTGCAAAGGCCTGCCGGCAGGCTTGCGAGCAAGCCATCCCGATCGCCCTGCCAGCAGGGAAAACCACGCTATCGGTTTTTGTTCTTTCGATGCTCCAGGGGCTAACGGGCCAATTGCCGATTATCATCTTGGCAGCCAGGGTCGATGGAGTGTTAGTATGGGATCGCCGGCAAACGATCGATCTCCATTCAATGCGAGTTACCATGCGGGAGGAGCGATGAGGGGGGGTGGGAGCGAGAAGAAAGGAGACCTTCTCGGTTGGGAAAAATGGTTCTGGAAAAAAACATACCCGGATTTCGTAGTAGGAAGGAGGGCGATGGGTAAACTTAGGGCCGGTCGAATCGCCGGGGAATAATATTGATTTTTGGTGGGAGGCCCTAATAGATCAGGGCGTGTACCATCATCAGTTTTGTGGGCTGGGGACCACCTCCTTCGGGGAGCGGAGGGCGTCACCTGATAAAGTTGCTTGAGGTCGAAAAAGATTAGAACAGGAAGGGTTTAACAATGGAGATGACTAAATACAAACCAAAACACCTGGCCCAAAAGTCGATAGGCGATGGTACCTATCGCGTATATATCGCAGGACCCTTCACCGGTCTACCGAACTGCAACCTGGCAGCCTTTGCATGGGCTGAGCGCCATTTATATAGCTTCGGCTATATGGTGTTCAATCCTACATTTCCCTGGATAAGATACCCGAAGTACAATCCAGAGGATCCCATGCCGGTACACCTGCGCCGGAACATTATCGAGTTGCTGAAGTGTGACTGTGTGGCTGTGTTGCCGGGATATCATGGATCATTCGCTGAGGTCGAGTTGTCGATAGCCTACGGGCTGGAGATGCCGGTATTCTATCTCCAGGAGGGTTTTTGTGTTCGCCGTAGCCACTCCCCGGGGATAGAATCCGGGGGGCTTCTAGGCGTCAGCCAACAGTTATCTCTCAGTTGAGAGTGCCTTAAAGCTCCGGGCACATCATACCAAATCTGAACAAAAGGTCAACCTAAAAAAGAAAGGAGATGGCTAAAGCCGTGGGACGTTCCTCCCCGGCTTAAAAGACCGGGGTTTCCACGGGCTGAAGCCTAAAAATATGAACGTTAAAACTGCAGGGAATCGTGATGAACTGCCCGAGCACCAAGGTTTTTTTGGTCCAAAAACGAAAGTCTATATCGCCGGACCGGTCTCAGGCATCCCCAATTTCAATCGGGCCGCTTTTGCGCAAGCCGAATGCGAACTGCGAAGGATTGGATATTGGGTTTTTACAGGACCAAGGTACCGCAACTATGACCCTGAAGCTCCAAGGAAAGAACACTTATGCCGGGGCTTGATGGATTTGTTGTTGTGCGATGCCGTGTTGGCGCTTGAGGATTACGAGGATTCCTTCGCAAGAGTCGAGGTGGAGCTGGCCAGGGCGCTCGATATGCCCGTGTTTTATGCGGCTCATGGCTTTTGTGTTTGGGCTGCGAAAAGGCGAAAAAGAAGTTTTACCCCTTCGCGGTTTAGGCCAATTGATTACCGAATTTCCGGTCAAGAAGAAAAACCACCCACACAAAGCCTACCGCCCAAAAAATATCAACCGGCGAACGAAACCGAGGAGGATGCTTTCATGGAGGAGTTTTGCTATTGCTGCGATCGGCCTATGGATAACTGTGAGATTTTTCTATCCGCCGAGACCTATAACGTGGACAATGCTGGGTATCCGGAGGAATGGCAATACGACATCCATGACCAACCGATGTGTACGGAATTTAAGGAGGTGACCAGTGACTAAGAAAGTCAAGTCACTAACCACTCCTCACTTCTTGAGGTCACTCTACGACCAAATTCCCACATTTACTTGCAAGGATGGATGTACGACATGTTGCGGAGCGGTGCCTTTCTCAAGGGCAGAGAAGAAATTGTTGGTGGCTGGTGGAAAGTGGCCAGTCCACAAGCCACTGGCCACTGATCGCTTCCTCTGTCCATTCGCCAGCAGTGAGAAGGGCTGTGAAATATACGAACTTAGGCCCCTGCTCTGCCGGTTGTTTGGGGCTGTATCCGATCCCATCCTTAAATGTCCGCATGGCTGCGGGCCAGCGAAGCCCCTGGATTCGGAAACAGCGAGGAAAATCTTTAGGAAGTGGCTAGGGGGAGAGACATGACAAGAAGAGAAGTCGATTTACTGGCATACGAAATAAAAAAATTCATGGAAGCTTGGGATACTATCGGGGGTAAGGATTCCGCCATGGAAATAGCAAATGCAGCGGCAAGAATGGTAAAGCACATTCTCGCCGACCACCCGAATATCCGGGCGGCGCTGGATGAAGGCGGATTAAAAGCGGTTGATTGGCTTTAGAGTGATCTTACGGTGAGAGGGCAGTGATCATTCTCAAGCACCAGTTACTAGCCACTGGCCTTTTGGAAGGAGAGAATGGAATGTTGATCATGGGGATCGATCCCGGAACGAGAAACACGGGTCTGTGTCTGATAAATCACGATGGAGACAGGTCAACCATTATCAAAACCCAAACGGTCACCACCCTCAAGGGGTTGGATTTGATCAAGCAGATATGCAAGATTTACGATGCTGTCTTCTACGCGGTAATGGAGGGAAGTCCCGAACTCATTGGGATCGAGGAGTTTTCCTATCAGGGACGCACCATTACGGACGATGCACAGAACGTGAACCGCGTTATTGGTGTTCTCTATCTGCTATCCAATTTTGCGCCCATAATGATGTTGCAGGCAGCGGACTGGAAGCTCGCATTAAGCCGGGGCGTTCCCGCAAGCAGCCTGGGGGGCTCCAGATCCCTGGATTTTGCCATCCGGCGCGGTGCAGAGCTCCGTACTGGTTATTCCTTTGGCAATGCGAAACAGCATGAGATCGACGCGGCGGGGGTTGCTCTCGTGGCGGGAGACAGGGCAGCAACCCTGAAGCGGATAGTGGCGAGGGTGACCAGTGGGAGGTGAGCCGAAACGCCCCAAGCCGGGGCGCCCGTCGGGCAGGCAACCCGGCGCTGATGCACCGGCAGGCTAATGAGATGAGGAGGCGAATAAGCTTGCCGAAACCGAACCACCCATTGGGTCCGAACCGGTGCAGCCACAAGAATTTCCGTGGGAGGAGGAGAAGGAGGGGGAAAATGCTCTGGATAACGATGGCTGGAGTAGGCTTTTTCGTTTCATCCTTTCTGCTTTGGAGGAAGCAGGAAAAGAAACGCATCGCCAAATTAGACCAGGAAATGGAGATGTGGATGACTGATATCTCCAGGAGTAAAGATGAGGAAGAGGCTGTCTGGAGAAGGATACAATAGTTGAAAACTGGCCACCGTGGTTCTACGCCACGGTGGCCACAGGCGGACAGCATCGTTGAGGTAGGGCTGTTGCACCCAATCGTTATCAAGCCGGATGGAACGCTCGTGGTGGGTGAAAGGCGGCTTGAGGCCTACAAACTCTTGGGCCGGGAAGATATCCCGGTCAATGTCGCCGACAACTTCGACGATCTGTTTTTGCTGCTGAAGGCTGAGGCGGACGAGAACACTTGCCGCGAACCCTTCACGCCGGAGGAAGCGGTAGCACTCGCGGAGAGCTACAGGAATGTCGCCGAGGAACGGGTGAGCAAGGCGGTTGAAGAAGGTAAGTCTAAGGGCGGAGGAGTTTTAATAGTTAACCACTTTCATACTCAAAGTGGCTCATAGTGGAGCATTTACCGACATGGCAATCCTGGCTCATAAAATTAGGCTGAATCCAACTCCAGAACAAGAAGACTACTTCAATCAGGCTGCTGGAGTCAAGAGATTTGTCTATAACTGGGGACTGGAGGTTTGGAAGAAATCTCACTCTGAATCTGGTACAGTCTTTGGGGTGATGGCAATCAAGAAGCAATTCAACTCAATCAAGGAAGAACAATATCCTTGGGTAAAAAATGTAGCTAAAGATGTAGCTGAGGGAGCTTTCCAGGACCTGGGGACAGCTCTCAAGAACCACTTTGACTACAAGAAAGGGAAAAGGAAGAGCTGGATAGGGTTTCCTAGATTCAAGTCGAGAAGAAGAAGCAAGCAGTCTTTCAGGCTCAATAACCAAAATATCTCAGTAGAGGAGAATAAAGTTAGGATCCCTAGACTTGGGTGGGTCAACATGACTGAATCTCTAAGAATGTCTGGAAAGATCATGGGAGCTGTGGTCTCCAAGACTGCTGACTGGTGGTTTATTTCTATTTCTGTGGATACAGATCTAACTCTTGTTGATATTCCAAAAAGTTCTGTTGGTGTTGATCTGGGTGTAAAGACTTTAGCAAAGCTTTCTGATGGAAGCGAGTTCGAGAACCAAGGACTGCTTAGGAAAGTGTTGAGAAAGTTAAAGAGACTTAATAGAGAACTGGCAAGGAGGATCAAGGGAAGCAATCGTTGGTATAGGACAAAGAGGCAACTTGCAAGGCTTCATTATAAAATTGCTTGCAAGAGAAAAGATTTTATCAACAAGATGACTACTAAAATAGCCTCAACCTATAAACTCATTGGGATTGAGGATCTCAATGTTGAAGGAATGGTTAGGAACAGAAGGTTAGCACTCTCTATCTCTGATGCTTCTTTTGGAGAGATATTGAAGCAGTTAGTTTACAAATCTGTTCTTTTTGGTAGTCAGGTCATCAAAGTTGATCGATTCTTTGCTTCCTCGAAGATATGTTCTGACTGTGGATTCAAGAATCAAGAATTAACTCTTTCAGACAGAACTTGGACTTGTCCTGCTTGCAATAAAGTACATGACAGGGACCTCAATGCTTCTATCAACCTTGAGTCCGAAGCTTTGAGGCTAGTCACCTCTTGAAAAGACTCATCGAGGTAGTGGTTCCATCTCGATGTAAAAAAGCACGTGGACAGAATATAAGCCTTCGATTTAGAAGCAGTTCTGGTTGAAGCGTGAATTTGTACGGGCTCAAAGTCCCTTTTTGAACCACTTTGGGTACGTAGAAAGGAACAGTGATCTTACGGTGAGATGGCAGTGATCATTCTCAAGCACCAGTTACTAGCCACTGGCCTTTTGGAAGGAGAGAATGGAATGTTGATCATGGGGATCGATCCCGGAACGAGAAACACGGGTCTGTGTCTGATAAATCACGATGGAGACAGGTCAACCATTATCAAAACCCAAACGGTCACCACCCTCAAGGGGTTGGATTTGATCAAGCAGATATGCAAGATTTACGATGCTGTCTTCTACGCGGTAATGGAGGGAAGTCCCGAACTCATTGGGATCGAGGAGTTTTCCTATCAGGGACGCACCATTACGGACGATGCACAGAACGTGAACCGCGTTATTGGTGTTCTCTATCTGCTATCCAATTTTGCGCCCATAATGATGTTGCAGGCAGCGGACTGGAAGCTCGCATTAAGCCGGGGCGTTCCCGCAAGCAGCCTGGGGGGCTCCAGATCCCTGGATTTTGCCATCCGGCGCGGTGCAGAGCTCCGTACTGGTTATTCCTTTGGCAATGCGAAACAGCATGAGATCGACGCGGCGGGGGTTGCTCTCGTGGCGGGAGACAGGGCAGCAACCCTGAAGCGGATAGTGGCGAGGGTGACCAGTGGGAGGTGAGCCGAAACGCCCCAAGCCGGGGCGCCCGTCGGGCAGGCAACCCGGCGCTGATGCACCGGCAGGCTAATGAGATGAGGAGGCGAATAAGCTTGCCGAAACCGAACCACCCATTGGGTCCGAACCGGTGCAGCCACAAGAATTTCCGTGGGAGGAGGAGAAGGAGGGGGAAAATGCTCTGGATAACGATGGCTGGAGTAGGCTTTTTCGTTTCATCCTTTCTGCTTTGGAGGAAGCAGGAAAAGAAACGCATCGCCAAATTAGACCAGGAAATGGAGATGTGGATGACTGATATCTCCAGGAGTAAAGATGAGGAAGAGGCTGTCTGGAGAAGGATACAATAGTTGAAAACTGGCCACCGTGGTTCTACGCCACGGTGGCCACAGGCGGACAGCATCGTTGAGGTAGGGCTGTTGCACCCAATCGTTATCAAGCCGGATGGAACGCTCGTGGTGGGTGAAAGGCGGCTTGAGGCCTACAAACTCTTGGGCCGGGAAGATATCCCGGTCAATGTCGCCGACAACTTCGACGATCTGTTTTTGCTGCTGAAGGCTGAGGCGGACGAGAACACTTGCCGCGAACCCTTCACGCCGGAGGAAGCGGTAGCACTCGCGGAGAGCTACAGGAATGTCGCCGAGGAACGGGTGAGCAAGGCGGTTGAAGAAGGTAAGTCTAAGGGCGGAGGAGTTTTAATAGTTAACCACTTTCATACTCAAAGTGGCTCATAGTGGAGCATTTACCGACATGGCAATCCTGGCTCATAAAATTAGGCTGAATCCAACTCCAGAACAAGAAGACTACTTCAATCAGGCTGCTGGAGTCAAGAGATTTGTCTATAACTGGGGACTGGAGGTTTGGAAGAAATCTCACTCTGAATCTGGTACAGTCTTTGGGGTGATGGCAATCAAGAAGCAATTCAACTCAATCAAGGAAGAACAATATCCTTGGGTAAAAAATGTAGCTAAAGATGTAGCTGAGGGAGCTTTCCAGGACCTGGGGACAGCTCTCAAGAACCACTTTGACTACAAGAAAGGGAAAAGGAAGAGCTGGATAGGGTTTCCTAGATTCAAGTCGAGAAGAAGAAGCAAGCAGTCTTTCAGGCTCAATAACCAAAATATCTCAGTAGAGGAGAATAAAGTTAGGATCCCTAGACTTGGGTGGGTCAACATGACTGAATCTCTAAGAATGTCTGGAAAGATCATGGGAGCTGTGGTCTCCAAGACTGCTGACTGGTGGTTTATTTCTATTTCTGTGGATACAGATCTAACTCTTGTTGATATTCCAAAAAGTTCTGTTGGTGTTGATCTGGGTGTAAAGACTTTAGCAAAGCTTTCTGATGGAAGCGAGTTCGAGAACCAAGGACTGCTTAGGAAAGTGTTGAGAAAGTTAAAGAGACTTAATAGAGAACTGGCAAGGAGGATCAAGGGAAGCAATCGTTGGTATAGGACAAAGAGGCAACTTGCAAGGCTTCATTATAAAATTGCTTGCAAGAGAAAAGATTTTATCAACAAGATGACTACTAAAATAGCCTCAACCTATAAACTCATTGGGATTGAGGATCTCAATGTTGAAGGAATGGTTAGGAACAGAAGGTTAGCACTCTCTATCTCTGATGCTTCTTTTGGAGAGATATTGAAGCAGTTAGTTTACAAATCTGTTCTTTTTGGTAGTCAGGTCATCAAAGTTGATCGATTCTTTGCTTCCTCGAAGATATGTTCTGACTGTGGATTCAAGAATCAAGAATTAACTCTTTCAGACAGAACTTGGACTTGTCCTGCTTGCAATAAAGTACATGACAGGGACCTCAATGCTTCTATCAACCTTGAGTCCGAAGCTTTGAGGCTAGTCACCTCTTGAAAAGACTCATCGAGGTAGTGGTTCCATCTCGATGTAAAAAAGCACGTGGACAGAATATAAGCCTTCGATTTAGAAGCAGTTCTGGTTGAAGCGTGAATTTGTACGGACTCAAAGTCCCTTTTTGAACCACTTTGGATACGTAGAAAGGAACAGGATAAAAAGCATGGAGATCAACCAATTCCTATCTCATTTCGAACGCCTCCAGAAAGTCGGTAAAGAATACTCTGTACAGTGCCCGGCCCATGATGATGGGACAAATAGCCTGGGAATAACCCTCGGGCAAGGTGACCGCATTCTCCTCCATTGCCTGGCCGGTTGTGAACCTACCGACATCCTAAGCAAGATCGGCCTTACCCTCAAAGACCTGTTCCCAACCACCTCTGTTCCATTAGATAACGGCACTGCTGCTGCATCAAAACAGAAATTCCATATCACCGCGACCTACCCCTATCGCTCCGCCATTGGCGAGCTCCTCTATCAGGTCGTCCGCCTGGAACCAAAGTCGTTTGCACAGCGCAGACCCGACGGGAACGGAGGGTGGATATGGAATATGGATGGAGCCTTCCGAGTGCTCTATCGGCTGCCAGAGGTCCTCGCTGCCAAGGAATTGGGAGAGACCCTCTATGTGTGTGAAGGTGAAAAGGATGCCGACGCTCTGGCGGCTTTAGGCCTGGTAGCCACCACGAACAGCGGCGGCGCCGACCAATGGCCCGAGAGCGCAACGGCAGCGCTGTCAGGATGTAATGTGGTAATCCTACCGGACAACGATAAGCCAGGAAGGAAGCATGCGGAAGTTATCCGGAAAGCGCTCATTGGGAAGGCAAAAAAAGTCAAAATATTGAACTTGCCCGGATTGCCGGACAAGGGCGATGTGAGCGATTGGTTGGAGGGAGGGGGAACCCGTGAAGCGCTGGAAGGGTTGGTAGCGGAAGTATCGGATAACGCTACGGCCGACCCGGAATCCGGCGACGAAGAAATACCACCCGCAAGGATCGTCAGCGGGTTGTCTTCGAAAAAGATACTTAAAGCCCTGTACCGCGGGCAGGACGGCGACGCGGAATTGTTCATCGATCTACAAAGATACCGGTTCCTATTCGATCATGCTGATGGTAGGTGGTATGAGTGGAGAGAAAATTACTGGGAACAGGATGAGATCAAAAAGGTGGTCGAGACCACCAAGGAGGTAATTGAATTATACGGAAAAGAGATGGTGCGCCAGGCAAAGCTGATGCGCGCCGCTGGCGAGGGTGGTGAGGAAAAAAACGCAGCCCGTGCACAAAAAAGGATTGTCGATCTCAGAAAGAAAATCGCAGCACTCCACCGGCTGGGTCACAAAAACGATGTGCTGAAGTTGTCCGCTGCAGGGGAAGGGTCCCTTGGAATATCGGGGAATGAATGGGATAGCGATCCCTGGCTGTTGGGGTGTCGAAACGGGGTCATTGATCTTCGAACGGGTATTCTTAGGGACGGGAAGCAGATGGATTTTATCAAGTCCGCTTCGCCCACAAAATGGGAGGGACTCGACGCCCCTTGCCCAACCTGGGACAACTTTCTGTTCGATGTGTTCGACGGAGACATCGACCTCATCAACTACATCGCTCGCCTGCTTGGATACGCTATCACGGGCCTTAATTCCGAGCATGTCTTCCCAATATTTTGTGGCGAAGAAGGTCGCAATGGAAAGGGTACCCTGCTCGAAACCATCCATAAAATTCTGGGCTCCCAACTGTCGGGACCGCTCCAAGCCGAAATGCTCCTCGACCAAGGGTTGTCCCGATCCTCATCTGGACCCTCTTCGGATATCATGGCCCTGCGCGGGAAGCGCATCGTTTGGGGGAGTGAACCGACAGAAGAAAAACCTTTTAACGTAGCCCGAATAAAATGGCTTGTAGGGGGGGACACTATGGTGGGAAGATCTCCTTATGGCACAAAGGAGGTTTCTTTCTCTCCTTCCCATACTCTTTTTCTCCTCGCGAACCATCGACCCCGAGCAAATCCTAATGATCCAGCCTTTTGGTATCGCGTTCACCTGATTCCTTTCACGATCTCATTCATTTCCAATCCACAGACCGCTAACCAAAGGCAACGCGATTCCAATATGAGAGAAAAACTCGCAGCAGAATCATCAGGTATCTTGGGGTGGCTGGTCAGGGGAAGCCTCGATTGGCAGAAAAAAGGAATCGATCCACCCAAAATCGTCATAAACGCAACCCACGATTATCAAAACGAAAACGATGGAATTGGAAAATTTATTGAGGAGAACTGTTTTGTTTCTCCCACTGTATCCGTAAAAAGCGGAAATTTTCAAAAAGCTTTTTTTGCCTGGTGTGAGGAGAACGGAGTACGCAGAACCTCCGGAAACAAGGTTCTGGCTTACCTTCAGAGGAATCACGCTGTAAGATCGGAGCGGATAGGAAACCCTTTTTACCTTATCGGGATCGGATTGAGGGCAGAATTCCTGTAACCCTGTGCGCCCGGCATCTTTCCCGGGTTCTCCTCCTGAGTTTGGGGTGTCCGAATCAGCCAGTTTTTCTTGCCAGATTTTTGGCCCCCTTCTATTCGCTAAGAATCCAGTCAGGAGGAGGATTATGAGCGATGATTTTGTGGCCAAAAACCGAGCAAAAAATACAGTAAAAAAACGGTGTTTTTGGACACAAAACCTGAGTTATCCACAGGTTTTTAAAGTTATCCACTGTTTTTAAACAGTTTATCCACAGGCAGAAGTACGTGAAGACCCCTTTAAAATAAGGACTTGTAACCCTCCGCTACTCTCTGTAACCCATAGTAACTCTTTCTATATAACTTTCTATTACGATTTTTTACTTTTCTCATAAGGGTTTCTATAAAAAGGGTTACAAAGGGTCACAAGGGGTAACAAAGCCTTACTAGTAGCGGCGTTCGCCCGAACGCAGCCACAGGCAAAGGGAATTTGCCTTTGAATAATTAAACCTTGATTTCGTCCTTTCATTGTGTAGAATAAGCACCATGAAAAGAATTAATTTTTACCTCAGCGAGAACCAGATTTCAAAATTGAAAGAATTGGCGCGGGCATCAGGATTATCTGTGTCAGAAGAAGTACGTCGAGCTATTGATATGTACCTGTTCAAGATGAAGAAGAAAGGGACGCAAAATGAAACATGAAGTAGGCCAAAAGCTGTGGTTGGTACATAGGCAAATCAGTTATGGAGAAACAGAAGAAGTTGAAGTTGTCAAAGTTGGACGGAAATGGTTGACCTTAAGTTGTGGATGCAGGGTTGAAGTTGATAATCTCAGAACTGAAGGGAGTGACTCTACTACTTGTTATCTAAGCCGCAATGCATGGGAAGAGGACATGGCGTTAAGAGAATCCTGGAGAAAATTCCGCCTGGACGTTGAAGGCAAAACCTTTATTCAGCTGGGGGTGACTGTTCAGA
>ERZ1292637.573-Hain-H14-01um-R3-573-length-19673-cov-4_pt1 | contig 17270 bp, 21 predicted proteins | sample MGYA00564405_ERZ1292637 | MGnify/ENA primary metagenome ERZ1292637 (study PRJEB36523, sample SAMEA6512645) | groundwater metagenome | collected 2019-01-09 | study: AquaDiva: Metagenomics assemblies of 32 groundwater samples | reverse complement strand
CATCATTTCACACCTCTTTTCTGTACATATTCCAAATTCATGCGCTCGCACTCCAGCCGGTATGCAGGATGCCAAATCGTGGGAATTTTGTACCCCACTGTGTAGTTTTTTCTCGCATGTTTGGTGAACTTAATTATTTCGTCCTCCGTTAGTTTCCTGAATAAATCAAGAAAAGTCTTCACTTCGCTACCTCTTTTCGTTCCCAATAAATAACCGGGTCAATCACCCACGGGCTCGCCTCATAAATATCCAACGGGGACCCTTCAAATATCACTCCGTAACTAGCGCCGCCCCAGGCATTCGTATATTTGACAATCTTTACCGCTTTATCCTCCTCGTACTTGCCAGCAATAATATCATCCGCAATATCTTTATTCACAGTCCCCATTTCATCACCTCTTAAGTAATAGTGGCATATGCCACACCTTCATATTAGTTAATAATCGGCATATTTGCAAGTTTGCATATTCATTAATCACCACCAAACAAGCGCTCATAGGCGAATGCCATTTAAACGCGTTTTAAGCCTCTTTTTAGCCGTCTTTATGCCGAGGTGAGGCAAGCATAGCCAGGCGTGACGTACGTTGAAAACAGAAAAATACCCGGTATATTTTGCGAGCCCAATAAACACGTGGCTTTCAAACCATTTACAAGGTATACCCCCGGTAGAATAGCCTTGCAATTGTGCTTCCTATTTGCTGCTAATCCGGGCATACTTCAGGCCTGCTTATGCTAGTCGCGTGGTGGATAAGCGTTGTTTATGTAGTGTTTCACCTACATCGCGTGTAGTGGAACCCCTACAAATAGTGTAGTGGAATCAATGACATGGTGTAGCGGAACGGCTACAAGTGTTAGCGGTAACATAGTTCGTTCCATTAACGCTAACAATACCCTGTTTATGCCCCTTATTATGCCGAATAATGGAACAATAGCGCCTATCCAACACCCTGGCACGCTCCTTGCCTAAGCAATATCCATGCCAGGCTCTAGCTTGCTGCTGGGCAACTTGCCTCGTGGCAAAAAGGGGGGTAGGCGGGGAAGAGGGACGTTAGAGGGAAGGGAGGCTGGGACCTCATTTGCCTCCACAAATTTTTTTGGTTTTTCTACCATATACTGTTGCTTCTTAGCAATTTGTGGAATGAATACGGCGCGCCAGCTTAGTGTGGCTGCTATAATGCGCGAAGAAGGAGAACGAGATGACGGCCAAGATATTGAATTTCACGGGTGATACGGTTGTGGATTTGGAACCGAATGTCATTCTTGAAGCGGCTCACGATATGCTGGACCAGGCATTGATCCTGGGATGGACAATTGATGGGGATTTGTATCTGGCAAGCACAACTAGCAAGATTGGGGAGATGCTGGTGTTGCTGGAGCGAGCCAAGCAAGTGATATTGGAAACATGAAATGGCAACGCATTTTAAACGGAAAGCACATTACACACCACGCATTGCGGATAGGATATGCGAGCATATTGCGTTGGGCGAGACTATAAAAAGTGCGCTGGCGAAAGAGCCGCTTGGGCCGACGTTGCCCGTGTTCTGGAAGTGGCTGGATGAATTCCCGGAGTTCAGAGAGAAATATGAGAGGGCGCGGCAGATGCAGGCGGATATCCATGCGGATACCATTCTAGAAATGGCCTCGGAGGTAATTAAAAACCCAAGCAAGGCCGGGGCATACAAGGTGGCGAGCGATATTTTGAAGTGGACAGCCGAGATACGTGATCCCAAGAAATATGGGCAGAAAGTGCAACATGAGTTGAAAGCACCGCCACTGAAGCCGGAAGACTTGAAGGCGGAGATCAAGCGGCTAGAGGAGGAGCTTGGGGTGACGGGGGAAGTGAAGCAGGAACCAAATCCGCAACTGCCAACAGAGCAAGTTAAAAGTTCTTTACCAAAACCCGATGGGTGGATGCAATGAAACCGGCCGACCAAACCAAGGCAACCGATAAACTAACCAAACTAAAGCGGCTTGAGGAACTACGGCGCAACTATACGCTTTTCTTCTATAAGCCGTACCCGAAGCAACAAGAATTTCATGATGCTGGTTACAAGTATAGGGAACGCCTGCTTATGGCGGGTAATAAACTTGGTAAGACGTTCGCCGCAGGCTTCGAACAAGCAATGCACACAACTGGTATTTACCCAGATTGGTGGAAGGGCTTCCGATTCAAAAAACAGAATAGGTGGTGGGCTGGCAGCGTTACGAGTGAGCTGACACGGGATGGCATCCAACGAATTTTGCTGGGGCCGATTGGGCGGTGGGGCACTGGTTGCATCCCCAAAGATTTGATTGTAGAGATAAAGAGAGCTAGGGGGGTGCCGGATGCAGTTGAAACTATATTGGTGCGACACACCAATGGCGATGTTTCGCAAATCACGTTCAAAGCATATAGCGATGGGCGGGAGGCGTGGCAAGCGGAAGACTTGGATGGTGTGTGGTTTGATGAGGAACCGCCATACGATATTTATATCGAGGGGGTTACGCGGACGAACAACAGTGGTGGCCCGGTGTTCATGACTTTCACCCCGCTGATGGGGATGACCACTACTGTTTTGCGTTTTCCTGTTTTACCGGGGCAAAGTCACCCTGATCGTAGTGTCACAAATATGACAATCGATGATGTGGAGCATTATAGTGTTGAGCAAAAACGACGAATTATCAATTCCTATCCTGCACATGAGCGTGAGGCAAGAGCAATGGGCATCCCGATGCTCGGCTCTGGGCGTATCTTCCCCGTGGCTGCAGAAGTTATTGTTGAAGTTCCGCTTGTTACGATACCGACGCACTGGAAACAAATAATTGGGCTTGATTTTGGCTGGGATCACCCCACAGCGGCTGCCCGCCTGGTTTACGACGAAGACGTTGATTGCATCCATCTCGTCAACAACTACCGCCAGAAGGAGCAAATCCCGCTTGTGCACGCCGCCGCCATCAAACCGTGGGGCGAATGGATTCCGGTTGCGTGGCCTCACGATGCTCTTCAGCACGACAAAGGAAGCGGCAAACAACTCTCAAAAATTTACAAGGACAATGGGCTAAAAATGTTGTCGGAAAAGGCGGCTTTTGGGGATGACCGGGGCAATGGCGTTGAAGCTGGCATTACGGAAATGCTCGAGCGGATGCAAACCGGGCGCTGGAAAGTGGACGAAAATTGCAGCCTTTGGCTCGAAGAATTTCGCATGTACCACCGGAAGGATGGCAAGATTATCAAAGTGATGGACGATACGCTTTGCGCCAGCCGTTACGCCATGATGATGCTCCGGTATGCGTTGCCCGAGGCGTATGCACCCAAGCGACCCGACCGCTACGCCATCAAAGGCTACTTCCCGGATGGCACTACGTGGATGTCCTCATGACTGACGTTCACGAAACATGAACAGGAGAAAAAAGTGAACAAAATACAACGTCAAACTTGGGATGCTGAATTTGGAAAACCGAAATTTCCCTATTTTGGCTATTCCTGCAAAATAGAACTCTCCGAGGCAGACTACGAAAGTATGCGGCAGCATCAGCTTTCCAAACTTGCTTGGTGCGAACGATTCCGGGAAAAAATGGAGAAAGTATTTGTGGCGCATTTTCTGAGGAAAAAATGAAAACTATTGCTATTTTACTATTGACAATATTGGCCCTCGCTACCGCTCGGGCTACCACTCGCGATCCGGCCCAAGTCCGCCATTTTCGCCACGATCATGCTTGTCCTGCTACCGGCGTCTTTATTGGGGCTTGCCCCGGTTGGGTCGTGGATCATATAATCCCACTGTGCCTGGGCGGAGTGGACGAGCCTCGCAACATGCAATGGCAAAACAAGGTCGAGGGCCTCGCTAAAGACAAGCTGGAATGGGAAGCTTGCCGCAAGGCAAAGAAATTACACCAAGGCGATTAACCTACCTGCGGCCCCGGCCTGGTAACAATTCTATCACATAAACGCGAAGGAGTAAATAGCTATGCCAAGTAAAAGTAGCAAAGAAATGACTTTGAACGAAGAGTGGGAATTAATGAAACAGATGGCTGATAAACAAAATGCAGCCATAACTGAAGCTATAGAGGAACATTTTAAAAATAAACCAAGATCAAAGCGAATCCATCCTCTTTTTAATGGTTCTTTTGGGCAATACAATAACATTAATTTAACAAAACAAGGCAAATGTTAATATAGATGTTTCCAGTCCCACCACACGAACTTGCCCGTCTCATAACCCTAGAATCGCAAGGAGTCATAACTCATCAAACAGCACGCGAAGTTTTAGCAGAACTTTGGATTTTATATTCTTACTTACGGAGTCAAAAATGAATCACGAAAATGAGTGCAAAGTACCGGGGGCACAAAGCCAATTAGGTTTAATTGGCAAACAGCATCAATCTCCTACGCTTTCCGCCAACATAGACGCAAGAATAGAGCATTTGGAACAACAAATTGTTGCTTTAAAGCTAGTTAGAGCAAAACTTGCAGAACCAGGCGGTATTCTCCAAATACCAATAGATGATCTTCGTTTCGCTATGCAATACTAGGAGCTTAAATTGAATCTCGAAGAATACCAGGCAATTCAACCCAACATCGTCGTAAATGGCATCACTTTTCTAACCCCCAACACCCACTGCGCGTGGCGCGTAGAAACTCTCGAAACAAAAGAACCCGACACAATGGCTTGGCTCCGTAAAATGCAGCCTGGTGAAGTTCTTTTTGATGTTGGTGCGAACATGGGTCAATATTCATTAATAGCGGCCTCGTTGGGACTGCATGTTCATGCTTTCGAGCCGGAAAGCCAAAACTTCGCGCTCCTCTGCCGTAACGTAGCTATGAATAGCGGCCTCGTTGGGACTATCACTCCGTGGCCCCTCGCCCTCTCTGACGAGCCAAGCATTGCCCTCTTCCATGTTCAATCCATGCAAACTGGGGGCAGTTGCAGCAGCTATGGCGAGCAAGTCAATTTCCATTTGCAACCAAAACAATATGCCTTCCACCAAGGTGCAATAGCCTACATAATGGACGATTTCAGCGACCGTTACGGCCTTCCCGACCATATTAAGATTGATGTGGACGGCTTGGAGCACAAAGTTATTGCTGGTGCAGGAGCCTGCCTCACGATGTGCAAATCCGCGCTCGTTGAAATTAACACCGCGCTCCCCGAACACATGGCAATTTACGGCATCATGGAAGACCACGGCCTTTTTCCTGATGTTGCCACTGCTGAGGTTGCCCGTCGTAAAGAAGGCACATTTGTTGGCATCGGCAATGTTATCTTTTATCGGCGATAATCATGCAACTCAACATCGAGCAGCACGTAAAATACGCTCTCCTTAACGCGCAACGAAAAAGTTGGCCTTTCACACATTTTTTTGCGGAAAATGTCTTTCCTGCCGAGTACTACGAAGGCATTCAAGCTTTCCTTCGTTCTCTTGCTACCGCCGACTTCGTTGATACCACAAATGCTGGCGGCGGCAAGTACGAAAATCGTGCTTTTGCAAAGGAAAACATGATCCCTGGCTGCGAATTCATGCAATCAGTTGATTTTCTCCGCGCCGTAATGAGCATTTTCCAAAAAGAATGCTCAACTAAATTTCCTGACGGCAAATTATCGCTAGCACGTGATATCCGGCTTATTCGTGACAGCAAGGAGTACAAAATTGGCCCTCACACTGATGCAAAATGGAAGCTCATTTCTCTACTGTTCTACCTGCCACCTGACAATGGGTACGCCGACTACGGCACATCATTTTTCGTGCCAAAAGACCCGTCTTTCACTTGCGATGGCGGCCCACACTATCCCTTCGAGCCTTTTAACAAAGTGTGGACGGCTCCCTTTATCCCAAACAGTTGCCTCGGATTCTGGAAAACAAACCGCAGCTTCCACGGGGTAGAGCCAATCCCTGTCGAAATTCAGCGAAATGTGCTACTCTACAACATCTATCGAGCTAAAACTCCTGATAGTAATTAACTATCAACATTTAAACAGGATTTGCCATGCGCTCTTTCTCTCAACCAATTGCTGCAACAGATTTGAGCGGCACCGACGTTCCTGTTCTTGCGCCCCCAACTAATAATTCTCTTTCTGTTAGCGGCCTTGCTGCTCAACCTCTTGCTACACATGGCCTCAACTATGAATACAATGAAACAAACTGGGAGTTTATAAGGGGCAACACAAACCAAGCCATTCTTGCTGCAAGCAGCGTTTCCGCCAGCACCGCCATTTCTGTAACAAATTTCAATGCTCGTGGTGTTATCGCTTTCATGAATGTAACTGGCAATTTTCCCCCAGGCAGTGCCAGTACAACAATTGCTCTAAAAATCCAGGCAGTCGCTCCTGATGGTACAAACGTTTTAATTATCGGCAGCACCGCTAAATCTATCTCTGGCATGACCACTGTAAGTATCTATCCCGGTCTTTCCGATACTGCTGGTGTTTCCACAAATCGTTTTAACATGATCTGTCCTCGTAATCTTCGTGTACTTGCCAGCATTTCCACTGCCGCCGCCAGCTTCGGATGCGTTCTTACGCTTGGCCTTTCTTTCGTTCTTTAACGCGTCATGCCACTTAACAAAGAAAAATTCACGAGCACCTTCCGTGAGCGCTACAAAGAAGCAACCGATTTCTGGCACAATTGGCGCGTCGGAGCTATAGACGACTACGCTTTCGTTTCCGGCAATCAATGGCTAGAATCTGACGCCGAAATTCTCCGCGCCCAAAAACGCCCCCCTATCACCTTCAACTACAGCGAAAAGATGATCGACGCAGTTGTTGGGGCCGAAATAAGCAATCGCCAAGAAACTACCTTCCGGCCTCGTGGCGTAGAAGATTCGGCGCTTGCCGAACTTTGGAATAACGCGGCGCAATGGGCTCGTAGCGAATGCAACGCCGAAGACGAAGAAAGCGACGCTTTCCGCGACATGCTTATCTGCGGCATGGGTTGGACTCAACATCGCATGTCTTATGATGAAGACCTCGATGGTAAAATAATCATTGAACGAGTTGACCCGCTCGAAATGCGCTCCGATCCCGCTGCCAGCAAACCCGGCATTACTGACCGTCGCTATCAATTTCGCCTCTGGTGGGTGGATGAACGCGAAGCACGCAAGCAATGGCCCAATGCCATTTTCGTAGAAGACAGCTACGGCGATACCCAAGGTGGCGTAATCACGAGAGGTCGCCGTTACTCCGAAGGCGAAGATGACGAACACGACCGCCACAAGGATCAAGTTCAAATCTGCCACTACGAATGCGTAGAGCACGAATACATTTATCGTGTAGCCCTTCAAAGTGGCATTCAAGAAATGCCGGTAGCCGACTTCAACGAAATGAGGCAGCAGCTTGACGCCGCAGGGATTCGCTACACCAAACAATCCAAACGTGTTTACTACCGCGCGTTCTTCGCTGGTGATACCTTGCTTGAAGCTGACCTTTCGCCTTGCCAAAGCGGTTTCACCTTCCAATGCATTACCGGCAAACGTGACCGCAACCGCAACACATGGTATGGGCTTACCCGCGTAATGAAAGACCCACAACGTTGGGCCAACAAATGGCTCTCCCAAATCCTGCACATCATCAACACAAATGCTAAAGGTGGCCTCCTCGCTGAAATTAACGCGTTCGTTGACCCAACCAAAGCCCAGGAAGAATGGTCTTCCCCCGACAGCGTAACCTTCCTCCATGAGGGTGGCCTCAGCAAAGTAAAAGAAAAAGGTCAAACACCATTTCCAAGCGGTCTCGACAAGCTCATGCAATTCGCCCTTGGCAGCCTCCCAATGGTAACTGGCATTAATCTTGAAGCGCTTGGACTCGCAAATCGTGAGCAAGCCGGAGTTCTTGAAGCTCAACGGAAACAGGCAGCATACGGATTATTGTCGCCGTACTTCGATGCTCTCCGTCGTTATCGCAAAGAGGCTGGCCGCGTCTTGCTATATTTCATCCACGAATTCATCAGCGATGGTAGGTTGGTGCGGATCGGCGGCCCCGAATCCCAACAATTCCTGCCTCTAACAAAACAGCCAGATGCACCCCGTTACGACATTATTGTTGACCAATCCCCCAACGCACCAGACGTAAAGGACAGAACTTGGGAAGCTCTCATGCAACTTGTTCCCAGCTTACTCAAAGCTGGTTTACCATTACCGCCCGATCTTTTGGATTATTCGCCGTTGCCAGTAGCCCTTGCCACTAAATGGAAACAGTTCGCCGCGCAACAAGCTCAACAACAGATTCCGCCACAAATTCAACAGCAATTGCAGCAGATGCAACAACAGCTTCAACAGTTGTCAGAAGAAAACCAAGCATTAAAACAAGACAACTCTAACGAGCAAATGACCATTGCTCAAAAAGGGCAGCAAATGGCCGCCGAGCTTACTCTCAAGCAGCAGGCTCAAAACGCTGATATTGCTTTTGAACGGGCTAAACTTGCTGACGAAATACAACTTGCGCACGAGAAGCAAAACGCAGAACTCGCACTCGCGGAGCGGCAAGCCGAAATAGATGCTGAAATAAAACGAATCGCAGCACGTAACAAATCAACCTCAACAGGAGCTAACAATGGATGAACTTACTCAAGCAGAACAAGATTTCTTCGCAACCGGCGAACTTCCTCCTGAGTTGCAAGAACAGCACGAGCAATTAACTGTGCCTGAACCGATTGCCGAACCAGCCGTTGCTGAGCCAAAAGTTATTGTTGAACCCTTAACGCAACCGGCGAACGAAGTTGCCGAAATGCTTCGTCAATCACTTGCTACTGAACAGCAACGTTATGCCGAAGCCAAAGTCCGCCTTGACGCGCTCGAAAAACAACTCCAAGAAAAACTTGCACAAAAAGTTGATGAGCCTGATCCTAATAGTGATCCGCTTGGCGCTATGATGCACCAACTCAGCGAGGTAAATCGCAATGTCGCAGACCTTCAAACTAAACTTTCGCAAGAACAACAAAACAACCTTCTTAAACAGCAATTTGAACAATTTACCGACTCGGTTCGCCAAATCAAAGTGGCCTATGAAAAAACCGTCCCCGACTTCAATACCGCCTACGAATACATTCGCAACGTCCGAACAGAAGACTTGCGAGCTGTGGGTGCACATGAAAGCGATATCCCTAAAATCCTTCTACAGGATGAACTAAACATCTCGCAAAACGCAATTCAACGCGGCAAAAATCCAGCGGAAGAAATATACAAGATGGCAAAACGCTATGGCTATGCGCCTAAGGCATTGGCCACAACTCCCGCAGCCAAACTGGAAACTGTCATCAAAGGCCAACAAGCCGCAATCTCCCCAGCTCGCGCTTCCACCGAAGCTGAACTAACAGCTGAGGGCTTACGAGACGCGGGTGATGCTGATCTCAATAAAATGGTGCAGGACGACAAACTCTGGGCTAAGCTTGTCGGTGGTACAACTAACGATATTTTCTAACCATGTTAATTTTCGCCGCTTTTTGGCCCACCTGGGTCGCTATTCCGCAACGTCGTCATCTTTATGATCGCCGTATCAATATTCGTCGTCGGGCTACCGACCCATTGTGAAAGAGATTAAATCATGCCTAGCGCACGTCATCGTAGTATTGCTCGCGGAACCAATCGTGGGGTGAAAGCTGCTACTGCGGGTGGTGGTGGGCCCACTTTAACAGACTCCGGGCCAGTAGTTGCTAATGCAAACGATCAAGTCATAGAAAATTTACGTATTTCTGCTGGTTTGGCAGCTACTGCTGTCTCCATAGGTGCATTCACCGGGGTTCAAATTCGTAATTGCGCAATACGCCACGAAACAGGCCGTGGAATATACGCTTCTGGTGGTGCGCATAGTCTTTCCATAGATCATGTTACCGTTCTTTGTATTGGGGCACCCGCCTCCGGGGCTAATGCTAATACAAATATGCACAACATAGAGGTTGTTAATTCCACTTCCGTTTCTATTACAAATGTTTCCTTGCGTGATGGTTCCTCTAATATGTATATAGTGTCAGGAAATAACATAAATATTTCCAATGCGAATGGTTACAATGCTCGTGGGCCTGAGCCTCGGGGGCAATTTGTTCAATTTAATCAATGCACCAATACTACGCTTCGAGATTTTTACTCTTTCAATGATTTCGATATAAGTTTCACCGAAGATAACGTAAATTATTACCATGGCGATAATCACATTTGTGAGCGTGGTTGCGTGGACGGTAACAATTCCCCTACGGGAGTAGGCTATATTTGTGATGGTAGCGATAATGCTCTTCCCGCTTCAACAACTGTCAGTTTTAGTGCTTGCGATGCTATTCATCAAGGCGATGGTTGCTTTACGGTCTACGGGGCTTACGGTGTTGTACTCACGGACTGCCGCACCAAAGATGGGCACAATACAGGCGTTGGTGGGCGAGCTACCAACACTTCCAATGGGTTAACTTTTGCTTCTTCTGCCCCCTCGCAGCGCAGCAATAGTTTTTCTCTTGCTGGCATTTCCATGTATCTAGACCTCCATGGTACTATCAAAATTTTTAATGTCGCTAATTCAAGTAATGTTAAGTGGCAATCAAGTCGTATAAGTGGCGTTTATGAAACATCAGATTTCACTCCTCGCGGTGAAATAATTCTTTCTGATATGCCAATTTGGTAAAATTATAGTTTAATTGGAGAAATACGATGGCTGACGGGATCATACAAGTACCACCAGACAGTACAGGCAAGAAAGTAGACGCAGCATCAATGGATGTTGGGTTAAATACTGTCATGCGTCAACGTATTGTCATTGGCGACAATAGCGCAACCGCTCAATTCGCTCTTGTTACAGCCGGTGCACTTACAGTAACTGGCAATATAAATATAAGTGCAACACCTTCTGTTGTTCTTGCAGCAGGTACAGCAAATTTTGGGACTCTCAACGATATAAGCAAAACCGTTCAAGTCGCAATAGGAACTCCTTTCACTATTAACAATATTTCTGCTACTGCTAACGTAGTTGTTGGGGCTGGTACCGCCAACATAGGTTTTATAAACAATATCTCAGCTACTGTAACTGTTGCTGGGGTAGTAGGACTTACAGCCGGAACTGCTGTTATTGGTGATCTTAATGCTATCAGCCGCACCGTGCAAGTTGCTATCGGTACTCCGTTTACCGTTAACAATATTAGTGCAACTGTAAATGCTGTAGTCGGCGCTGGCACATCGAATATTGGATTCATAAACAATATCTCTGCCACAGTTATTGTAGCTGGTGTAGTTAGTTTAGGAGCAGGAGCAGCTAATATTGGTATTATCAATAATATTTCCGCTACTGTAATCGTCGCAGGTGTTGTCAGTCTTGGGGCTGGTGCAGCTAACATAGGCTTCATCAACAACATCAGTGCCACTGTAGTAGTTGGGCTTTCGTATGTCATAGAAAAAACAACTAATTCCCAAGTGCAAGTAGGTGACAGCCTTAATGCGGCACTCCGTGTCAATATCGTAGCGGATTCTTTTGCCAGCGCCGTTATCGCCACGATGTCCGTTTCCCACGGGCCAAAATGCGTAACTGCCTCAACTAGCGCAAACGTTACTCTCATCACCGGGCCCGGTGCTGGCGTTTCTGTATACATAACGCAATTAGTAGTAACTAACGGTAGCCCCCTAAATACGCTTGCTCGCATAGGCACATCTGCGTCCATCCTTACTGTCTGCGGATATATGGCAAGTGCTGGGGGTGGTTTCGTTACCAATTTTGATCCTCCTTGGAAATTATCAGCTTCGGAAGCCGCGCTTTGCAGCGTAAAACCAAACGCCACTGGCAACTGTTACTTCACCGTAAACTTCTATGTGGCGGCCTAAATGCCTGTTACCTTCGATAACTTCGGTACTTCCTTTTCCAGCGGGGTAGACTGCAATGTAAATTTTCTTTTTACAGCAGCAGCGGACACCGTGTTGCTGGTATACACGGTTGGCGATGGTACTCGTTCCGTTAGTGCTATAGCTTACAATGGAGTAGCCCTCACGCAACTATTTCAGGATGCTTCTCATCAACTATGGGCGCTTACTGCTCCTACTGCCGGAATTAATACATTATCTGTTGATTGGGTGACTACAGGAGGTGCTCTACAGTTTCGGGCTGTTGCAGTAACTTATCTAAATGTTAAGGCTGTAGGGGGTTTTGGCACATTACAAGGAACAAAAACCGCTGCGGCAGTAGTTGGTAATCTCTCGCTATCCAGCTCTACTACAGATATAGTTGCTTATTTTGTCCGGGCGAGCGCCGGGGGTAACTTGGATGCTCTTCCAGGCACTACCCGCCTTTCCGGTTCCGCCAGTGCAAACGCCAGATTTGTGTTTGCCGATGTTGCGGGGGCCGCAACAATTAGTCTTAGTGCTTCCGCAGCCGCTGCTACCACTATCCGAATAATCGGGCAACCTCTTATTTTTAGTGTTGCCGCCGCTGGTGCTACTCGGCTTAATCTTCGTGCTCTTCTTGGAGTAGGCTATTAACCATGCTCGCCATTTGGGAGTACTTCTGGCTTGAGGCTGATTGGACAGCCGCCAGTGACGCGGCTACTGCCGTTACTTTAACCGGGCCTTCCCTAGGGCAGCTAAACCGCACCAGCGAAGCCTTCATAGTTGGCGCTAATGGCTCAATCAGCGCCGTCCTGGTTGTAACTATTTCCAATACTGGCGGCACTGGTGTTCTCAGCCAATCCGTCTTTTCCCTTTCTGTTGGCACCACAACAGTAAACTTCACATACACACCTTCTACGCTTGGAACGCACAACCTCCTCAATACCAACAACCAAACGCTGATTGATGCAGCTACTTTAACTTACGAAGTAGCTAGTTTTGGAAAAGGAAAAGGACACAAAGGGGATTCTTATCAGCCTCTCCCAGACAAATATTGGGAAGATTTCCGCAAGCGCCATATTGCCCCTGCACCAAAATCAATGTTCAATGAGCTGGCGGAAAATGAAGTTTCCCAAGTAATAACATCCATTCAACAGAAGAAAGAAGATAATTTCTTAGCCGAAGTTCAAGCAATAATGGAACTTCAAACTCAACTTGCCCAAATTCAGCAGCAACAGCAAATGCTATCTGCCCAAATGCCACAAGTGCCTGACATAGCCACTCTTAAAGTCCTGGCTGCACAGCTTCGCACTCTAGAATTCGAAATTCCTTCTTTAACTCGTCAGCTTCAATTCCACATTGCAACTGCAACACGTCTCCGCGCTTTGCTTCGCAATAGTTCTTGACATTCCATATTGCTTGCGCTAATGTGTGGCGTGAGCAGCAAATTTATTGCTTGTCAACACCACTTCCTACCTACGTGACGTAACACGGAATTGGCGAACGCCGTGATGGTGCTTGTTTACCAACCAATGCGCATTTGCGCGTGGAGCATCTATCATGCCGCTTACCAGTTTCGCCACAGGCGACGCACTAGCCGTCAAACTGTGGTCCAAAAAAATTGCTGTCGAGGCGCTCAAACAGACTTGGGTTTACAAGTTCATGGGCAAAGACGACAGTTCCGTCATTCAGATTTTCGATGATACTTCCAAGAATCCGGGCGACCGCATCCGTATTCCATTGCGTCGTTTGCTTACTGGCAACGGTGTCCAAGGCGATGCAACCCTCGAAGGCAACGAAGAACGTATCACTTACTTTAATGACGACGTTTTTATCAATCAACTTCGTCATGCCGTTCGTGAAGGTGGCCGTTTTAGCCGCCAACTCGTTCCATTCGACGTTCGCGAGCACGCTCGTCTAAGTTTACAAGATTGGTGGGCCGACCGCATCGACACTTGGTTCTTCAACCAAATTTGCGGCAATACCAACCAAACCGACACACGCTACACTGGCAACCAAACCGCAATCGCCGCAGCCGCCGAGCACCTCATTTATGCTGGTGGTGCATCCACCGATGGCTCCTTGTCCGCTTCCGCAACCTATCGCTTCACCCTTACCTTGATCGACGTTGCTGTTGAACGCGCCAAAACTCTGGCCGTACCAATTCGCCCCGTCATGGTTGGCGGCGAAGAAAAGTACGTAATGTTCCTGCATCATTTCCAAGTCACCGACATGCGAAACAGTACTGCAACAAACCAATGGTTCGATATCCAAAAAGCAGCAATGCAAGGCGGTAATGTTTCTAAGAACCCAATCTATACCGGTGCACTTGGTGAGTACAACGGTGTTGTGCTGCATGCTTCGAATCGCGTTTCCGGCTTCAGTGCAGGCGGTACACCAGTTGCAAATGCCGGTCGTGTTGCCGTTCTTTGCGGCGCGCAAGCAGCAGTAATGGCATTCGGGCGTGGGCATAGTCCAGAGCGTTACGAATGGGTAGAAGACTACTTTGACTACGAAAATCAATTCGGTGTTGCTGCCGGTTGCATCGCTGGTCTGAAGAAAACAGTCTTCAATGGTAGCGATTTTGCTACGATTGCGATTCGGACATGGGCGCAATCCCATAGCTCGAACGCTTAAGGAGAACCACTATGGCAACCTTAACCGCGACCGCAGCACAATCCACTGTTCCTGCGAAATACAGTATAAACGGCACAATTACTCGCATTGTGGACTATTCTCTTGGGGCAACAGGCAATCCAAATCTGTCCACCGGGGACGTAATCCAAATGGTACGTGTGCCAAGCGGGGCTTGTGTTCTTGATGTCTGGTTTATGACGGATCAACTTTCTGGTGGTAACTATACTGTAACTGTTGGTGATGGCAATACAGCTAATCGCTACTTTGCTTCGCTTTCTACTGGCTCCACCTCGGGTATCAATAAAATGACACTGGCGGGCCCGGCTGGTATTGGCTACAGCTACAGTGCCGAAGACACTATTGATATTACCGTCTCGACGGTAACTACCGCAACCGCCAGTGGTGTCTTGCGTCTTGCCGTAAGCTACACTATGGACAATCCATAACCAATAGCCTACAATAATCCTGCCAATCTTGGCGGAGCGCCCTTGAGTTTCTACCAGGCTCTCGGGCGCTTTTTTCGTTCAACAACTCGTGATGAGGTAAGAATGCCAGAAGTAGAAATGTTTCTCGATGATCCAGCCAAAAGCGTGATCCTCGGCCTCCCTTCCGCAAAGCCAGCGCGGAAGATCATTAACCCATTCTATGAAGCAACAGAACTAGAAAAAGAAGGTAAGCGCAAGGAAGCAGAGCGCATTTACATCGAACTCTTGAATAGCGATTTCAGCAACCCCGTTATTATGGCGGCCCTTGGCATGAACTATGCCGTGGCCGAAAAAAATGGACTTGCGCACCTCCTTCTGACAACAGCCCTCTCCAACATCGACAACATCCTTGATGGCTTCAAACGTGTTGGCATTACTCCCAAATCCGACGACCCAGCCGGGCTTACCAACTTCGTCAAAATTAAGAACTCCGAATTGCTAAACGCTATCGGCACTTGCTGGAAACACGAAAACAAATGCGACAAAGCCCGCGAGTACTTTGAAGCCGCGCAAGTCGATCTTCCGCTAAACGCTGATATTCAGAACAACCTCGGCACCCTTTCCATTAACGAAGGCAAGCCAGAAGAAGCCCTCAAGCACCTTGATGCCGCTCTCGGCGTTGATCCAAAACATGGTCAAGCCCACTGGAATAAATCACTCGCCTACCTTGAACTTGGCGACTATGCGCGTGGCTGGCCCGAGTATGATTGGGGCATCACTGCCAATGTCCGCGTTGACCGCAACTACACCAAAGTTCCCCTCCCATTTTGGGATGGCAGCAAAGGCAAACGTGTAGTTGTATATGGCGAACAAGGCATAGGCGATGAGATTCTTTTCGCCAGCATGCTTCCCGATCTTATTGCAGATTGCGAACTAGTTGTCTTCGAGTGCCACCGCAAGCTTCATAAACTTTTCGCTGCCAGCTTTCCAACCATTGATATTTACCCAACTCGTGAAGATGAAATGATAACGTGGCCGATGAAACAAGATGGCACCAGCCGTTACAACTTCACGCATAAGATAGCCATCGGTAGCCTTGGCAAATTTTATCGCCAAGACCTCAGCAAATTCCCAGGCACGCCTTTCCTCGCGCCAACTCCTGCTGCCGAACTCTTTTGGAACGAAAAACTTGCCGCACTTCCGCCTGGCCCTCGCATAGGCATTAGCTGGATTGGCGGCCACAAAAAGACCCGCGTTGAAGTTCGCAGTTTCGAACTTGAAAAGATGCTTCCAATCTTGAAGGATCGCAACGCGCAATTCATCAACCTCCAATACACACCGCAAGATGACGAAATCAAATCCTTCGAAGAAAAGCATGGCATCAAGATTCACCACTGGCCTGAAGCGGTTTATAGCTCAATCTATGACGATACCGCTGGATTGGTGGCTAATCTTGATTTGGTTATCACTGTTGCTACTAGCGTTATTCACTTAGCTGGCGCAATGGGCGTGCCCACATGGGTAATGACAGCCAGCCGCGCGGCTTGGCGGGAATACTATGGTGGCGACACCAATCCTTGGTACAAGAGCTGGACTATGTTCCGCCAAGACCCAATTGCAATGGACTGGGAGCCAGTCATTGCTGAGGTAGCGGATGCCCTCACTGAGCTCTTGAAGGGGATTGAGCCATGTTAAACATCTTCATTGGTACTGATGCGCGCCAGCCAGTTGCTTACAACACATTGCAATATAGCATCTTGGCGAACACCAGCCTCCCTATTACCATAACACCACTCAAAATCCAAACGTTGCCAGTCAAACGTATGGGGTTAACCGAGTTCACTTACTCTCGCTACCTTGTTCCGTGGCTCTGCGACTATCAAGGCCAAGCCCTCTTCCTGGACGCAGATATGGTTGTTGATTTCGACATTGAAGAACTTTTTCGGCTGGATAATCAAGAATGCGGCGTCAGCGTCGTTAAGAAAGACAAAAAATTTGAGTGGCCTAGCCTTATGCTCTTTAACTGTGAATTATGCCAACGGCTACGGCCCGACATTGTAGAATTTGGTGTACCCCAAGACCTTGCTAGCTGGTCGGATGGCGGCATTGGCGAACTCCCCCTCGAATGGAATTACTGTGTTGGCTACGACCAACAGGACATAGTACCAAAATTGATACATTTCACTGCTGGCATCCCAATATGGCCGGAAACACGTGATAGCAAATTTGCGGACGTGTGGCACAAATATTGGTATGCTGCTAACAGCAGTGTTTCCTTCGCCGAATTAATGGGTACTTCCGTCCACGTTGAAAAAGTACAAACAGGAGCAATTAAATGATGCAACCGCAAGAGATTGAGTTACGCAAGGCCATTTGTTATGCAAGACATGAGTTGGCAGCAGCTTATGAAAGGAGAGATTACGTGGAATATCTCAAACTATTAA
>ERZ1292637.696-Hain-H14-01um-R3-696-length-17321-cov-27_pt1 | contig 17321 bp, 43 predicted proteins | sample MGYA00564405_ERZ1292637 | MGnify/ENA primary metagenome ERZ1292637 (study PRJEB36523, sample SAMEA6512645) | groundwater metagenome | collected 2019-01-09 | study: AquaDiva: Metagenomics assemblies of 32 groundwater samples | reverse complement strand
ATGACATGAAGGTTGATAAGCGCTGGGGATTAAATATGCAGTTAGGGGTGTTGGAAAGGCGCGACCCGCCGGAATAAATATGGATTTTAAAACCTCTCCAGACGTTCCTTTTGTTATGAGAGGCGGTTCTGAAAAAGAAACCGCCCTATATAACCGTGTTGCTGTTCTTAACCGTCTAAACTGGCTTGTTCAAAAAACTATTCCTGATTTTGATATCCGTCTAAAATCAGACACTTGGATAAAGTGTTGGGAACTTGAAATGTATAAGCGGTTTTATAAAGATGACCCAAAACATCCGATTGATGAAGAATTCTGTCAGAACGGGGCTAAAGTGGCGGTTGAGATGGAAAGCAAGCCTGTTGAGTCAGTGGATAAGAAAGAGTATATGAAAGCGTTTGTTTCGGCGACCATACCAACAGATAAAACACCGGAAGCTAAGGATGGGTTTATTGCTAATGTGCTGAGGAAGGTTCGGGGGTTGAAATAGCTAATGTTTAAACTATTTGTCAAAGATTTAAAACCACTTAATGATAAAGATATAGATATTATTCCAGAGATTAGTTATGATTTTATTAACAAAAAATGTATATTAAGACATAAAGTTGTGACATTTTGTATTCCATTTATTTTAATAAAAGTATTATATAAGACGATAATAAAATCAGAAGAAATGAATATTGATAGTTAAATGATAAAACAATTCTTTAAAAAACTATGGCGTATGATTTGGTATAGGCAGATGTGGGATAGCCCAAAAAATTATTGGGATGACCGTTAATGAACTACTTCTTTCTTCTCAAACTCATCTCCGAACTTCTTGATGGAACTCCCACCAAAGACCAGATAGAGTGCGTGAAGAAGATAGTTAAGGAGATGATTGAATCTCCTAAAAGAGAGATGGAACAAAGTGATAAAGAAAATTTAGAATTTCTTCATCAATATAATAAAGGTACTATTTTATTAGATGATGAAGCACAACAGGCACGGAGAGAGTTACAATAATGTTCTTAAATAGAAAAGATATGAGAATTGAGATTGGAAAAATTCTTAATAATTTTCCTAGAGTGACAGAATGTTTCTTTTATAATGGTCAGAAAATAATAGATAATAAAGGTAATGACCGTTTTTATGCTTCTGATAATGTAGATAAAACATTAAAAGAAATTTTAGATGTTCTTAATAAGGAAGAAAAAAAATGAAAATAGTCTTATTCGGTAACGAAGCACGGAAAAAAATTCTTAAAGGGGTAAATCTTATAAGCGATAGCATAAAAGTCACTCTAGGCCCAAGAGGACGAAATGTCTTATATGGATTCCATTACGGTTTTCCTGTCCTAACAAAAGATGGAGTCACGGTTTCAAAACAGGTTGAGTGTAAAGACCCAACTGAACAACTTGGTCTTCTTTTAATAAGACAAGTGGCCCAGAAAACTGCCGATGAAGCGGGTGACGGAACCACAACTGCCGCAGTTCTTGCCCAAGCGATATTTAATGAAGGGCTGAAAGCATTAGCCACTAACGCAAATCCAATCCTCATAAAAAAAGGCATAGACCTAGCCGTCAAAGAAGCCTTATCTTTTATCTCAAAACAAGTCATTAAAGACCCTACCGAAGATGATATTTTAAGAGTGGCTACCGTGTCGGCTAATAATGATTCAGCTATTGCGGAAATTGTATGCCAAGCTATTAAAAAAGCTGGAAAGAATGGGGTTATTACAATCGAGGATAATTACCGTGATTCTTCTACATACATTGAAACTGTGGAAGGTATGCAGTTGAATGAAGGTTGGATTTCGCCTTATTTCGCCACTGAGCCGGTTAAGATGGAAGCGGTCTATAAAAACCCATATATCCTGATTGCAGATTACGAAATAGGGCATATCCAGCCTTTGATGAAAGCGGTGGAGCTTGCTATAGGGCAAGAGAAGCGTCCTTTGGTCATTATAGCCAACAATGTTACTGGACAAGCCTTACAGACCCTTGTAGTCAACAAAATGAAGCAAGGTGTGCCTATTTTGGCCTGTAAAGCCCCTTATTTCGGAGATAACCGGACAGAACAGCTTACAGATTTGGCTATTTTAACAGGTGGAAGGGTTGTTGGTAATGCTTCCGGCTTAAAATTTGAGGATATTGAACTATCGGATTTCGGTCAAGCGGAAAGTATTGTGGCGACTAAACACTACACGACCATTACAGGTGGGAAAGGTGCGGAAGATGATATAAAAGGCAGAGTCAGCCTTTTACAAAGCCAGATAGACAAGACTGAAAGTGATTATGAGAAGGAAAAGTTACAGGAAAGATTGGCTAAACTTACGTCTGGTGTTGCGGTCATTAAGGTCGGGGCTTCAACGGAAGTTGAGTGCAAGGAAAAGAAATTCAGGATTGAGGACGCTCTTTGCGCTTCCCGTTCAGCTTTGGAAGAAGGTATTATTGCCGGGGGTGGCATAGCATTATTAAGAGCTTCTAAATACCTAGATTCCTTACCTAACTTGCTTGAAGAAGAAGGCATTGGACGCAAAATAGTCATCAAAGCTCTACAAGAGCCGATAAAGTGCATTGCCTCAAACGCAGGGTTGGATGGGAGTGAGGTGATTGCTAAAATACTAATGCAACCAGAACCAACGGTTACTTCATCATCCAATGTTGAATGGTCAAATATATCAAGTTTTAATTATGGTTATGACTTTCTTAATAACAAATACGGCGATATGTTTGAAATGGGGATTATTGACCCTTATAAAGTCGTGCGTCTGACCCTTGAGAATGCCGCTTCAGTATCAGGAAGCCTATTAACGACAGAAGCATCTATTTCCGAAACTATAGAAGATGAAGTCTTTAAAACCCCGATCCCCAAAAGCGAGTAAGAAAAGTTGGTCTGAATGGCAATGCTCATATTGTAATGAAGAAGCGTATTATTATGAATGTGTTAAAAATAAGAAAATGTATTATTGTCAGAAACATCTTAAAAGGAGCAAGACATGGGATATATGATTGACATTGCTTTAGGAAGAAATGTAATTGTTGAACCGCATGAAAAAAGCACTGTTTTAAAGGCGGAGGAAACGGCGACGGTGTTTAAAATAATTTCTATCCCAGAAACTACTGAAGTAAAATCAATATATAAAAAAGACGAAAAAGATGAATATAAAATGATTACTGAAACTGATTTTTTACATACAAAATGTAATTTTGAAGTTAATGACCTCATTATCGTCGAACCAAACTCCGTCCAGAAAGCCGTGATGGGTGATAAGGATGTGTACTACGTTAAGGACATCGATATTTTGGCGAAGGTGAAAGTTGGATAATCATAAAAAACATCTTTACATACATAAAAAGTATGGAGCTAGTATTTCTTTTAGCGGCAATGATAATTTATTACCAAAAGATAAAAGATTAAAACCATATCCGTCTATTAGAAAATACAAGTTAAAAAATGTAAAAACTTGGGAAGATTATTTTTTTAAATTTATTAAATATAAGCAAATAATATGTAAAAAACACATGATAGATCATGCCAATAGAGTTTTTAATGGACAATATACAAATAATCACAGAAGCTAAACAACTAAAACCTTTAACCAATAAACAACTTTCTTTCATTCTTGCTTGGTATCAAGACATTAAAGACAAAGAGTTTGGGTTTCGTGATATAAGAGGATTTAAGGTACAGTTAAAGGCGGCGATAGATTTTTATCTGGAAACCGAAAGAGAATGGCAAGAAAAGGTACTTAAAAATGAAACTAAATTGTCATTTATTGAATTCTTTGAGTGTACAGCAGGTTGGGAAGGAATAGACCTCCCAATAAATTTTAAAGACAGAATAACTAAAGGAGAAACTAATGAAATTCAAAGAACTGAATGAGTGGGCTTTAAATATCCACAAGAAAAATAGTGACACTCTTATATCTCTTGGGGTAAAGGCTGAAAAGATATCAAAGGTCAAAAGCATTTTAAGGGATGGTATCAGCGCCCGCTGTAAGATAGTCATGGTGAATACGGAAAAGAACAATAAATGTATCAATGAAATTGAAGAATTCATCAAGCAGTTGGCAATATACGGCCTGAATGTGATTAAAGAGGTTGAAGCTCCTCATGCCAAGATTGAAGAAACCACAGTTAAAAAAGTTGAACCAGAAGCACAACCTAAGAAGGCAGAACCAGAACCGCAACCTACGCATGAAAGTAAATAAGTATAATATTGGAGAGTACATTCTTTCATATCGCCTTAAACATGGTATTAGCCAAAGACAATTAGGCAAAATTATCAAAGCCTCTCAAAGCCAAGTATCAAAATGGGAAGCTGAGGTTAATAAACCTACCAGGCTTAGGACAGAAAATATATTGAAGGTGTTAAAAATTGGAAAAGTGGAAAGATAAAATATGGATGTGGCAAGGTTGGCCGATCGTGAAATACCCTTTTGGCGTATTTATTCTTTGGGTAGTTTTGTCGCAGATATGGTATTTGGAAACTGTTAAAGATTATGATAAAATTATAATTAAAAATACAGTTACTGCAATAGAATCAATAAAAATTCCTTCTTTTAAATTCGATAAGCCTTCCATATTTTCAAGCGAAAGAATGATATTTAATTAAGTTGTTTATTTTCTGCTTGGTAAACTTCTGGAATAAGACCTTCTGGAAAAACAAATGTGTCTTCTAATTCACCGATAGTTACTAACCTATGTGCTGATTTTTCGTTTTCTTTTTGGATTCTTCTTAACATTTTGTACTTTTCATCCCATTTTACAATCATGGTTATTATCCTTTCTTCCTAAACCCCCTTCCCCTACACGCCGGGCAGTCAATCACCGAAGACTCCGTTTCCATTATCACCTTGCCCTTATCGCAGTTTGGGTTTGGGCAGAGTTCGATAGAGTCTAATATATACTTGTGGTATACTTCCCAATCCATGCAAGCTTGATTATAACCAACTTGTTCATACTTAGACCATTCTAGAGCTGTTACATTTGAACTCCACTTAATGTTCGATGGCTTTGGCTTATTTATATTACTCATCTTCCCACCGCTTCTTTCTCATCTATTGACTCTGTGTGTTTCTTACCTGTAACTGTTATATAAAAACCAACGCTCATGTCGTTATCCTGCCGTATATCTGTCCAATACTCTGCTTCATCTATCTGGCACTCAGAGCAAACATCCCCCTCATCCTTGACTTCGTTATCACAATATTTACAGCTCATTTTTCCCACCACTCCTTGATTTCGGTTGACATGAACCAGAGGTATAAAGCTTTAAGGATGGTCGTTGTTTCGCATCTCTCTTTTGTGTCGTTTGTGCATTTCAATAGCTGCTAGTCTATGTTTCTCTATTTGCTCTTTTGTTCTTACGTGCTTACCTCTCTTCTCTACCCTCTCCCCCTTCGGAGCCTTGATCTGCTTGAGGGCGGGCGGACGGATGGGTGTTACTGGTTGTGCCCCTCCGTAAGCGGCTATGCAAGCGTCAACTGCTTCATTCCAGCCATCTTCGTAATTATCAATAGCCAAATTATCATAATTCCTTTTAACCTTCTCCGGCCACTTAACCACAATATCCGTCTTGGCGGAGCGGGATTCTAAAAACTTTATTCTTTCAATACACCAGGTAAAATTACAGTGTATACACTCAGGGTCAATTACATTCTCTTTGATATGCTTGCATTCTGCGAATTTTAATAAAGCTTTAAGTGGTTCCATTTTTGTCCTCCGGCATCCCCGGACGGTCTTTGATAAGTTCCCAGATTGTCATTGTGTCTCCTCTCCCAGTTCCTTCTGGAGTTCGGCGATATAATTTTCTGTTGTAATGTCTGATCTATAAATACTCAGTGCACCTTCTATTTTTGCCTTCACCACATCCCGCTTATGCTCCCGCTCTATCTCGGTGAGGGTGGTGAGGAGCCAGGATATAATTTCTGACTTGCTAGGTGTCCAAAACAATCCTGGTTCTATCGGAAATTTCTTTGTAAACTCCGATATTATCGCTTCTTTGTCTATCATTTCTATTACCTCATTCATTTTGTTGAACGATTATTGTTACGGTTTTTCCTAGAAACTCTTTTTTAAGAAAATAATTAAGAGAATCAAGTCCGAGGTCATCAATAGTGTACCACCCAGGAAACTGGCTTACTTCAGGTATCGCTTCTTTGTCCATGTCAAGGCTCCTTAATTATTCAAGCATACTCTCAAAACTGTTATCACTCATTCCGTCAAACATTGATTTCTTCTCCCCCTTGTTATACTTCTCGGCGGTGGATTTTATTCCATGCCATAAGTCTTTAGTAATGAATGAGAACCCATAAAAATCTTCAGTCTTATGCTTATTATATGCTTCAAGAACATCCCTCACATCCCCAAATCCGGCTTCGTGCAGGGCGAGGGCGGTTTGTTTAACATTTATCATCATATATTCTGTCGCAACCCCCAGAGGTATAGGATTAGACTTTATCACCTCCGCGATTCTTCGTTCGTTATCGGTCATAGTATCCCCCATTTTATATAACCTAGTAATAGACCACCAGCAAAACCAATCATAGAAACTATAAGTATTAATATTGCTATTTGAAAATCAAGTTCTTCGTTATCGGTCATCGTGTCCTCTCTGCTCATGCGGCCTCCAATCATCTTGTTTTGGGCGAGGTGGTTATCCAGCGTTAAAGCTACCAAGTATAACCTCGTTTTTTCCTTTAATTTTAATGACCTTACATTCAGTAAAATTTCCACAAGATTCTTCCCTATTGGCTAATTCAATAGCTTCACTTTTGCTATTTGCTCTTACAACAAAAGAATCATATTGGTCATAACCAGTAGTTATTCTACTCACAAGATATAAACTCATCTCTCCCACTATGGCGTGGTGTAGGTTAAAATAAACTTTCATTCACCTGTAATTCTTTGAAAACCTAGGGCTGGCAGGATAAGTTGGCTATTATCCTGACGTTCTCCCTCATGCCAACTGGAAGAAGAAACACAGCCCCAAGTTTCGACGGCGGTAGTGGCTGGCTGTGTCCGTGTCCCCACTTAAGGGTAAGCCTGCATTTAACTGTTGCACTCTAGCACCAGCCCCATATTTAAGCTGCGCTACTCTTTCGAGCCCCTCTCCCGTCTCCATCCATCCCCTGACACGTGTTTTCACCGAGAAGGTGATTAGGTTCAGAACGCTTGAAGGATTTAGGTTATTCCTTGCGCATATATTTCCGGCAAGTCCCGCGTCCGGGTGAATACTACCTTGTCCGCTTCTAACAGATAATTCGGTGGTACACGGTCTACGGGGCAGTAACCTTGCCTGTTATTTAAGTTTACCTTTCAATAGAAAACCTACTCTTTCAAAAAATGTCATATCTCGATACATTAATCTACGCAACTTTTTAAGAAGGCAATAAATACGCATTTCTTTTTTTAATTTATTTTCTATACCATAGTTAATTTTCATTTCCCATCCCCCAAGTCATTCCGGCAAGTCGCGCACCTGCGTAAATACTGAAAACCTTTGCGGAGGAATCAGTAACCTTGCCGGGTTAGTTATTTCAAGTCTTTCTGTAATTCGGCGATGCGGTGGAAAATCCATATTCTTAATGCTTCTTCTTCACAGTTCTCTTTGGCTCTCTCTAACTCTGCGATCTGAGCCTCAACCATCTTGCGGTGGAGGGCGTCTACTGCGTCATCTTGGCATAGAGTGCCTTCTTGCACATCTTCTACCAACGCTCTTATCTCATCCCTGGTCATTCCTTTTCTCCATAATCAAAAGCAATATCAATACATAAATCTATCAATTTCGTCCTTGCTTTCTTCTCAAATTCAGATAATTCTTCTACACTATCTTCCATGTGTTCATAGCAATCCTCTAAATCATTCGCTGTATTTCCAAATCTACAATAATTCATATTTGGCATATTATTTATCCTTTCCATTATTTTTCTTCATCACCATCAGCTCGCTGGCTGTGTGGCTTATGTTTTGCTCTGGGAAATATTTATTAACAGTCTGCATAAGAATTTCCTGTAACTCAAAAACATTATGCCCCGACACACATACCGTTCGATTTTTAAAATCAATCTTTATTTCCATTTTTCTGATCCTTTTCAAACTGTTCGTCTAAAAATTCAATCACAGCTTCTAAGCACCTCTCCTGCCACTCAGGGTCACTGCGGGTTTCTCCGATTAACTGATATATCCTCAGCGATGGCTTCATGCAAACTCCTTAGTTACTTTATACACTTTCGCCCATTGATTTTTATTCAATAAAATAACATCTATCTCCCTGCGTTGCATATGTGGTTGGCCTAATAAAGCGAACCCAACTTCACCGGATGAATCAATCCCATGGTCAAGTAACCATGCCTCTAATTTCGTATGCTGTGGAGTGGTCATATCTAAAACCAACTTCTCCGGTTTTGGCTTCATTTCTCCGGCTCCTTTCGGCAAATCCATGTGGAAGAATAGGTTGGTTTACCATTAACAAGATTTTTTATTTCAACAACCTTGTTCCCGTTGATAAACTCTTCAACCTTTGGGAAGTTATTTTTAAATCCTTTTTCTTTTAGATATTCTCCGGCTTCTTTTGGGGTCACGAAATCCCCTCCGCTTCCTTCAACGCTTCATCAAATACCAACGGATGCCATTTTTTTACATAATCAATGAATGCCATTGCTCGACGCATATGGAATCTAGCTTCATCTTGAGTTTTCTTAATTTGTGGAATAAGGGCTTCAATTTCGGTTAATCTTTGGAATATCTGGTCTGTAGGTATCATCGTTCCTCCTTATATTCCGCTTCCGTTTGTAAACATTCAGGACAATACTCCCCTTCATCTTTAACAGTAACGGACTGACAGAGGCCGCACATCCCCGGCTCTGGCTCGCTATCCTCCGGTTCAAGCCGCCGGAAACCGTAGTTGCCTTGTCTTGAATATTCCTGAATAGACTGAAGTTTTGATGGGTCAATGGTCACTGGTCACGGCATCCATACTCTCCCAACAAGAATATCATATCCTTAACCGAAGCCCTGCCCTCAACCTGTATACGCCTTAATACACAGCGGGTAATAAGGATGGTCATGGAGAAGTATAAAGAAAGAGGGGAGGGCATTAGATTATTCTCCATATAACAACATCACATATCCACCATTTCCATCGAGACGGATAACCCAATATTTTGTGTTGCATAATTTACAATCATCTCTGAATTTAATTTGTCCTGGTTTTAATTTTCCAATAGAACTCTTATACTCTCCCCAACCATCTGTCCCCATTTTTATGTGTTTAAGCCAAACATCCCCCAAATTAAATCCTTCATCTTTCTTGTAAATACCACGAGGCTCAACATATGTGACAACCCATCCGTCTTTACGAAGTAACCTAGTAATTTCAGGTCTATCCCGATCTTCTTTTCGATCACACTTATACCCCTTCGCCCTCGGCTTTCTCACCTTCATCTTCTTTATCCCTGTGATGACAGCGTGCCAATGGGCGTGTAACTTACGGCTTTGGCGGGGGATGCCTGGTTTGGTGTGATCAGTTATATTAACGACCTGTTGATGATTCTTTAGTTTCAGAATAAACCTTGACCCCTGGGATAATAATCTCTCCTCTTGTGGCCCTAACTACCCGCCCAATCTTTTGTTCATCAGGAATAAGATATTCTGCTGGGACTTTTGAAGCGTCGGTGATCTCAAACTTGTAATTAGTAACCGTTCTAATACCTTCTGATTTCTCGATCGGGGCAATAGTGGTTACGGGTGCCGTTTCCCTGATTTGTTGAGCCTCTTGTCTTAATTTTTCCGCTTTTTCTTCTGATTTTACTTTGGCCGCCCGTTGTTCCAGTTTTTTGGCCTCGGCTTCCTGTAATTTCCTAATCCGTTCTTCTTCTTCTCTACGGATTCGGTCTTGCTCTCTTTGATAGCCGACACGCTTGGTGCTTATAGCGGATTTAATATCAGCACAGTATTGTTCGGGTACTTTAAAAAAATCCATGATTGCTTTTTTGGTAGCGTCAAGTGGTCTGGTCATGCCTAACCTTAACTCACTAATTTTCTTTTCCTGGGCATGAACCCGTTTTAAATCCTCGGCTGAATTGGAATATTGCTCGGCGGTCTGGATAGTGAACGCGTCGGATTTGTAGAAGTCAACATTGCCCTTTACTTCATTGGTTAGGTCTTGGGCTTCTTTGGGGATAGTTAGTTCTGTGGTTTCCATAGCTTGTGTTCCTTTCTTTTATTGGCGGTTATTACAGCCGCCTTGAATACGGATAGGTCGCTGTCATCTTTGCAAGGGGTGAGTTTATAGTTTTTTGGTTGTAGGTTTAGGATATACCGCTTTTGAATATCAAGTGGTCGCTTGTGCTTTTCATTATAGGCAATCATGTATCCGGCAGTCTGCCAGTGATACCAAGGTTCACATATATTAGATTTTTTAATATCAATAATAGCCCTATTTCCGAATAGTTTAGCCCTCTTATCAAGCGTCCCCTGAAAACCGTAGATTTCAGATACCACATGACATTGATTTTCAATTATTTCGCATTTTGTATCTTTAAGAAAATCTTTATATGCTTCCACATAAGGCAAAACCACATTTTCACACTCCCCTAAGTTATTCTCATCCACAAGCTGAGTGGCGTAGTCAACGGCATGGCCTAGACTAAAATGATATTCCTTGTCTGGAATATTAAAATAGTCGGTCATCCCAGCCATATCAAGGATTTCGGTAACCGATGGGAGTAATGAGGAATAGCGTTGTGTCATTTTATCGGCGTTCCATCAGGGTTTAGCTTCTCATCCCAAGCAGATGGCTCACCTGCGTCAACAACCTCGCCTGGTTCTTCCTGATAAGCCTCAATCTCTTTCAACGTATGCTTTGTCTGTCCTTTGAAGATTTCATGTACGATTTTTGCTTTGATACACATTCCGATTACTGCTTCATCATCCCAGTCGTATTTATTGGGTGATGTTTCTTCATAACCAAATGCCTTAAGCAACTCACCCATCTGCGAGGAAAAGAAAAGAAATTGCAACTCATTTTCCAATTCCTCATTGTCGGTCATAACAAGGTCAAAGTCCCAAACATAAAACTTGACCGATTCATCGTCTTTCTTGGATTTTAGTTTAACCCCGGTTGTTTTTAATACCACTGCGCACTCAGGATATAAAGGGAAACCACCTGTCCTAGTTGATTGTTGTACCATCTTTTTTAACCTCCGATTTTTCTTGGGTTGGTTGTTTTTTGTTTACTAACTTAAGCCCGTTTGACTTTGGTATCATTTTAACGATCTTGGGCTTCGGCTTTTCAACTGTTGCTCTCTGCGTTGCCCCTCCTTGGATTGAAGCAAGTGTTTCAGCAGACATATCTTCAATGTCCTGGGTAAAGCAATCACTAGCCGCCGTGACATTAAGAGTAGCGGCTACTAATGACCGCTTGACCGCCATTTTAAGTACGGTGTTGCGGTGATCGGCAACATTGGTTTTGACTTGGAATTTTTTGACTTTATTGCCTTGCTGTATAGCCCACTTAATACGGCGTTTATTTTCTGGCATTTCATTGTATTCTTCATCACAAGAAGCCCCTTGCCAAGCATATTTTTCCTCGGCAGTTGACGCTTCACCCAACCCATCCCCAACAGAAATCCCATCACGGGTGAATATCCTTGTCCTTACTCGCACATGATATTCATCATCATCGTTGCGGAGCGTGTCAACGATTGGATCAGAATTGACCAACTTAAAAGCCATGAGGATTTTCTCAGCCCCCGGCTTAAATAAGGTAGGCTTATCACCACATCCAGGGATAACCCCAAAATGTACTCCATCAGTCATTACTTCTTTGAGCATTTGATGGATAACCCCGATTTGACTACGCATTTCATGGACTGTTAAAGACTGATTTTCTTTGATCACTTCAAGTTCACTTGTCATATCTTCCCCCTTGTCTTTTGCGTTAGTTTGTCTTTTGCTATGTCCTCTAATAAATGTATTCCCTTCCTTATATCTGCGGCATGGATCGCCAACTGCTCATAATCATACCTGGCGTATGTTAAAACAATACCATTCTCATCCACAAGCAAGCTTTGCTTGTACTGTGTTTCTCTTAACTGTTCGTGAAGGGCTTGGAGGGCTGTCATCGCTTTTTTTCCTTATCCCATTCATATCTTTTACACGACGGACATGCTGTCGGTTTTTTATCGGTTCTTGAAATCCATTCATGCTGACAGAAACGGCATTTGTTTTTAGGCATTGGCATTGTTTTTTCTTTCATGGTTTTATATTATCATATAATTTTTGTTTGTCAATAAATACTTGTGGTTCTCTATTCGTTAAATAAATATCGCTTTCAACCTCATTGCCCCAAACGTCCCAACCTTTAAGTTCTGGAAATAATTCTTGTTCTTTATCTTTACGAGCAAATAATTCTATTCGTGGCAAATCACCACAAAATCCTGTAATTATCTCTCTGGCGATCCGAGGTTTCCTGCTATGTTCTCGTGGTTTTTCTGTAAAAAAAGTTTTAAACTTTCCAATCCCAATAGGATTATTCCATTTATTCTTTAACTGCCCGTATAAAAGAAATTCTGTTGACCACATAAAACTAAATGGTGTAAAGCCATATGTCTTATTCCAAGTTAAACAGCAATTATATTGAAAACCCCATTTATCAATTAATTCAAAAGATTTAGGTAAAAATTTATGTGTAGTCCAAAGAAATAAATGACAATGTTCGGGATCGCATAAAGATTGAATTGGTAAATCGCAAATCTTATCAAAAGACATTCGTTGATAAGGCATATCTAGTTGTTTTGGTCTGACATGACGACTGATTATTTTTATATCCCACGGCGGATCAGCATAAATAATCTGGTATTTCTTCATCTCCCCACCATCTGTTTTAATAACCTTATAATCTCCGTATATTTCCTCATAGCGTAATCATGATGGTCAACGCTTCCTACGTTGCCTCTGCACCATTTTGGGTGTTTCGTGTATCGCCAATGAATAACTCTGCACCATTTCAAGAACTCAATGGCTTGCTTGATGGATTTAATTTTATTTTTGTAATAAATCATCCGTTCCTTAAATCACGAGGGGGGTGGTTATTTAACATAGGGTCATTTTCTAATGACTTTTCACAATATACCTTTAATTCTGTAAATGCCTTTTCAAACGTAGAATCCATTTCATCAGGAAATCTGCAACTATGCCAATTATTATGATAATCAGGAATATTCAAACACATTTTTTTATAACAATGGATATTCATAAATGTTATGTTTGCACCGTTTTCTTCACCAATTTTTGTGAATCCGCCTAGCTTAAAACATTCATAGAATTTATCTTTGCAATAAGTTTTGTAAATATCCTGAAGCTCACTTAAATAATCTGTTTCTTGGTTCATCTCCCCACCATCATCATCGCCACGACGTTAATACACCCCGAAAAGAAATAGAAAAACCCTCCGAGAACCTCACCCTTCACAAAGCAGACAAGGGAGGCGAGGAAGAATAAGATGATGATAAGGGTGGGGAAGAGGGTTAAAATAAATACTCCTGTGCTAATCTGCGTACGGCTATATCACAATACTTTTGGCTGATTTCGATACCGATGAATTTTCTTCCTAACATTTTCGCCATTTTCACCGTTGTTCCGCTACCAAGAAAACAATCCATAATAATATCATTTTTATTTGACCAACTCTCAATGTGGTCAATGGCTAGATTATCTGGGAATATAGCTGGGTGATTAAAAGCTGTTAAGTCTTTAGTGCTTTTCTGAAATCCAACCGCATATTCCCAAATATTGAATCTTGTAGTATATTGTTTATTAGTTTCATATTTCATTGCTTCCATGGTTCCGTCTTTGTTTCTTGTCGTTGAGCTTCTCTGTTTTCCTATCTCTTTTTCAGAATAAAGAGTTTTCTGTTTTAAAAGATTTGTTGTTTTTGGTTTTCCTAAAGAAAAAACAAACATATATTCAAACTTTTGGTTATATCTATTCTGTTCTGGAAAAGGACATCCTTTTTTTGCATATATCATAGTATCGTGTATGTTTAACCCACAATCTTTAAAGAATAACGCTTGCTTAAAACTACTCCCTGTTTCTGAACCATCAACAACAGAATCCCCAACAACCCAAACTATTATTCCACCATCTTTTATTTTATGTTTTAAATTCATTGCTTTATTTTCAAAGTCAAATTTGTATTTCCCAGAATAATCTCTTAGTTCGTCATACGGGGGACTTGTCAGCACCAAATCCACGCACTTATCCGGCATATGCTTCATCACTTCAAGGCAATCCGCACAATAAATCACCCCCGCTTCCTCCTGGTGATAGGGCTTGATGGGTATTGCGTCTATGATTTCTTTAAGCGTCATTCTCCCCTCTCCCCCACCCCTCCGGCACATCGTAAATACCAGACTCAGGCGGCATGGGTTTTTTCACCCCCACCAGACACGGAGCCAGCTTGATATACTGACCACGCCATAAAATACAGACGTGCTTGATGAGCGATTTATCTATTGCTGTTAAACCTTGTTCCATAAATCTCTTTGTACCGTCGTTGTTCAGTTTGTATCAACTTATCTATTAGTTTTATCGTATCAATAAAAATAGGTGAGTCTGGATGTTTGCGTTGCAGTTCAATAAACCGCTTGCGCAAATACGCCCAATCTTTAAAATCTTCTTGCCATCCATCATGTAATTTTTCCCAATGTAATTTCATGTTATTCTTCCCAAACTATATTTGATTGGATTGGTATATCTTGTTTTAATACTGTTAGTATATTTTGTGTTAATACCATTGAGGTATCTTTTTTTGATATAGGTTCTGCATCTTCAGGATAAACTTTCATCTCTTCGACTTCAGAATGTTCATATCCCGGCTTAAAATACCATCCTCTTTTCTTGTTTTCTCCTTTAATCCATTTAATACGGCGCATAAATATGCCGATTGCCGTACATTTGCTACGCAACTCTAAATATGTCATTTTCCCAGGGTTAAGAGCGAACGCCCGTTCAATTATTTCCTGGTTACTTACCATGTTTTTTCCATATAAATATTTTCCTATTATTGAATTAAGCGGCGTGTCAACTTCTCTTGTCTTATGCATACTATCTAAAATATGGAGGCTTTCTTTGTTGTCAATATATAAAGTTTCCCCTTCCTTATATTTTATTACAGCCTCAGCAAATAATTGTTCCCGGCATTCCTTAGCGCGTTGTAAATTGATTTGAGAACATTCCACCGGCCAAAATCTGCGGTTGCCGGTATCATCCCTTAAATATTCGTTGTCACCCGAAGGGTTGTGCGTCCCAATAAATACACATTGTCTTGGATAATCTTCCGCACGTCTGGCATAAGGCAACCTCACCCGATCAGATTCATCTGATAAAAATGATTTTAAATATTCAATATCATGTTTTCTAAATCCAGCCAAATCGGATATCTCGACGATCCAAGCTGTTCGCATAGCGTCAACAATTTCTTTCTTATTTTCGGAAGTAGACAAATGGGTATCTAAATACCATTTCCCGCCTAATATAGATAATAATGTTGATTTTCCTGTGCCTTGTTCACCTTCCAGAATAGGCATATAATCAAACTTGCACCCAGGCTCAAATATTCTTTTGACTGCGCCGCATAAAATTTTGCGCGAAACATCTCTTATATAACAATTTTCTTTTACTCCCGCTAAATCACAAAGCCAACCATCAAGTCTTTTTATGCCATCCCATTTTAAACTTTTAAGCCAATCCAATAACGGATTATATAAGTTTTGCCTGGCACATATCAAAGTCCCTTCTTCAACGGTATATGTCGGGAATTCTCTGTCATGGACTCTAGCTAGATAATATTTAAGTTCAGTCAAATCTACTGACTTCAGCAAGCCGTTTGATTGCCAGGGAGTTTTTTTAATAAATTCAATGTCGTGGGTCATTAAATTATATCGCATTAAATCTTTTAGATTTTCGTCACCGTTGATTAGTTTAACGATCTTGACTATTTTATTATCGGCAGACATAAGAATATTTCAGGAAGATATTTCCAGCCGGGTGTTGGCGACAAGGAGCCAACGCAGCCTGATGGGGCTTCCGGCTGGAAATAAAAAAGCCGTGTTAGTAAAAACACGGCTTAAAATTTATATTAGGATATTGTTTCGATAAGACATTACCGCCCCCATCAGTATTTTATTTATACTATACCCATAGGGGCGGAGTGTCAAACGGTTTTTTCAACGTAATCCGCAATAGAAAATTGCGCGGCGTATGCCTCTAATCCACGACGGAACATATCAACTACCTTAACATTTTTTTCATTCTGTAAAATTTTCATAACTCTATAATCCTCTTCTTTCAGTGATACGGATATAGCGTAACGGTAGGATGGCATTTCAGGTTCCTTTCTTATTTTGATAATATTAAATATCAAATATTGGTTTAATTTCTAACTCCTCAAGCTTAAAACGTCCTAATTTTTCATTTTCAGGGCTTCCGGTTGTCGGCAATCCTAAATAGTTTGCCTCTAAAAAATGCCCCACATAACTTCAGTTTAACAATTTAATATTGTAAAGTTTTTTCTCTTTATAAAAATATTCATATTTTAAAGTGTCAATTATTGTTTTAGTAAGCATTTCATCCCCCTTTTTATTTGTTATTAAGAAAAAACTTTACGTTATCAGCCCAAAACTTACACGTCCCCGAGTCCGTGTCTGAGTTTATAGGGCAGTAACGCCTAGCCAAGCAATCAAGGTCAGATTCCCCGGCCTTACAACGTTCCTTGCGTTTGGATATGAGTGTGCGCTCAATGGTTCTCTTGCATATAGCTCTAGCCTCAGCTACGTCCTTGTACTTAACGGAGCGTATGCCGTACAAGTAAGTAGCTGACACGCCACCCTCTGCAAGGTAGACAGCCTCAACCCAAGTATCTAGCGGATATGTTGGATCCGCCCCGCACAGCGAAGCTACAAGCAAGGCATACAGCATTACAGCCGGGATGAACCAGCGCGGATCGGGTAAGTGTTGCATTATGCCCCCCTTTGCAAATGTGTCCAGTCCATACGATGTTTATATCCGCAATACTCTGCCGCTATCGCTTCACATACCCTTATTACATAATCAACCGGTTCGTTATCAATTCCCGGCCTTGTTCTTAACTGTTCCATTTGTTTTAACATTTCGTCTTTATCCATAGCCTCCATCCTTTCTTTAGCCCTGTTTCCCCTATAAACCTGCCCCAAGCGCAACGATCTGGGCGGGGGCGGGGTGTGGATACGGTTAAACTGCCATTAAACTGCCATTAAACAAGCTTTTTTCAATAAGCTTGTGTCAATATCTTCCTTT